>Ga0315288_10000505_pt1 | contig 49119 bp, 40 predicted proteins | sample YL17G11_20_MG_FD_203454 | JGI IMG/M metagenome (GOLD analysis project Ga0315288, IMG submission 203454) | Sediment microbial communities from Yellowstone Lake, YNP, Wyoming, USA - YL17G11_20 | ecosystem: Environmental > Aquatic > Freshwater > Lake > Sediment | place: USA: Wyoming | collected... | reverse complement strand
ACATTAACAAGCGCATCAGGAACATCAACGGTGTATGATAATCTAGCAGGTGTAAATGCTGATATTGATCCTAACGTTGGACCAACTAATAATATTCCTATTTCTCTTCCACTAGACAGCAACGGCAATATTAGACAAGGCACGTATGTGGTAGTCTATGTGATGACAGGTCAAGATTCGGTAGGCAACGAAATTAATCTTAGCGTATCCAATACGTATGATTATGACATGACGCTTCCAGAGGTGTGTTTGAGTGTTAGCATAAACTGCGTTTCAAGTATTGTAACAAGTTATGATGAGACTGATTATGGCGCTTATTCTACTACAATAGCTAGAGTGCATACGCTGTATCCTCCACCTACCTCTCCTATGGCAATAGTAACGGGCACAACAGCCGTTTTAAATGCAGGTCCTAATATTTATGATAGCACATGGACGCAAGGGGTAGTTACTACAGTGACGTACACGTTTGCCGATGGACTTCTAGCGGTGTTATTACTAGAAGGAAGCAGAGAGTTTGGTGTAACGTGTGATGTAGGTCTTGGAAGAATATTTTGCTGTTTAGAAAAACTACAGAAGAGATATGATAGCGCATTGACGCAGAATCCGATTAGGGCTGCTGTTATGTTTGAAGATACGATTGAGCCTACTAACCAAGCGATGCTTATGTATAAGTCAGCACTCGATGCAGGGGCAAGCACTTCGGCTGCTTATTGGTATGCTCAGATTATTGCACGCTCAGGATGTGGTGAAGACTGCGGATGTTCGTCAGATGGACCGCAACAGATATATCCTGCCTTTGCCTCTGTTGGACAGTTCGTGGTTGATTCTCCTGATAATAGTATTGCAGTTATTCCAACGGTAGTAGGAGATATTACAACCTTTCATATTCAAGTAAGTGCAGCGATTCAAGCGTTAATTTCAAATTTGTTTAGTACCACGGTAACGACTACTACGCCCACGTATTTAGATATTGTTCTTACAGGGGTAGGAAGTAATCGTAATTATGAGGTTAACTTCATTCCTACGGCTGTATCAGGAGCAAATAATATGTGCGTGAAACGGTTTGTGATAGACCCTAACTTATCTACAGGACCTCATTATCTTGAGTTTACTCAAAACGACATAGTAAATCAAGGAACTGCTATTAATAATGTGGGAAGTCAAATTATTAGATTGGGAGGGAGTAATCCTAATGTGTCAACAGATGTAGCTGTTTTTTATCTTTATGATATTTTAATTAACCCACTTGGAGTATATTCTGCTCAAGCGTGTGTTATGAGTAGTAATAGCGCCTTTATTCCAACAAACACTAAGAATATAGAGGCAGAAATAATGTATATTAGTGCAGGGTCATCTCTTACTATGATCCGATTATATAACCCGCAAACAGGACAGCCATACACTCTTGGTGATCTGAAGACAGGAACATTTGACAAAATTTACATATCATTTAACTTAATAGCATAATGGCACAAGGAATCCAAGACTTAGGAACCGTAGGATATTTATATAAGACTGCTCCCAATGGAACAACAATAATCACCACAGAGAGAAACACTGTTGATGGTGTTCGTGCCATGCAACAACAAGGCACAGCTAACGCTCCGGTAGTGGCTGCACGCTCTGCGGTAGGCACAATCACTGTAACCTCAGTAGCATCAGCAGGAAGTATTACCAATATTGATATTGCTGCGGTGAATCAGATCGGAGCAAACATTGTAGTAACTAGTGCTACTGCTTCTGTAGTGGCGACTCAGATCGCTACTGCTATTAATGCGTTCACGCCTGCATCGGGAGACAATTATACAGCGCAAGCAGTAGGAGCTATTGTGAGCGTGTTCTCTTCTGCATCGAATGGATCAGCAGCAAATGGACTTACTATCACGGTATCCGTTACTGATATTACTATTGTAACAACAACAACAGCGTTTACCAACGGATCAAGTCAGATCGGAGTATATGATACCACGTTTGGTTATCGTTTTTATATTAATGCTGACTACAACGGTGATGCCGTACCAACATCACTTACTAACGCAGTCGATATTACCGAATATATGACCGTCAGAGGTCTTCAGAGTGGTATAATGACCGTAAGTGCCACTGTAGCGACTGATCGCATTACAGGGCTTAGTAGAAGCTGTGCAATCACGCAGATTATTGTGGATACTGAAAGTTCGGCTGCGTCAGATGTACTAGCCTTCATTCAGACCGAAGGGTTTGTTGAAGGAGACTCTATTCGTTTGCGTGCTTTAGATTCAGGACGAATCACTACGCTTGAAGACGCTACGGTGACGACTTCACCAATTGGAACTAAGAACATCTATTTAACGGATGCGCAATCGTATGCTTTGGCAGGTTTAGTGTCTATCGCGCTTCAGCTTCGCAATGATCCCACGCTTGGACTGTGTTGGATTGAGACGTCAAGGAGTATTGCAAATAGCGTGACAAGTTTAACAAAATCAGCGTTTAATACACTGCTTAGTGCAAGAGCGTTAGTGCCAGGAACAATATATCTCATCACTGATATTGGAGATGCAGGCACGTATGTGTTGGCAATGAATACTGATTCATATAATGCAACAGGGACACTTGCAAGGAGAATTCCCTATAACTATGCTTCTTGTTGGAGAGCGGATATGACAGCGCCAACAATTAACTTGCGTTATCGTTATTATCAAAATGTATATCAAAGTGTGACAGGTGCAATTGGTACTGCTCCGGATACAGATACTGTAAATTGGCTACTTATTGCTAAGTCAAATGTTACTGATTACGTTACCGAATACCATGAGGTAGGAGTTGATACTACGACAGGTTATTCTATTATGTGGGAAAGAGATTTAGCGAACAATTTTGTGTCGCAGTCTACTTCTAGCAGAAGTGCGCTTGGCGATGCTTTCAACGCTTTTGCATGGCAGCTTGTAAATGTTCTATCAGTGTATGGAAACACAGTAATTGACAGCATCTTTGACTGTGCCAATACAGACGGAACAGTGTATGGTAATACTGTAATTAATAATTCTGTGTTTACGACTAATAGACTTCGTTCTACAAGTATTGTGGCTAGAAACTTCTTTAGAACAGCAACAGTAACAGGTAACTTTGTAGATATTATCTTTGCTAACGATGTTCAGGGAGAAACAAATGTTTCTGGAGTTATTGCAAACAATGGAGCAGCAGGAGCATATTTTAATCAAATAGCGAACTGCGATGTAACGGGAGGAAAAATTACAGGAAATACATCTAGTAGCGCAGGTGCAAAAGAAATTTCTAATTGTAAGGTTTTAAATTTTGGAAAAATACAAAACAATGCGTTTGCAACAAATTCAACTATACGATATAATACTGTTGCTGACTTAGGTGAAATTAGTGGATGTACAATAACTTTAGCAGATAATATAGCAGGCGCTACTATAAAAGACGGTTCTGTTTTAACAATAACGAGCACTCTAGTATCGGCAACATTAATTAAATCCTCTGTGATTGGTGCTATTTCTTGCTCAGGAATAATTACCAATTCAACTATAACAGGAACAGGAACAATCGGTACTTCAGAAATTTCTTTGTCAACTATTGATTTTACAGGAACGATTGCGGGGTGTGTTATTAAAAATGTAACTACAACAGGAACACCCGCTCTAGCGCTGGCAAACGAAGTGATATTAGGTGGCGAATCTAGCACAGTAGAAACAACACTAGACTTAGATGATGCAGGAACGTTTGCAGCCAATGTCTTAACTATATCTAGCGATAATCAGTTATCAGGCGTGTTTAATGTAACAGGAATAGGAGCAAAAGACATTCAGCAAATTGTAAATCTTCCATTATTTAAAGAAGTTAGATTTTTAAATGTTTCGGCATCTGCATCGGCAGTCACATTCACTAAAGTCGCCCCTGGCGCTTGGGCAGGCGACACCATAGTTGGCGCAGCGACATTTATACTAGAACAGAATGCAGCAGGACCAAGTGATGTACTTGTAATGACTAAGGTAGGTGGCGCCATTAACACAATCATCCAAACAGTTAAACTAGCTTAAATGATAAACATCAACGAGGTTAAGCAGTATGCTGAGTTCTTAGCAAAGAAGTGGCAGAGCGGGGCTATACTATCGCCCGATCAGTTTAATCTTGTTATACCTAATGTGGTGCGTAATATCGTGCGTAAGTACTATGGTCTGCCTGAGCAGTATGCTCCGGGTATGCCTATGCCTGCCATTAGCGCGGATGAAACACAGCTCGTGAGAGATTACCTAAGTAAACTTAAACCTATTGTGGCGATGACTATAAATGATCAGGGTGTAGCAACACTACCTGATGATTACATTCATAAGTCTACTGCAACCTACCTATACTCGACAACAAGTGCAGTGAATCAAATTCTCTTGAGTGCACAAGCGCCTGAGTGCAATGATTGTGATGATGAAGGATCAACCATTCAAGGTGCTATACCCTCTAAGAATATTACAACAGATACACCAAAGCCTGTTCGGTTCTTATCAGATGAGCAGTTCGACTGGGCGGTGGCAAGTTATATTCGTAAGCCTACAAAGGAATATCCTATTGCTAAGATGATCGCAGATGGAATACAATTCGCGCCAAGTAATCTAGGTACAGTTTCATTCACGTACTACCGTTACCCTGTAAACCCTGTATGGGGCTATACTACGGCAGGTGGATTTAATACATACAATGCGCTTACAAGCACAAACATTGAACTGCCTGAGATATGTGCAGAAGAAGTGGTATTTACCACACTTCAACGACTAGGAATATCAATCAGAGAACCAATGCTTATAAATTGGGCTGACCAACAAAGACAAAAAGGTACGTAATGCTTACTAAAAGACAGATTGCAGAGGCGATAATCATTCAGAAGATGGGTGGAAATCCATCAGTGACTTCTCCTATTGACGAGAGAGATGTGTTCGCTATGGCTGATATGGTCTGTGCAGAGCTTATCACTCAAGACATCCAACTTCAATTAAGAAGTAGTGGTAGTTTTGAAATTGATAGCGACTGGGTAAGACAATTTACCAACGTGCCTGTTCAGTATGACAAGACTTTAGAGCAAACCTATATTGACCTCCCTGCATCACGCATATCACTTAATAGCGATGTTGATCTTCAATACGTTGGATGGCAAGCAGGTGGGGTGAAGTTTCCACAAGAAACGCAAAGCGCCCAATATTCATGGTCATTACTTGAAGCAGGCAATACAGGTGCTAATAATTATGCTTACTATCCTATTGGAAATAGAGTATATTTTAGAACTTTGCCAAAGCGGTATGTGGGCAAAAGATTAATGGTGAGAATGGTTGCAGGCATTGACGGTTACGGACCAGATGATGCGCTTCCAGTGCCATCAGGATTCGCAGCCGTGCTAATGGAGAGGTTAGGAAATATGTTCCAAGTACAGATTTCTACTAAGGCAAAGAATAATAACGACAGTAATTCTAACGTGCGTACATGAAAAATCTAGCATATTGTGTTTCCATGGTTCAAGTAGACAGGCAAGATTTTTCTCCTAAGAATTATCAGCGCTATCTTCAGTACGCCATAAATATTTACAAAGAGTACATCTCTATGGGAATTAATCCTAGTGTAGAGGTTATGTATGCAAATATTGATAGTATCGGATGCGTTGATATGCCTATTGATTACGAGTACTACACAAAGGTCGGTCTTCTGATTAACGGCACCTGTTATACGTTGACACGGAACGACAATATGCCTCTTAACAGAAGAACCGATACGTGTGGTGATGAGATAGACGACACCTTAGTTTCTGCTACAGCAACAAACCTTGCCATTATTAACGGGTATTATTTTGCTGCTCATTATAGATCAGGTAATTACGTAGGAGAGATGTACGGATTAGGAGGTGGATATAATCAGGCGGGATACTTTAGAGAGGATAACAAGCTCCGAAGATTTCAGTTCACTGAAGTTCCACTAACCGAAGTTGTGATTGAATACGTAAGTAATGGCGCTAACGAAGGATCTCTGTTAGATGATTTAGCAGTAAACGTAATTAGGTTTGGTGTGCACGATCAGATGACACTTTTTAGCGCAGTAAACCAAGCAGAGAAGTCTCGTATGGAAGGAAGATTTAATCAAGCAGTACTTGATTATAGCGTAAATAAAACCATACCAACTGTAGGAGAATATTTAGATAGTCAATACCGTGGATATAAGTCATCTCCTAAACGATAGACTATGTATCAAGGACCACAAGACACAAGAATATTAACAGGAGTGATGGATCAGGATAGCGCTCTTTGGGCTATTGCCCCACAGAATTATCGCTATGCACTGAATCTGATTAATATTTACAATCAGCAAAGAGGTAGTCATACTAATATTGTATCTAACGTAGAGGTTATTAACTCTGATCTAAAGACAGGTATTAATAAGTGCGTTGGAACATTTGAAGATATTAAAGGTGGAAGCGTCATTTTTGCTGTCTATAACTCACTAGGTTATCATGGATGGTTTAGGTACTATCAAAATAAAGCAGGGTATCCCAATGGCGCGGTGGAAACAATTTATCAGGTGCGTTCACCTAGTTCGTATACTGAGTATGAGCCTAATCCTCTTGACTTTAATCCTGATTACCTTATTACTGGAATCAATCTTGTTGATGATCTTCTGTTTTGGACGGACAAGCACTCGTCTCCTAAGATGATGAATATTGCTCGCGCTAACCTAACAGGCAAGAAGCGGGTGTTTAATATTTATTTTAACGATCAAGTGTTTGGTATTGTTCCGACAGGTATTGGCAATGGGCTGTCTTTATACAAGGCGGGGGTTGCTGCACCAGTGGCTATCTTGTCTTGGACACAGCCTGCAACAGTAACTACGTATGCTCAAGCAGTAGCGAACATGCTTGCATCAGCAGGAGGTAGCGTGTTTGCTTTAAGTGCTCAGTTAGAAGATAAAGGAAATTATGTGCAGGCTACAATAATATCTGTTGGCGACTACTACCTAGACTGGACTAATAATCATACTACTTACTCAGGTGTTGTGGTAGCAGAGAATTTCTATCCTGATATTACCTCCACTACTGTATCGTATGCTCCAATGAAGGATGATCTCATTGAGAGGATTAAGTATCCACCCAGATGTCAGATGGACGGGGAATTTAAGAGCTCCACTAATATAGGAGATTTCTTTATTAATATTGATCCCAATAGAGGTATTCCAAATAATGCAAATAATACAACTATACAGTTTGGAATATTGCCTATTGTTAGTCCTTATTATGATAATGGAGGGTTAATAGTAACTAATCCAACAAAAATACTTGGATTTCCAATTGATGCGTACATTCAAAATCCAACAGCAACCCCATTAGTATTTTCTGTTTCATGGAACTTAAATATTGATATAGTTAGCTATTGGAGTGTGTTCCTCCCTACTACGGAATTAAAGTTTCAATTTAAAAAAACAATCTCTGGACTACCACTGCTTGCAACAATGTTCACATGGAACGCACAGTATGCAGGAGGTAGCACATATAATATTATAGGACGCGCACAGTTTGTTTTAAATGGAGGAGAAAGAGCATTTTTGTTTTGCAGAACAGAAAATTTAAGGTTTGAGATTAGCGGAAGTATTCAAGGTTCTGTTGGTTTTGCGGGACTCGGTAACTTCTTGTCAAATAAATATCCATCTTTTAGATCAAAATACATCTATGATGACAATCAAAATAGTGTGTATGGAGCGATAAGTAATACACTAGTATCAAAAAATACGTCTAACAATTATGTCGATCTTGATTTTACCGACCCTCGCCTAGAATCAACAGAACTCGCAAGCGATATTAAGAATGTTGTTCTAGCAGTTAGCTTAGATAGTGGTGTAACATGGAATGATTTTGCTACGCTTGATCCGTATGAATATGTAGGAGTTGGAAGACAGAAATACAGATATAGAGGCACAGAGGTCTTGATAGCCGTACCTGAATCAAAAGCCATAATCCCTTTTCACGATGTACCACTACTAAGTAAGTCTCAAGAGTTTATTGATGACAGAATATGGGATGGCGAGATTGTTAGAGGTTATGATAAGGTTGATTTAGATTTATCATTAGAAGTAAAATACGAATCTGTTCTTACTGGTGAATTTTTTGGTTTATCAATAGCAAATCCTCCATATAGTGTTACAAGGTGGAAGCGAGGATGGAAAGGATATTTAGGAGTTGTTTATTATGATGATGCAGACAGAAAGACTCCTGTATGTATTGATATAAAAAATTCTTATGTAAAGATACCATTCTATACTGATAGAGGAGATATTGGAGAGACGGTAAGCGGAGGCAAGAACGCTCCAACGGGAGTATTATCTTCATTTTTTGCCAGCGGGTTAAACTTCACACTTACTCAGTCTGCTATTATACAGTCTGTAGATATTTATCCTGTTGGAACGGCAGTGAGCCTACCTATTCAAGTATTAGACTTATCGAATAATATTATTCAAACAGGGATATTCCCTATTCCTGCTAATCTAGGAGGACTACCTTATACTGTTCCTTTGAATTTTAGTTTAAGCACGGGCACGTATAGGCTAGTGATACCCCCAGGAGCAATTCCTCCTGGACCACTGTTTATTTATGATTCATTCAGTGCATCATCCTACGGTCTTGGTGGATATGGATCAATTACAAGCGGGTATTCTAATGCTGCGCTATACACCTATTTTTATAATTGGCAGTTAGCGCCAATAAGCTCATTAAGTTTAAATCCTGCATACTTAACAGCTGCAATATCCTCAGCACCTCCTGCATGGGCAAAGAAATATCAGTTTGTTCGTTCGCAAGATTTATCACAGCAGGCATATTTAGTGTGGTGCGCTGATGAGATAGCTTATGTGAATAACGACGACTCTCAAGTGAGTGCTACTCCAACTCCGCAAACTAAATACATTCGTATTAGTATAGACAACATCGCCTACTACAATGATGATGTCAACAAAGGCGCTAAAATAGGATTCACATTTGTTAATGGAGATAGAGTTAGATTTATCCAATCTTCGCTTGGTGTATTTTTCCAAGATAACGATTATGCGATTGCTATAGTAGTAAATACGTTTGTGTACATTGTTTACGATGGTTCAATTCAACCTTTAGATGGATGTATGATTGAATTTTATACTCCACGATTAGAGTCAGAGAATCTATTATATTTTGAATTTGGAGAGTGTTATGACATTGAGCCGGTAGTACAGAATGGAATTGATATTGTTCGACATAAAGGCGAAACTCAAGATCAGGTGTTTCCACCATCTCCACTAACGACAGTAACTCCTGCTATTACTGTTCTAAAGACAGGGGATGTTTGGTACAGAGCAAGGAACTTGTATTATAATACAATAACCACTCCTATTCCAATACTTAGGTTAATCTCTTCCTCCACGCCATCGGATTTCACCGATGTGGATTACGATAATAATAGTAGACCAAACTTAGCAGACTTGCCAGGTAGAACCTATCAAGACACAGGACTAAACTTCTCCGATCAGTACATATCAGGAACACTTCTTAATGGTCTTGCGGTAGTGCAGCCTGCTAACTACAAACAGTTCTCTACCGTTTATGGTGGTATGGATAAAATGATTGTTGTAAACAATGATATACTCAAGTTGTTTTTCCGTAACGGCTACCAATTATCTATCTACGTGAATCAGGGTGTAATCCGTCAGACTCAAGGAGGACAGAACATTATCTCTGTTATAAATGAGGTGGCTAATAACTCCCATCTAATAGAACGTTCACTTGGTACAATTAACGCTGAGAGCGTGGTACTAAATGATGAAGGTGATGTGTTTGGATATGATGGAACAGAGGGCGTATGTTGGATGTCACCAAGCAACGGTCTTGTAGATGTTTCAGATACAGGTATGAGTATCACTTGGAGAAATTATGGTCTTTCTAGGCTTGCTCTTGGCGGCACTTCTCAGACTCCTTCGGTGTTTGATTTAAGCAATCAACAGTACATTATTACGCTCAACGCGATGCTACCGCACGCAGAGGTGATGCCAAAGGCAATTATTAAGCTACCAAACATTGCAGACAATGATGCACTGCTTGGAACTAACGTAACGATAACCGTTATGCCTAATAATCAAGTTATTTATAATGCGTTTACTAATGTAACTTCATGGCAAACTTTACTTCCTCCTGCCTTTACAGGATTTGCAACAAATCTACTTTCAGATGGAAGCGTAGAGATTATAGCACCTAATGTTGTAGGGTACGCGCAGAGCAGTATCCTTATTACAGTAACTTATAATTCTTCTTCGGCTACATACACCTTCCCATTTGAAGGAGGACAACCTGCAAGCGAAGGCGATGCCTTCCCTGCCGTTACGCTATCTTACAACAAAGAAAGACGAGGGTGGATCAACTACTACTCTTTCACGCCTGAGATGTATGGTAGACTGCGTAACCAAGTGGTTTCGTTTGTGGATGGTAAGCTATTCACACATGCTAACGGAGTAGGGTATAACAACTTCTATGGAGTGCAATACTCATCCCTAATCAGATATATTCTAAATAACGATTACCCTAAAGTAAAAGTTCCACTATCTTTGTGGTACAGAGGGCTTGGAGTCTGGGGTGCAATACTTCGCAACCTATCCTCGGCAAGTTATCCGTGGGGACAAGAAACACAGATGACACCTGCCCACTTTCTGCTTGAAGAAGATGGATATTATGCTCCTGTGATGAAAAATAAACTCGATCCGCGCTATCCAAGTACAGATCAAGCGTGGGTAAACGGAGAGGATATTCGAGGGGATGCAACCGAAATTGAACTTTACAACGATCAAAATACTCAAGCGAGGCTTGATTCATCAAAAACAATTTACCTTTATAGCGAAAATTCATAATTATGCCAATACCCGCACTAGCAGCATCAGCAATATTAGGAGCTATTCCTGCCCTCTATCAGATGGGCACAGGGATTAGTCAGGGCATTAAAGCTAGGAAACTAGGTAAGAAAAAGCGTCCTGTTTATAATATTCCAGGAGAAATCACTGATAACGCTGCTCTTGCCAAGAGATCATATAATGCGGCTTCGATGTACGGTATGCCAGGTCAAGGACGTATCGAGAACAAGCTCATGGGATCACAAGCGCAGGCACAAGAGGGTATTCTTCAGTCTCAGCAAAACCCATCGGCAGCACTACTTGGACTTACTGCTTTAAATCAGAATACAAATAATGCTGTGGCTGACTTAGGAGTTGATGCCGCTCAGTTCCGTCAAGGAAACATGAATCAACAACAGCAGGTATTTATGAGTGCTAATCAAGCGCTAGCGCAGTACCGAGATAAGGCATTTGAACAAAACTATATGGAGCCGTATAAGAATGCGATGAACGCTGCTTCGGCACTTAGAGCGGGTTCTATTAGTAATATTTATGGAGGGCTTAGTTCGGGAGCGAATGTGGCAGGACAGTATATTAATAAGGGGAGTAAGACACCATCAACAGCAACTCCACCGATTTCGGGTAATAGAATTGCGACAGGAGAGGCTACTGCGATGGCTAACGCTTCACAAAATACTTTGGTGGGAGCGCTCAAGAACATGGATATTTCCAATATGACAGAAGATGAAATCGCTCAAATGCTTGCTCAATACGGTGTAAAATAAATGCAAAATCCAGAATCATACGTCGCACAAGGCAAGGATAACACGGGTGCGGCTATTCAGTTAAAGCCGTTTGACACATCTACGATATTTAAGGCATACGACTATCAACCTAAGAAGCCTTTGCTTGATAGTTTGGGGAAGGATATTGCAACTCCATCGGGAGCAGTGCATCCCAATGATAGGAAGTATGTTACTGAACTGAAGAATAAGTGGATTGATAAAACATCTCGCTTGCAAGCAGAAAGTGCACGAAACAAGGCAGATGTAACTCCTGAGCAGAGACAAGAGGCTGATATTTTAAAGATGGAGACCATTGATATGACTTCACTTTTGCAAAAGCAGTATGCAGCAGCGCTAGAAATAGAGAAGAAAGCGAAGGCAGATCCATATTCATATCCAGGTTGGCAAGAAAAGATTAATAAATATTTTGCATTGCCACCACTTGAGCGCGGTCTTGCACCTAACATAGAGAAAGCTCCTGCTGTAAACTTAAATAAATTCTTTGGAGATTTAGGAACAGCAGAAAAGTCGGGAGGAGGCACTAAAAAGAAAGCAGACGGCAGTTCTACTACTAGTTCTTACACAGAATTTGATCCTGTTATTGCCAAGCGGAATTTTGATGAACTTGTAGTTCCTGTTTTAAATAGTGGCACTCCTGATGCAAATAGAGTTGTAGCCTCATTAGAAAAAGACGTTAGAAAATTAGCAGAGCTTCAGAAGCTAGATTACACCAATTTAAGCGATGTAGATAAAATGTCTTTGGTTTTAGATAGAGCAGAGAATTATTACATGGCAGCTCAGCAAGGCAAAATCAAGCAGAAAAATAGTAAATCCACAACTAAGGCTAGTCTTGATAAAGTTGCTAAGGTGAAAGCTGCGGGTGGTGCGGGTGACGCCTCAGCCAACCAACCGTTTCAACCTGTAGCGGGATATGCCTACAAGCCAATGGGTAGCAACGGTAAGATAATACCAACAGCACCAGACGCAGAGAGTGGAAAACCAGAGCTCGTTAATGTAGTTCAAATTCCGATCAAAGGAAGACTTGGAGGTAAGAATGATAATTTTGCTAATGTCAACAAGCCAATTAAATTAAAAATACCTGGTAGTAACGATTACGCTATTGGTACAGTAGAAAATATTACAAAATACAGCGACACCAAAGGCAAATGGAATGATGAGTTTTGGGCTACTATTGTAGACAATAAAGGCGTAGCTACTGAGGTTTTGTTGGACGCAGAGAACATGCGTACATTTAAAACAGAATACCGTAGTGATCCTGAAGATATTTTAACCAAGCAGTATCCTAAATGGCAAGAGAAAGCTAAAGCGGTAGTTATAGAAGAGCCTGAGAAAAGCCCTTCTTGGAATAATTGGACTGAAGATCAGCGTAATGCATACAAAGGGGCTTATACTAGGAAGATGGGAGCTACACCTAAGAAGGCCACTTCCCCCACCACCGATCCTGACGAAGAATTTAAACGTAAATAATGGGAAAGAAGCGAACTTTTAAGATAGGGGAAGAAGTTTACGATGTCCCTGAAGATAAAGCAGAAGGATTTCTTTCTCGCAAGCCTGATGCTATCGAGGTATCTTCTTTTATTGTAGATAAGGACACGTTCGATGTTCCTTTAGATAAGGTTGAAGGATTCTTGTCACGTAAGCCTAATGCCAAGCCTTTAGGCGAACCAGTAGTTGCACTCGCTCAGTCGCAGGAGATACCTTCTGTTACGTTGGACTCAACTGAGGTAGCTGAAGGGACTGCCAATGCTCCTAAGCCACCAACAGGACCACTTAAGCCAAACACTGGTGGCTTTCAGATTGGCGAACAATGGCAAGGCGACGCAGGTAAGATACCTTCGCTCACCAAACAAACGAAGGATGTATTTGTAAAGAACTTTTTAGAACTTCCAGACAACTTAAAGCTCGATGCTCGAAATAGCGGTGTGTTTGTAAACACGTTTGCTAAGAAAATGAATCTCTCTCCTAGAGAGCTAAGACAAGTGGCAAACGAGACTGTAAAGACCGAAGTGCAGTTAAAGCAATTAAAGACTATCTACGATCAGAATCCTGACGACACAGACACTCTTTACAAGCTCGCTGAACTACACAACAACTTAGGTCAACACGATCTCGCATACGAAGCCTATGCAGCACTAGAAGGCAAGTTAAAGAAGCAGGGTGAGCTCGAAGCATCTGATCCGAACAATCCTAATAAGCGCCCCGACTACGTTGAGCAAAGACAACTACCTGCCGTTGCAGGAATGGCTTATACACAAGAACTGCTAGGAAACAAAGCAGAGGCTCAGAGGTTGAAGGGGATCTCAGAGAGTAGAGGGTACAAAGGTCAAGAGTTTTCAAGCGTAGGTGCAGGTGAGGCGCTACAGCCGGGTGGTGGAATGACGTATGATGACCAAGGACAAATGGTGCCCGTAGGCTCTCCTACTCCCGAATCAGAATACTTAAATGGTATTGCTCAGGCGATAGAGAACTTTACTTTGTTCGGTCCCGCTAATGAGATGACTGAGCATGGAGTGGGTAAGGTGGCGAAGAACCTTCCAGGAGCGTTCTCTAATTACGGAACTCCAGGCAAGTTCTCTGATGCTGTTGGAGTATTTACAGGCGTGGTTGAATCGTTGATGGGCGTAGCGGGAATGACTACACCTGCGGGAGCATTATTTGCTATGCCACTAGTACAGGCGCAGAACATCGCTCCTGAAGCAGCTAAGTGGATGATGCCTTTAGGTGTAGTTCTAAATGAATATTATCGTCAGCAGGGTGAAAAGATGCCTGAGTTGATGGAGAATGTAACTGTACTTGCAGACTTAGGGCTACTTGGATTTTTAACTCATGCCGGAGTAGAAGGCGCTAAAGGGTTAAAGGCAGAGCGAGACTTAAAAAAAATATTTGAAAATCTACCTCCTAAAGCAGTTGAACAGTTAGCCAAAGTAGGAGAGAAGCGCATTGAGATGGCGCAAGGTGATCCAAAAGTTTACGGAGAGCAAATGGCACTTCGTCTTGATGAATTAAAACCACAAGTTGAACAAATCAAGGTTGAAGCCGAGGCAGCCAAGCCTGTCGAACCCTACAATCCACCACCACACCCTAACAGTCTACGTACAGTAGAGGAAGGATCGTCTATTGTAATAGATGGAGAGGAAGGAATTTATGAAATAGGAGACGATGGAACACATTATATAAACATTGATGGCAAGTCCAAACAGATTAAGGTAGCCGACAAGTTCAATCCAACTGAAACATTAAAAGAACTTGGCATTGAAGTACTTGCCGAGATCACGCCCGAACAGGTAGCGAGAGCTACTGCTGATGCTGAACAAGTAGGTAGAGTTACTGTTAACGGCAAGGAGTACTTTGTATCGCTTGACAGAGTAGGTAATGAAAACCCAACAGGAGACTTCGTACTTGAAGTGAAGCCTGACGGGACGATGATAAATAGATTTGATTCGCATCCTGATCCTACGTTTGCAAAGGAGAGGAAACTCAAGGTTATAAATGAGTTCCTGGATAGCAAGGGACTGCCTAAGCGCAGTAAGATTACAGAGGTCAAGGGCTCCGATCCACTCCCTAAGACAGAGGTTGAGCCTGTGATGGAGCAGGACATCCCCTCCGACCTACAAGAGAACGGTATCGAGGTAGTATCTATGCTTGAAGCAGAGAGACTACACAGCGACGGATATAGAATGTTTGGAATGCACGAACAAGGTGAAGTCCCACATGAAATATTTGATGTGAATGAACTTAGAAACTATTCTGAGGATCAACTTATTGCTTATGAACCCTCCGAAACGGAGATAAAACCAATAGAAAATGAAAAAGCCAACCAAGAAGGGCGGAAAGAAGGGTTATTAGACACCCCTGCGCTAGAACAACCTCTCGCCCCTGTGGCTGAGAAGCCTACCCCCAAAGAGCCCGTAAGCCCTGCGGTGGAGGTGGTGGAGACACCGCCTGTAGTTGAAGCACCATTGAAGAATGTAGAGAGTACTGCGAAGGCGTTGGAGGGGCAAGATTTAAAAGAAATAATTGGGGACAAAGTATTTAGGGGACAACAAAAAGGACAAGTTGGTAGATGGTTCTCTGCATCAAAAGAATTTGCACAATCATTAGCCAACTCAATAAGAGGTAAGGGAAAATCAGACGGAGAAGTAATCGAACATACCGTAATTGGGAATGTTTTCAATTTCCCTCATTTGGTTACTGATTATGCTAAAATATCCGATAAGCTTGGAGAACTATTTGGGGTAACTCAAAAAGAAATACGGGACGCAATAGCGACTACGGATATTCCTTTATCTAAATCCAACGAAGTAAGAATACATTTATTACTTGAAAATAAAGGATTTCAAGAACTGTTATCTAATAAAGGCATTGATTACATAAAAGCAAAAGAAAATTTAACTAAAGATAAATCAGTTGATACATTCTTAAAATTAAATGATAAAAAGCAAGAACAATTAGTTGCAGAATCCTACCACAAAGCTAAAGCAGATGGCAGCAATCCTAAGTTAGTAAAGGCTGTTGAAGACTTATTACAGCAAAAGAAAGAAATTCTTCCCCCCAAAGAGCCCGTAAGCCCTGCGGTGGAGGTGCAAATTGAAGACTTTGGAGTTCCTAAGAGCGATGTAGGTGCAGTAAAAAGTTTACTTGACAATGTATTTGCAGGACTGAAGAAAGCAGGTCTTACTGCTTTTAAAACACTCGACGAATGGATTGGAATTGGTAAGGGGCAGGCGAAGGAATACTCTCTAAAAATCAATGGCAAGGAAGTTAAAGTAAAGAATACAGGAGTCGATGTTGTTAATGGATTTTACTCTCCGCTTGAAAAGACAATTTTAGAAACTAAGTTTGATAAGCTACCTGCAAAACAATGGATTGAAAAGTTTGCAAAAGGCGAGGAGGCTAAGTGGACAGGACTTACTGAATGGTTAAGTCAGCAACAAGGTTCAGTATCTAAAGCAGATATACAACAATACCTAAAAGATAATAGGATTAGTGTTGTGGAAGTGGTGAAGGGGGATAGAAAAAGCTTAAATAAAAATAATTATACAGCAAACAAAAACGAAGAAGGCGATTATGATGTTTATTTTGAAGGAAGCTATATAGGTTCATTTGAAGATGTTAAAAGTGAAAACGAAGCCATAGAGTCGGCTATTGATTCAATAGATTCAGATTATTTAGAAAATACAGATGAAATTACCAAATTCTCCCAATACCAAGTTGAAGGCGATAAAGAAAACTACAAAGAGGTGTTGGTTACGATGCCGAGTAAGGTTGCCCCAATAGATAACCCAAACGTGGTAATTACAAAAGATTTTAAAGCACCTAATGGAGATGTTCACTTTAAGGTAATTGACAAATCAACAGGGAACGAATATAAACACATAGGGAGCGAAGGGAGTACGCCACAATCTGTAAGACATCAAGTTTTAATTAAATTTGATTTGCAAGCACAACAGAGAGTAGGACAAGACTTCAAATCCTCCCACTTTGACGAACCCAACATACTTGTTCATTTAAGAATGAACACAAGAACAGATGCACAAGGTAATAAGGTATTGTTCTTGGAGGAAATACAGCGAGATGTTGAAAAGGAAACAACCTTAAATGGTAAGGAAGCAGGATTGCCTTTTAGTAAAACAACAGACTATACAAAAATGGCTTTTAAGATTGCCCTTAAAGAAGCCGTCAAGCAGGGTGCTGATAAAATAGCATGGTCAACAGGGGAACAACAGAATGATAGGTATGATTTGAGTGCAACTTTAGAAAGTGTTGATGTAACCCATGCAAAGAATGGTGAAAGAATGGTTTATATCAGAGCAAAAAATAATTCTGATGGTGCTTATAAAATTGATGCGAATGGCAAAATATTAGAAAGTGGTAGAAACAATTTAACAGGCAATGTAGATGGTAAAAATTTAGAAGATGTTATAGGTAAAGATTTAACTAAAAAAATACTTGAAGCCAAAGATGGCGAGAAATTAAGTGGTGAAGATTTTAAGGTGCAGGGCAAAGGGATGAAAGGTTTTTACGGCTCACCAACAGAAGGTAGTTTAGGCATAGTAGGTAATGTAGCTAAGAGTTTGTTTAAGCAAGAACCGAAAACGGTGGAGATTGAAACTGCAAAAAATAATGAATATACATTAGGAGAAGCAAACTATGTAGATGGCATAGGAGTTTATGATGGTAAAGGTGATATGGTAGCTGAATTTGACACAAAAGTAGAAGCCAATAAATTTATTGCATCAAAAAGTTCTTCCACCCAACACTCCATAGACATAACACCCGAACTAAGAGCAAGTGTAGAAGGTGGGCAACCGTTGTTTAAAACAGAAGAAAGCAAAAAAGAATTTGGTGGATTTGAAACAAGGGATGGTAAGCCGATAGGCTTTAATTACGATACAGAAAAAGTAGCAAGAGAAAGATTTGATATTTCTAAACTTAAAAAAATTGGTAGCGGAAGCGATAGAGATGTTTATGATTTAGGTAACGGTAAAGTATTAAAAGTTGCTAAAACAGCAAGGGGTTTAACGCAAAATATTTATGAAGGAGATTACTATTTAAAAGGAATTATTCCAGAAGTATTTGAAAGAGGGTTGAATTATGTTGTTGCAGAAAGCACTCCGAGAATAAAATCATCAGATAAAGTTACCGTATATGACCAAGAAGGTAATGGTGATGTAGTTGGAGAAACAACAGCAGGTGAAATGCTTAGGCAGTTAGGTCAATTCAATCAATCTCATTTTGATAAACATAACGACAATTTAATAAAAATACTTAACAAGTTTGGGTTTGGGGATATAACAAGCTATAATGTTCTTTGGAATGACTTTACAGCACAAAGGAATTGGGGGTATAAAGATGGTGTTGCATACCACTCTGACGGAGGCACGTTTGGGGGTGTAGATATGATTAGTTCGCACAAAGGAAAAACAAATATGTCTGACCCCGAATTTAGAAAGATATACGAAGAAAGTAAAAAACTAAAAAAACAATTTGGCGATACAGACAAAGCCACAATGTATTCAAAAGAAGGCGGTAAAGTAGAAGCCCAATACAGAATAGAAAGTGGTAAAAACATAGTAGAGGCAATAAAAGACTTCAATGGCAGCCCAAGAGCCACAGTAGCCCTTACGCATGAGATAATGCACCCAACAGTAGTAGCAATTATTGATGGGGCAAAAGAAGGGAATGAAGTAGGTGCAAAGCATACTAAAACTATTGTTGATGAATTTAACAAAGCTAACCCAAACAGCAAAGTAACAGTTGAGCAATTAATTGAAGGTAACGATGCTTTTAAAGAAGGGACGACAAGCGATACATACAGAGCAGTTCAAGAATTTATTGCAGACTCTTGGGAGAAGTATCACAGAGAGGGTGGTAAAGGATTTAGCGAAGCGTTCCAAAAAGTATTGGAGCAAATAACGCAAGCCTTCACTGAAGTTTACAAGACACTAAAAGGTAAAGAACTTACTCCTGAGCTTCGCAAGATGTTCGATGAGATTCTAGGTAAGGAGCCTGAGCCTGTTAAGGTCAAAGAACCAAGAGTAGAATCACCGGAGGAAGTCTTGGTACGGGACTTGCAACAAGACATTAAGAATATTGGCTATGATATAGCACACGAAATGGAGATGAACTCTCTGTCAGAGTTTAGTCCTGACATGTATGCTGTTCAGAATATGCCATGGATAGATCCTTTATCAGCAGCCAAAGAGACTGGTGGTAAAGTAGGCACCAAAGGAGATATTAACCCTTCGTTTGTGCATAAAACCAAAGGAGTAGGTGTTGAGAAGGCGGGTGAAATACTAGCGCAAAGGGCAGCCGATGACGGACTGCATCCTCAATTAGATTCTCAGGATTGGCGAGAGATTCTCATTGAAATTCTACATGCAGGAAGCAAGGAGTCTTACATAAAGAACAATACCAAGTTTGGCAAGGAGCGCACTCGAATCTTAAAGCAAGAGATGGGTGAGAAGAAGGCTGAACTTGCAGAGGCTATTAAGGATTTAGAGAATGCTGATTGGGAGAAACTTGGATTTGATTCTAAGAAGGAGTTCAAACAGCATGTACGCGATATTAAACAAGGTAAGCAGCTAGAACAGTACGAAGCAGATACTATGGATGTTGTTGCTCAGATGGACGACGCAACAGTAGACAGATTAATTAAAGAACTTGACGAAAATTTTCCAACAACGGAAGAAGAAATAAATACATTCTATGAAAAACACGGTATTGAAGAGGGTAGTGTTAGCGCAGAAGCTAGCAGCCCTAAAATTACAGAAGGAAAACCTGAAGTTAGCCAAGCGCCAACAGAAGGAGAATTAGTTGTTAAGGCGAAGCCCATTAAGTCAAGTTGGGAAAGCAATATTGAAGCATTAGTTGATCCAGAGAAAGGATTAGGTGCTGTTATCTCTAAAGCAATTAAGGAGCAACAACCTTTCAAAGAATCTTTTTTAAAACGAATAGGAATATCTCTTGAAGAAATGCGTCAATTAGACGATGCCTCAAAGCAGAAAATACAAGATCAATGGGTTAAAAGCGATGAATTCAAGGAATTATCAAAGTTTGTAGAAGACAAAAAATCGACTCCTGATCCCAAGCCCGTCACCCCACCTGACACCCCCCTAAAGATCACCTCCAAAGAGAAAGCACTCAAGGCAGTTGACGATCTTGAGAACTTCTTACTTAACCTGCCCGGCATTAAAGACAATGTAGGTGGAGAGCGTATGGGCGCACCATTCAAAGCAGAAGATGCGGTGAAGTTTTTTGCAGAAGCTCTTAGAGAGGGTGTAGAACAAGGCTACAAGGTCAAAGAAGCCATTGAGCGTGCTATTGGTAAACTAAAAGAGCACAAGACTTATAAGGCATTCCTAGACTCCGTGGATGAATCCATGCTTAGAGATAACGCTAGGAAGAATTATGAGAAGCAAGGTATCTCGTTAGATAAGCCTATTGAACAGCAGTTTGGAGCTTCGCACGCATCAGTAGCAGAAGTAAGAAAATCAATGGGTCTAACTGACGAGATTAATATTACTGATCAGCACCGAAGAGATACTAAAACTGTAATGAAAGAAGGTAAGCAAATTGCAGAATCTTCTAACGTGCAGTTTTTAGCAGACGATATAATTAGTGGAGAGAAGATTCCCAATGCTCAGGAGCAAGCAGCACTTGTGTATGAACAGACAAAACTCTACAATGAGTCTTTAGACTATCAAGATAGAATTGATTCCTTTACAGCAAAAGGAGAGTTAAACGCAGCAGACCAAGCAACCATTGAACTAGCTAATATCAGAGCTAGACAGAAGAACGTGATGGACGCACTTGATGTTGCAGGAACCAAGATGGGTCTTGCTTTTCGAATGAGACAGTTGATAAATAAGCGCGACTACTCTTTAGTTGCATTAGAGAAAAGGTGGACTAGCGCTTCGGGAGGCAATGAGATAACTCCATCTGTTCGCAAGCAATTAGAAGCAAGAGTAAAGGAGTTAGAGGCAGAGGTTAAAAAGTCAGAAGAATTATTTAAGGCAAAGGATAAGGAGCTTGCAGACCAGGCAATGCTCGACATTCAAGAGGCGATGGCTAGGGAGAAAACTAGTCCACTACAAAGAATCAAAGCCGAAAAGAAAATTCGTAAGGAGGAATTAGCCAAGAAATACAGAGGCGTATTCAATGATGCAACCAATATTGCCAAGGCGATATTGGAAAAAGATTTTTATGAGTATTCAAAACTTGTATTAGAGGAAGTAGCCGGAGATATTAAGGAGTTTGCAAAAAGACTTATTGGTGATCTTGGAAAGAATGTAGAACCTTACGTTCAAGAAATATATGATAATGCTTCTAAAAAGGAGTATGAGAAAGCCTTTGTTGACGAAGTAAAAGGAATACAGATTGATAAGCAACTCATCCGTGATATTGTTGAGCAAGGCGTAAAAGACTCCCAAGAACTAGTAGACAAAGTTTTCGAGGCAGTCAAGGATGATCTACCAGAGGGTACAACTCGTAGAGAGGTGCAGGACGCTATTTCCGAGTACGGCAAGCAAATTAATCCTAAGATAGATCCTCTGCAAGCTGAAATAAATAGTTTAAAACGCGATCTGAAACTTGAATCTGGATTAGAGGACGCAACAGTTGGTAAGGGTGTAAAGAGAAGCGGATTCACGCAGCCAAAACCAACTCCGAAACAGCGTGGTCTTAAACGTAGAATTAATGATGCACTTAAAAATCACCCCCAAGATCAGGCTGAGATTAATAAAAAGTGGGCTACTGCGCTTGACAGAACCAAGACTGCACTTAATAATTCAATCACGGATTTAACTAAACGGCTAGAAGATTTAAAGCAAGGTGTTGCTACTCCAAAAACACCAAAGGAGAGGTTAAAACTAGATGCGGAGGCAGAGGCGCTAAAAGATATGCGTGATGATCTAGTCAAACAAATTGAAGAGATCGAAGGAAAGAAGAAACTCAGTTATGAGCAGAGGGTAACGCTTGCTATTGAAGCAGCAGAGAGAACAGCTCAGAAGTATAGAAATCGAACTCAAGAGATAAAAAAAACAGGAACTTATACAAAGGAAACTCCCGTTCAATTATCATCTCCTGAACTTGATATTGCAAGAGCGGAAAGAGATGCTGCACAAGCAGAGTTTAATCAGGCGAGCAAGGATGCTAATTTAGATGTTATTGCTGCAACAAGTAAAGCTCTACGTGATTCTCAAGACAGAGTTGCTAAGTTAGAGCAAAAGGTTCGCTCTAACGATATAAGTTACGCTCAACGTGCTGTACGATTAGCTCTTGATACGCCCGAACTCAAAGCATCCAAAGCAGCAGAGAAAGCGCTCAGAGATATTATCGACACTATGCGTGAAGAACAGGGACTAGCCGAACTTCATAGAATGGAACTTTGGAAGAATCGTGCAGCAAACAGGCTTAAAGAACTTGAGCGAAGAGTGCGAGAGAAAGACTATTCAAAGAAGGTGAAGAAAGAAACTCCAATTGATATGGAGATGGAGCGTACTGCCATGAAGATTGATCGCGCTAAATTTGATTTAGATGTGGCAATTGAAGTAGAGCGATATAAAAATCTTCAAGGATGGGAGAAGACAGGAGAAACACTTTCGGATATATTTAATATTCCAAAGTCTATTATGGCTTCGATGGATATTTCGGCTCCATTTAGACAAGGAGCAGTTTTATTTGCTCGGCATCCGATACTTGGAGTGAAAGCAACAAAGGAGATGTTTAAGCATCTTTGGAGTGAGAAGGAAGCTAATGATTGGAATGATAGACTTAGACTTAGTGATGGGTACATACGTGCCAAGAAGAGCAATCTATTTATTAGCGAACCGATGGCTAGGCTTGTTGCATCAGAGGAACGTTTCATGTCGCACATGGCAGAGAAAATACCTGTACTTGGAAGGGGTGTTAAAGCATCAAATAGGGCATACTCAGGTTTTCTTAATAAGATAAGAACTGATGTATTTAATCAGCATTACGAAGCTCTTGTAAACGAAGGCTTCTCAGGAAAAGAATTACAGAGTGAACTCAGTCAAATGGCTCACTTAATTAATAATTTTTCAGGTAGAGGAAAGTTAGGTAAGCGAGGAGAACTTGCCTCACCACTACTCAATGCAGCGTTCTTTGCACCACGATATGTGACATCAAGGATCAATACTCTTGCAAATGCAGTAACAGGATACTGGCTTGAGGGTAGAGCGTATGGATCACAGAGAATGTCTACTCGGACAAGACTTGAAGCATATAAGGCGCTTGGAGCCTATGTCACAGTTGGGGTTGGAGTCCTTCAGATGGCTAAAGCTGCCGGAGCAGAGGTTGAGATAGATCCTAGAAGTTCTGATTTTGGTAAGATCAAAATTGGTGATTTACGCTATGATATATGGGCAGGATTTCAACAAGAGATCGTATTACTAGCAAGGATATTTACTCAGGCAAAAGTAGATGTGTTTAACGGCAAGGTAAAAAAGTTCAATGAAGGATTTGGTTCTTCCAACACAGGAAGTACATTAGGCAATTTTCTTCGAAGTAAGGCTAGTCCACAGGTAGGATATGCACTGAGCGCAATGACAGGCACTACAATGGGCATGGAAGAGTTTGACGCAGGCAAAGAACTTTTAAGAATGTTTGTACCACTACTACTTCAAGATCCAATTGGTAATCTTATATACAACGATGCAGTAAGCATGTATAAGGAAGGAGATGCAGGGATTGGAACTTTTGCAGCAGGAGCTACTGGCATTGGAGTAGGGTATATTCCTAAGCCGAAGCCTGTTGAAGACGCTAATTTAAAAGAGAGATCGTTAAACTTAATGATCGAAAAGCAGTATAAACCCCAAGACTACAAAGACGACGAAGTGTACGTCAACAAAAAGCCTTACATCATCCCAGAAGATAAGATGGTTAAGATTAAAGAGATGAGAGCTAAGGAAGCGGGAAAGTTAATTGAACTGCATTACTGGAAACTAAAAAAGTTGACTCCTGAAGAATATGAGTCAAAGGTCAACTCCTACTACAACGAAGGTCTAAAAAAGGCTCGTAACAAGTATCTACCTTCAGGGTGGAAGAATACTAAGCCTAAATAATTTCACCCCACATCTCATACCAACAATAATTGATATTATCTTAGCCAAATAAATTACACACTATGGCAACTACAAACCTGATATTAAATAACACAAATTATAATAACTCTTTACTAACTAATGGTAAAGTGTATAGCACAGGAGTAGATTACGCTTGTAATTATCCATTAGACATGAATACTGCGTTTTCTATAGATACTACTAGAACATCGAAGATAATTACATGCACTGTTGGTGATTTTACTGATTTATTAGGATGTGATATTCAAAATAATAATGTTCCTGTTCGTAAGTGGGTAACTGCCATAACTGGAGAGGTTCTTGAAATTGACTATATAAACTCTCCAACCGAAGCAGTATTAAAAATGCCATGTTCGTTTACATTAGCAGCTGGCGAATTTTATACCGTTGACTATTGGGGAAGCCCACAAGTTGAAGATACAATTATTCAAAATACAGATGATTTTGCTGTAGCAGGATTATTGATTAATACTAATATAGGTCCTATAGTAACAAATGTTGCATCAGGTCAATCTATTGGAATGGGTCAAAACCCTATATCTGTTGATCTTGGAAGCACAGGTGCATTATGCAGTTTAATTGTTAAATATATAAACTAAAAAACCATGAGATCAGTATTTATTGCCCCAAGCCCATTAGAAGGCTACGTATTCATTAACACGGAAGGGGAGAAATTCCTTATCACTAATAGCGGGTTTGCTGTTACCAAAATTGAAACAGACGATTTAGAACAAGTATCATTTGATATTGCCGTTCAAGCGGTAATGGATAATGCTTTGACACTAATTGATCAGGCTAGTGAGGAAATTGAAGAAGCGATTCAGAACTTTGAATAAACCATGAGAAAAAAACTCTTACTATTGGCAGCCGTGATGATTATTACGGCTGTTTCTGTCTTAGGACAGATCAATCCACAGGTGTACTACACCTTTGACTTAACTAATCCTCTAGCACCCACTGTTGGAACTACCAATATTAGTGCTGCGGGAGCTTACACCACTCCATCATCAGGTAAAGTAGGTAAGTATATATCTATTAACCGTGCGGTTAATCAAACACTGACTGGACAACAAGTACTTGTAAGTAACGCGGTCACTGTTGAGTTCTTATGGAAACCTGGCGATGGATGGGATGAAAATAGAGATCCTATCTTGTTTACTATTGGAAACACAACAGCTAAGTTTATATGGCCCGAAATATGGTTCACTACTACATCATCATCAGTAAGCGATAACTTTAAAATTAATCTTCAAAACATAGGACCTGCTACGTGGTCTTATTTTGCTAAGAATTGGCATCATTTAGTATTCGTTTATAACGCATCATCAGGATTCAAAGCACTGTATGTAGATGGCACTTTGCCTTCAGGGTTTAGTAAGTCACTTGCCGGAGGAACCATCACGGGAGCATCCAATCAGTCTATCATTATGGGTAGCAATACTTCTTTTCAGAGTGGTCAGATGTCTTATGATGAGATCGCGGTGTACAATCAAGCTATTAGTGCAGGACAGGTTTACAAGGACTACTCAGATGCTTGGGTAGGTAATCATTACTCTTTTGGAGTAACTGCTGTACCTGCTTCGCCTGCCGTAACAGCTCCACTTGATGTGCTTGAGTTTCCACTTGGATATGTGCTTGGAAGTACAAATTCAAACTCAGTGAGCACTCCTGCGCTTGCGCAGTTAAAGAACTTTACTCGTCCTCGGTATGCCATAGGGACAACTGCCGCTAAGAACTTTAATTGGATGGCACTAGATTATATGTCGGGGTATTATCAGCCAGGGATGACGCAAACTATGGTAAATGATACGGGTGGCGCAATGAACATAGAACTTGCTCAAAATTGGAACTATTATTTCTTGGTAAACGTCAACGCTAATTCAACAGACTACAGCGATACTACAAAGTTTGAAGGTAAGATGGTAGTAGTTTCCAATCGAAATAGGCAGTATAAGACTTCTATTATCTCTTTTTGGACTCAACTCAGACCAAATCGGTATGGGTATATTGCCAATGCAAACTACCTTCAGTGGCAAATTTGTCCTGCTAATAATTTTATTAGAAACTCTTCAGGACAATTCATCGGTACCAATGGTGCGGTAAGTACTTATAAGTTTAGAAGTCCAGCCTCTCCACTAGATAGTATTAAGCAAGACGCAAGTACATATCGAAGAAACTTTTCGGCTCTTGCTGCGGTGATGACCGATACGCTTGATATGATCAATGAAAATGATGAGGTGTTGACTAGGTTTGACTCAACAGCACTTCGTTTAGATCCTGCGATAGTAACTGCTATGGGAGCAGCAGGGTTTGGAAACATGAGACAGTACGCAGCCTACGCTTATGCTCGTATGTTTAAGGTTCTTAAGGACTCTGTAAAAACAATCGCTGCTCTTGATTCAACTGGATGGAGTATGTATCAAGTCGATGGAGTGGATGGAAGTATATCTCCTATTCCTTATGATCGGTGGAATTTTTCTCAGTATAGAGCAAACAATGAAGATCCTACGTTTGGGCAGTCTTCAACCTTTGATTTTTACCCTAGATACGTTTGGAACTGGAGAAGGAACGCGGGTGCATGGCGTGGAATACAACCATTTGTAGAGTCAAGAAACGTAGAGAACGTTGTGTTTACTAAATATAGTACTCCGTTTGTTGGCGCAGGATGGAATGTAAACGAAGAGCAGAATATGCGACCCGCTCAGTGGCTTGGACTACTTAAAGTGATTGGTATGATGGGTGCTAGAAGCTACTACACAGGATACTTTAATGAGCAGTCTTCTTACGTGCCACCGAATCTACCTCCCGCCGATCCTAAAGGATATATTTGGCAAGCAGCCATGCCTTCCTATGCTCAGTCAGCATGTGATTGGGTAATGGACAATGGGTACAACGATACGTTAATGACTGGCGATGTGCCGGGTAATTATCAATTTCAAACCTACAGTGGATACCGATTCTATTCAGGATCAGAAGAGATTTTAACAGTCGTAAGAAAGAAGCATAGCGTAAATCAATACGCGATAGCTACTGCTTACACCAACTCTACATCTATGACTGGTGGTACGCCACTAGTGGATACGGCTACGTTTACACTCCAGAACAAGACTATTCAACTGCAAACACGTAGACAAGGATCTGTTTATATGCTTGATCTCGCCAAAGACACGGCAACACTAATTCAGTACGATGATTGGCATGATAGAACTCATCCTCAGCGTTGGACTACTGATATGTATGTACAGGCAGAGCATTACGCAAAATACGTATCAAGAGCGAAGGACGTTAGAACAACTCCATATCAGTTGTCGGCAAGTACTTCTTTGAACTTGATTGGAACAACAACGTTTTTAACCTACATGGATAGTACGAACTACTCTCCTGATACTTTGTCCTACGCAGTTAATATCCCTACTGCGGGTACATTGTACCTGTGGGTAAAGATGCGATCAGCTACGGGCACTATTGCAGGATTCTCGGCACGTATGGATAACTTAGGTGCGTTCACGCAGAGTAATGTTATTGACACTACATTTCTATGGTACAGAATCAGTCTCACTCCCGATACAATGAAGTGGACGGGGCTTGCTATTGGGAATCATACGTTGAAGCTCATTGCATCTTCAGCACGTACCGAAATTGATCAGTTTCTACTCACCAATAATGCTTCGACAATGCTTCCTGAAGGAACACCAGGAGAAGCAACGCCATGCGCGGGAGTGATACCTGTGCCAACAATTACGCCAAGCGCTCCTGTAACTCAGTGTGGAGGTACTGTTGTGCTTCAAGCATCATCAGGTAACGTCTACACATGGAGTAATGGTCAGACAACGCAGAGTATTACAGTTAGTGTTACAGGCAACTACGTAGTCACTGTAACGGACGGGGCAGGCTGTACAGCGACTTCGGTAGCTACAGTAGTCACTATCAAGACTCCGATCACAGCACTAATCACTCCACCTACGTCAGTAACGTGTGGGGCAAATGTTACTCTCACCACTGTTTCGGCTACATCATACCTATGGTCTACTGGTGCTACTACTCAGAGCATAAGTGTAAGTGCCGCAACCTATACTGTGACAGTAACTAACTCTGTTGGGTGTACATCTACCACTTCGGCAGTTGTATCATCAGCTACGGCGGCAGTAGGTACGATCAGTCCATCAGGAACGGTGAATCAGTGTGGTGGAACGGTGTTACTTACAGCATCTAACAACGCATCCTACCTATGGAGCAACGGCGCTACTACAAGAAGTATCACAGCTACAAACGGTACGTATATCGTTACTGTAACCAACGCTCAAGGGTGTACAGCAGTAAGTACACCAACGTATGTTGTCATTAGGACTATACCAACAGCGTCTATTAGTCCATCAGGAACGGTTTCTGCTTGCAATGGAGCTACAACTACGCTTACGTCTATAACTGCAACATCCTACTTATGGAGCACAGGAGCCACAACGCAGAGCATTGGAGTGACTAGTTCATCAACCTACACGGTAACGGTAACGAACAGCGTGGGATGTACTGCATCAGCAAGCACAATAGTTGCTTACTACCCATGCGTGTGTGATGCTCCAACAGGGGTTTACATGAGCGAGATATGGAGAAATGGAGCGAAGGTAGTCTGGACTTTAGATAACGAAGTAACGTATTACAGAGTCACAATCACCGATCAGTCAGACCCTACTCGGACGCAGACTAAAACATGGAGATCAGGAACGGTGGGGATATCCTTCTCTCAGCTAAGAACAGGTACACTGTATAAGATAACCATCACGCCAACGTGCGGAACAAGTACGGGAAGCGCGACTAGTATATACTTTACGACGAAAAATTGATATTAGGTAACGAAGGGCTGCACTACCGCTAATACAGCCACTCCGAGACCCATCACTAAGATAGTACGAAGATAGTACGACATAGTGATGGGTTTGGATGTTGTGATAAATTATTGTTTAGAATGGAGGCTCCTCATAGTCATCAGCTCCCGTTGCGAACTCCTGAGCCTTCGGATTCGGAGTGATGGGCGCAGACTCCTGAGCATGAACATTACTAGTCAGTTCAGCGACCTTCCAGACTTCGCAATCAGTATACCACTTGCCATTATATTCGCGTGACTTGGGTTGGTACATTACTTCAATGTCACATCCAATAGGTAGATCAAGAATCTCTTTAGCTACTTCGTTACGCGCCTTAAAGGCTACATCGGGATCGAACTTCGCATCTGTCTTGGCAAGGAATTGAACGTTTGTCCATGTTCCGTTTTTACCTTCACCTGTCTTGGTGTCAAGGATTTTTAGTAGGGTTACTTTCATGTTTATTATATATGGATGTTATAAGTTTCTTGCTCTGTGAATGTAGTATTTTATCTCCAATCGGACTTCGATTATCGTACACCACCTTCGCCATCTGTTGAAAGTTATGTCGAGGGCAACGCTTATGCCTATTCTTCTTACACAGACACATTAGGTGCGTGCCGGTAACCTCAATGAAGTTAAGCATTGCCATGTCTAGTATTTCATCAAGTTGTTGGGGAGTGAGTTCTATTTTGGTCATGGGTTAATAGTTTAATTAATCTCTCCTCTTCGGAGCGTTGGTCTTCTGATAATCGGAAGGGAGTCGGGAGGTGGTTGGGATATTTTAATTTTAAATCAACTTTACCTAAAATCATATAATTATATACTGTCTTAACAAACTCTTTCATTGCAATGTCAGCCATATCGTTTCCATAATAACAATAAACTATATTTTGCTCATACCATTTGCCTCTGTGTTTCTTTCGAAGGTATGTAACAATCGCTCTTCCGCAATTAGACATAGGTACAATAGCATAGTCTGGGAATATCGGTCTAGTGTTTATTCGTTACAGATTCTTTATATTTATTATACGCTTGTTCAATCGTCTCTTTGGGCAGTATGCTAAACCGTGATACAAATTCTAGCACCTGTTCTTTGGGCAGATAGTCATCACAGTTATCCACTCTACCTTCACTGTATTCTCTTAATACTAGCACTAGTTCCTCCTTCATCTTCAAGGAATCAGTATCGTGTATCACCTCAAGAACTTTTGAGAACCATTCGCCCTGATCTTCTAATAGTTCTAAGATGTTGTTGTCTTTAATGTGTCGTATGAAGTCATTGTTGCTATCAAGCACTTGATTGAACTTCTGCTTAAACTTCATACTTAGTTCTCGACTACCCTTAATGCTCCAAGCCCACTTATCGGCTTCAATCATTAGCACTGTGTACATCCACAGTTTAAAGTCAAATGTTGATCTTAAGTTCTTGGTTGGCGTCATACGGTGTCATTACTTTTTTATTTATCAGATCCTTCTAAATATTTCCAATGTAGGTGTACTGCAAATGCAGACAATACTCCTGCGATAGCAGTTGCTACCCACCAATTTCTACTTTTGCGTACAGAGGCGTGTTTTTTAGCTGCTGCTACTTGTTGGTAAAGATTTTCACTAGACATACTATCGCTGTAGTTACGCTCCTTTAGAAGTTCACTTTGCATATATGTAGTGTTTCTATCTTTAGCAACCAACATTTCAGATTGGTTTTTTAAGTCAGCACGTAAGGTGATAACTTCAATGCGGATTGAATCACACTCCTGAAGATCATCCAACATATATTTCATTAGATACTTTGGAGTGTATACCAAAGAATCTTTATTTGTTTTCGTACCGCTTTGTGAGAATGCGGTTGTAATACTGAGAAGTGTAATTAGAAATAGGAGTGATTTTTTCATTTTTATTAATGGTTTTAGTAATAATTTTTATAGGTGTTAATTTAAGTTTATTGTTTTCAGACTCAATCTCAATAACGTGGTTAGTAAGTTGGTCTTTTTCTTGGATAATACCGCTCATCTTTTCATTAAGTGACTCAATGGTAGCAGATTGAAATTCAGCCTGATTAATTAATTGTTTTTGATACTTGGCAAGATCGCTATATTCTAGGTATATAAATACACAGAATACTAGCATAATTGTTAGTAGGATAGATGGTAATGCTTTCATAGTTTTACTTCTTTTTTATAGTTAATAATAAATTCAACAAATTTACGGAGTTTCAAACCTCTTCTTATGATGCTCTATAATATACTGCTCAAGCGTCATCTCTGAGTACAGTGCTGATGGGTCATCTCCTAGAACGATCTGTCCGTTGATGTCGCCTAAGATAGTGTCCTTCTTATCCATCTCGATCTGAGCAACACGTATCCAAGCATAGAACTTCTGCATGTCAACAGAGCCAGTCTTATCATTGAGGTTATAGGTCGGCGTACTACCCCTCCAGTCCTTCGGTGACCAGTTGAATATTCTCTCGATCTTGAGCTCAGGGAAATTATGTTCAATTAACTGCTTGTAGGCTTCAAGTTGAACATCCTTCTCTTCGTGCGACGTACTCTTACGAGTGGATTTTACGTCAATTACACAGAGCATACGTATTGCCTTCTTGGTGAGCTTAACTTCATCCTTGCGCGGTCCAGACTTATATTTCTCTCCCCAATCACCCTCCACCTCAATATCCATGTAGGCTATGATGTCGATGGTGCCCGAATAGCCTTCAGGGTGAGTGAGCATAATTTCTACTGCAATAGGCTTCACATTATAGTCGTGACAGAACTTCACAAAGGCAAGCATATCTTGTTTAAGATCAGCGTTCCATTTCTCCTTATCAATCTTATAATCGTTTTCTATACAATAGTTGTCTATAACAACATCAATCAGAGTGAAGTCATACTTCTTGTTGATTAGTAAGTACTCAATCTCTTTGTGAAGCAGTGTGCCGTACCAAGCTCTCTCGTGCATGTAGGCTTGAGATTTCTCCCATCCCATATCACATATCCATTTGATGAGTCCCTGCGGTTTAGGTATCACCATAGCAAGCATTGAAGTCACTCCTAGATACATCTGTGGTACGTTATCCTCCATAGTGTAGTAGAACCTACCCTTTGGTGTTACGATGCGGTAGAGCTTGTATGGTGGTTCTCTCAAAGCTTCACTATCGAAGTAGGCTGCCACTACCGATTCTATCGGTAAGGATCTTAGTGTTGTGGTCATAGGGGATTAATCGGTAGGAGTGTCAGTTATTACCTCAGCCTCCACAATAGGAACATCTCCGCTCTGTGCTAAGGCAAGTAGTTTCTTTTCATTCATGGTGATGGTTGCGATCTTAGAAATATCACCACCTCCATCAAGGTAGGCTTTAATAGCTGAGATATTCTCTTCGCCTCTGTTGGGTATTAACTGCACCACAGAGTAGGACTTGGCGGCTCCAGGAGAATAACCTGACGCTTTAGAAACTGTAAGGTCAAACGGAAATCCCATGATAGTGCCTGCCTTTTCTTTAATAAAATCAAAGGTTTCGATAATGTTTGGAATAGATGATGCGCTTCCTTTGGTCACAAACTCCCAACATCCAAGCACATCTTTGATAGCGGGAATAACAAAACGAAGACGAAGATGTTCAGCCCATCCTTTGATGGCTTTCACTCTTGGATCTGTCTTAGGCACATCTTCAACATAACCACCTACTGCTTTACCTTCTTTATCTACAATGGTAGAGTCCCATATACGGAACTTCTCGCCATCACCTTCACCCCACAGCTTACCTTTATCCCAAGAAGCGTAGTACTGACTACAGGCTTCTGTAAGATCATCGGTAATGAATACAATACCAATCTTGTTGGGTTTATCTCCAAGAACCTCCTTGAACTTAGATTCATACTTGCCTGTGGCACGGAAGTAATCAATAGAGATAGGGTATTCTTTACCTGCTGAGTTCTTGGCTTTATCGCCTATCTTTATTCTTCCAATGAGAGGAAGCGAAGCACTACTTGCGTGCTGTTTTACAATTCTTCCGCTCATTTGTTTTTGGTGTATTTAAGTTTTTTAGTTTTCTCGTCCATGCTCTTTACTTCTTTATCATAGAGCAGAGAAATAGCCTCGCGCATTACTGATGCTTGAGATCGTCCTCCTCTGTGATTAGCCATTCTGTAGAGCATATCCATCTCCTCCTGCCCAATACGCTGAGAGGATGCACCTGATGATACGTGTACCATATAAGATTGTGTTGTCATACTGCAAATATAGTACAAATAACTATAAGTGCAATATTATTTAGTACTCTTTAGCCCAAATTCTAAAGGTTGCTCCGATAATATGTTGATTCTGAACTGCATCAAAAGTGTAGGAAATAGCTCTTTTTTTATTGATTAATTCAATCTTAGGTCCGAATCCCTGACCTGCTGTAACTGCCGCGCCTAAATAAATGGCAGTCTTAATGCCCACATCGTAAGGAATAGAGTCAATAATATGGGTTGTTTTGATTCCTTTAAGTTTATGCGTGATCTCTACGGCTCCTACATCACACGGAGAGCACCACTTCACCTCAATATTAACTGATGAATCGGATACTGTTGCTATGTACTCATCACATGAGTCGGGCACTTGGACAGCCACAGGATCACTAGGTATAATGATTTGCTCCTTGAGTTTCTTGCGAAGTTTAGTCTTAGTGGGAGTTATCGTATCAATCTTAGGAGTAGAATCGTGCATAGCAACATACACCGTTCTTGATGATGCGCTAGGACATGGTGGGCAGTCCATGGGCTTAAAAATATACATGAGTATTAGCACTGCAATAGCGAACCATTGCAGTTTCACTAGGCTACGGCTGTTCATCGCTAGGAGGAGTTACCTTCTTGGTAAATACCTGTGCTATGCTCTTCCACATATCAGGGTTGGTTATTACTGGATAAATGTTATAGAGTGCAGAAGAGGAGGCATACGACATAAAGAACGCTGCCCAAATGGGCCACCCTCTTTCAATGGATATACCTGTAAATATAAATGAGGCAATAATACTGAAGACAAATGGTGCAACATAGTCTTGAATGAACTGTGGTAGACTCCACGTTGCTTCTGTTCGCTTAGTGTTATCTTTTACCTTCATTGCCTTAAATAGAAGATGAGCTACAAGTCCAAGAGCCATCATAATCCAAGGAGAATCCATTAATAATGCAAATGTTGTCATAGTTGTTTGTTTATAACTGTAAGTCTTAGGTATCCTAATGATTTTAAACTTGGATGTTTTTGAATGAATGGTAGCACCTTCTCATCAAATGCAATGCGAGAGGAGTCCACACGATCTTTATCTTTACTCATACCAGGTAGAATACACCCTTCGGTATCTGCATCGGTATTGCCAGGGTGAATCCTAACACCTCTCCAAATGTGTTTACCATCAACAATCACGTATGGTTCGCCATTATGATCTTCGTGGGTGTAGATAATTGGAAGGTCTCTTTTAAACCGATTAGAGTAGGAGATTTTTACTCTATATTCTCCCTCTGGAATGCAGGTCGATGAAGGTATCTTCACACCACTTGGTCTTGCCTCATCTTCTAAAGCATAACAAAGCATTTTAGAAGCATCTTCTGTCACATCCCATCCAAAGATTTCTGATACTGTTGATCGAATGGTAAACCACTTTCTGATTATCGTTAAGTCTGTATTCATTTCTCTCCAAATTTACATCCCATGACAAAGAAGGCAAGTATTAATCCTCCGATAAGTGAGATGATTTGCATACATATTTTAACCTGAATTGCATTACTAGGTAAAGCCCACCCCACCGATTCGCCTGCATAGTAAACCGTATAAGCCTCCGTGTAGACATGAACGAACCAAATCAAGGGTAGTGCTGCTGCGACCTTTAATCTTCTGCCTTGCAAGTATTGATTAAAGACTTTTGATTTCTTGATAAATAGCAAAAAGACATAAGCTATTGCAATCATCAATACAAGCATCTCGGAAATATACAATGACATTAGAAGTATTGACATACATTTATTTCAATTTTTCGGTTATCAATAACTCAAGTCTTCGTGTTGTTGTTTCTTGCCGATCTACAAGCCTAGCTAAATTGTCGTTGCTAGTTTCCACCCCACTAAGAGCCAATGCCACCTTCTCAAGCGTGTTGTTTAGCCTGTCATTTTGAATAGAAAGGTCAGACCTCCACTCTTTGCGCTCAGATCGGTTATCACGGTACATGAATACCAATGCGCCTGCTAAAGCCACAACGATACCCGATGAAAGACCTACCACGTATTGTAACACCTCAAAGTCATTGATGAAGTTGATTGATGCCTCTAGTTCTTCTTGAGTCATTTTTGTATTGGGGGTTCAGGGATTAATCCGTATAACTTCTCGATTTCTTCGATAAGTTCGGGTGAAGGTTCTTCAATCATTAAGGCAAATTTATATTACTTTTGCTATAATATATCACTAAGAACAAAATTAACATGCAACCACTATTTAATACCGTAATGGTCAAATTTGACCGAGATAATGATCAGTTAAGGCTCGAAAACGGAGATTGTCTGTTTTTGGCTACTGGTTGGGAGCCTTTAAAACACGCTGTGACAAGCGGAATTGTAACCCATGTTCCCTTAAAATTAAAGTTTGACAGGGCTGACCGAAACACTACTCTGTTTGATGTGGATATGGAGCTTCAGGTAGGAGACAGAGTAATCTTTGACTTCAAGGCAGAATCAGAGGTAAGAAAGGTGGCCACACCCGTTGATGGATCTTACCCACTGCGTTACGACGATATTTTTGTGGCTATAAGGGGTTCTCAAATTATTCCAGTCAATGGCATTGTTTTAGTGGAGGCATGTGAGGCTACTGAAGAAGATGATGTAAAACAGGCAATGAAGCACTTGGCTATGCCCGACACCGTAGTAAAGGAGAAAAGCGAGGTGTTAGGCTACGTCCAGCACATCGGTACTCCGTGTAGAGGATTTGCTAATGCTCCCTCAGACTTCAATGAACTCGATGACCACCTGAGTGTAGGGGACAAGGTAACGTTCCACCCATCGTATGCCATTGAACTGCAATACTCTTTGCATCAGATCATTGGCAGAGGTAAGACTATGTACAGAATGAGAAGGAAGGATGTGTTTGCTGTTTATATGGAAGCATGAGTAGCACACTAACCATTGCCCAAGAGTATGTGTTCTCGCCACAGGACTACAAGTTTATGCGTTTTAACGTAATGAACCCTGATCGCAAGACTCCGCTACTAGAACAGTTTCACGACCTTGCTCGGTTTCAATCCTTCCTAGACTTAAATAAGCAATTCGGAGAGGAAACAAACAAGATCATTCGTTACATCTGCTTGTGCTATGATAAGCAGTCTCCCGCTATGAATCAGATTAGTGATATTACTAAGCGTAAGAATTGGTCAGGCATGGCGGCAGGGTTTTCGTTTGACGATGATACAGGAGTGTTTAAAAAGTTCTACTACGATATTCTAAATGGAGGTAGTGAGATTGTTAATACATGTATTATTAATCTGTTGTCATTAGAAAATAATCCTGATTGGAGCTTGCTTCAGATGACTTATGAATCTTTTTACCGTAAGTCAATTCAAATGGGGCTAGTATCTGAGGAAGATCCACTCAAGGCAGAGAAGTTAAGAGGTGATTTATATAAGCAACTGCTCGATCAGAGTAAAATTATGAAGGAACTTGCAGCATCTTACCTAAATGACATTAATCCCTTCTTAAGAGAAGATATGTACCGAGTTATCAATGAAGATGTACGAAATCGTCTTAACTTAACACCCGAACGAAGAGCTAAGTGGCTAAAAAATCAAAGTACACCTACCACGGACACGAAAAAGTAATTGTTTGGAACGAGGACAAGAACCTCACTCCTATCAAGTACAGGCTTCCTGACCCACCACCACTTCATACAATTGAAGGGTATGGCTTGCCACCAGAGGAGCAGTATTGGAGAAATCATCCCCTGCCTCCAAAACTAGCTAAGATCAACTCTATGGTTTATGGAGAAGATGGTAAGACCGAGCTCACCAACAGAATGAAGGTGGAGATGCTTGAAAAAGATCCTGAATTCTACCGTGAAGAGATTGAGTACATTGTAAAAGAGTGGGAGCGAAGAGAAAACGGTTATTGGTTTTTCAATAATGGTGTACCTACAATGATTATTGGAGATCACTACTTTTATTTACAATGGTGGCCCATTGATGGCGCTTTGCCAGACTATCGAAACAGAGATCGTAGATGGTTTTGGTTTTGGCTTATGGTAGAACATGACGATGACTGCTTTGGATTTAATAATCCTAAACAGCGAAGAGAAGGAGCCACTAAGAAGGTGTGCTTAGTTAGATGGAATAGGGCTGCCATGAACTTCTTTTACACAACAGGACTGCAATCAAAAGACGAAAACCACGCATCTGAAACACATTTCCTAGAAATTTATGAGGTATCAAGATATGTTCCATTCTTCTTTCAGCCTATAACCGACAATGCTCAAAATGTATGGAAGGAAATTAGGTTTTATGCTCCAAGAAGCAAAAATCATTCTGACTTTGGAGAAGAAGGACTGAGTAGTTTCATTGATTTTAGAGATAGCGGAGCAAAAGCATACGATGGAACGAAGAGGTGGCTAATACATAATGACGAGGCAGGAAAAGGCAGTCAGGAGATAGACATTAACGAACGTGTTCGTATTCAGATACCTTGCCTTACAAATATAGTAAGAAATAGCCCAAAGAAAGGTAAGATGGTAAATACTTCTACCACAGGAGAAATGGAGCTTGGAGGAGGTAAAAAGTTCAAAGAACTATGCGACGCTTCAGATTATCATAAGCGAAACGCTAATAAGATGACCACTTCTGGACTGTATAATCTATTTCAACCTGCAACAGAGGGTATGGAGGGCGTTGATCCTCATACCAAGATTCCATTTATTGACAAGTATGGTAACGCTAACGAAGAAGCTATTCGCAAATTTTTAATGGCTAAAAGAGAGGATAATAGAGCAGCAGGTAAGATGGCTGACTACATTGAAGAATGCAGACAGTACCCTTTAGAATACAATGATTGTTGGAAGACATCAGCTAGGCAGTGTATATTCAACATGATCAAGATTGAGGATCGCTTAGATCACTTTAGAAATGGTCATACCGAGAAAACAAGAGGTAATCTAAAGTGGGCTAATGGCAAGCGTGACACAAGAGTAGAGTGGGAGCCTGCCGACAACGGAAGATGGTTCTTATCCTACAAGTTCCCTGATCCAAGGTTTGCTAACCGAATGACTATTGATGGTGATGGGTGCAAATGGCCTGCCAACAAGAGTAAATTCATTGCAGGAGGTGACCCCTACAAGTTTGATAAGACCAAACAGAAGGGATCAAAGGGTGCGGGTGTTGTGTTTTGGAAGTACGATCATTCGATTGATGGAGGCAAAACAGACTCTTTAACTTGGGATTCGTACCGGTTTATAGCAACATACGCCAACCGTCCTCACACCTTGGAAGACTACGGTGAGGATATGATAATGATGTGCGTTTACTTCGGCTGCGAGATGTTTCCAGAGATCAACGTAGACTTTCTATATAAATACTTTACAGAACGTGGATATGGAGGCTATTTGTACTTTAAATTTGACCCTAATACAAATAAGTATGCTCAACTACCAGGTCAGTACACTCACATCAAGCAGAAACAACAAATGTTTTCTGTCTTGCAGTCTTACATCGAACACCATGTTCACAGAGAAAAGCACAACGAACTCATTGAAGAATGGAAAAGTTTGGTTGACGAGTTCACTGACTTTGACCTTGCCGTGGCTTCAAGTCTCGCTCTCATCGGAGCGGGTGATTCCGTTGCTAACTATGACGAAGAAATAGATAAGGCTACTGACATTAAAGATTACTTTACTCGATACGTTTACCCTGAATAACACAAAAAAATGGCAAAATTCAATCCTCCATTCGTGGACAAATACTCTAAGTCGCCCGTTGGCAGCCCAAGAGATTCAAAAAACCCTAACAAGGTAACTGATAAAGAATGGTTTGTACGAAAAGGTGAGTTTATCTATTCGCAGTGGCTAAATAATTTTGCTTTTACTCCATTTGTGGGGTCTTCTGAATTTTATGAACTTAGGCAGTATGCCCAAGGTAGACAGCCTACCACTAAGTACATGAATATTTTAGATCCTAAAGATCCTAACACGGGACTTAGGGCAGGGTTCTATAATATGTCATGGGATATTGTGCCTATATTTCCAAAATACAGAGATGTGATTCGTGGTAAACTCTCCCGTTTTGACTTCACAACTTCAGCTCAGGCGCTAGATGACAACTCTCAGATGGATAGAGAGTTTATTAAGTGGAAGTCTTACGTGCTTGAGAAGAATAAGGAATTTTTTGCATCACTCGATCAAGCTATGGGAGGCGAATCAGAAGAGGAAGGACTGCCTGACCAGACTATGATTGTTAAGCCACGCTCGCTTCAAGAGATGGAGATGATTGAGTCTATGGGTGGATACCGACTACCATTAGAAGCAGCAGTAGAAAAACTACTCTATAAGAGTAATTCTCTTAGCGAATGGGATGAGATCAAACTTCGTATGGAGGAAGACTTCATTGATTTGGGACAAGCAGCCTGTCAGGATTATACTGATCCAGTGAGTAAGATTCCAATGTGCAGATACGTTGATATTGAGTTTTTGATTGTGCTTGCCACAAGAGATAATGCCTACACAGAGATTACAGATTGCGCTGAGATTAGGTTTATGACTTTGACTCAGCTCAAGGACGAAGGACTAAGTGAAGACGAGATCAGAACTGCTGCGAGGTCTTACATACCTTACTTTAATAACCCTCCCTTTAATTCTATCTACAATGGTGGACTCTGGGACTGGTCTCAAGGATCGTTATTCCGTGTAGCAGTCCTAGACATGGATTTTGCTTCATGGTCGGTGGATAACTACGAAGCTCGTATTGGATCTTCAGGGCAGGAGCTCATCTTCAAGATCGGAGAAGAAAACGTAGGCAAGGACAAGAAAAAAAAATACGAAAAAACATCATACGAGCGAAGGTATCAAGGTAAATGGGTTATTGGAACTAATATCATTTGCCCTAACTTTGGCTATCAGTACAACCAAGTATTTGACTCAGACAATAGACCTAAGAGTTCATACTCTATTTACCGAGTATCAGACAGAAGTACTACTTCAAGATGTATTTCTACCCTTGATGATATTCAATTAGCAGTACTCAAGTTTAGAAACGCTTGGGCGAAGGCTAAACCTGCGGGACTACTGATTGAGTGGGGTAGCTTGTCTGGAATGAACATGGGAGGCAAGAAACTTGAGCCTATGGATGTGTTAAAAATCTATGGCGCCACAGGAGACTTACTTTATCGTGCGGCATCACACGAAGGTCGTCCACTTCAAGGAGTGAAAGCTCCCATTGATGAACTTGGCGGTGGAATGGGAGTAATGCTTAATGAGTTTATCACTACGCTAAATACCCATATTGCAACACTTGGAGAGATCACTGGTATTGGTAGAGGTCAGGATGGTTCACTTCCTGGAGGCGACACACTAGTAGGCGTAGCCAACATCGCTGAAGGTGCAACTCAGGACACTATGCGCCCAATGCTGATGGGTTACAAGAGAATCAAGTCTAGGGTGATGAATAACCTTGCTCTACGCTGGCAGTTACGACTAGTGGATGGTGACATCAATGAGTACGTACAAGGTAAGGAAGGAGTAGCCGGTCAGATGGTCCGCATGTCCTTTGAAGAGATGTCGGGTAGACGTATTCAGATCAACTGCGATATGATCATTGATGATACCCAAAAGCAGATGGCTATTCAGGCTGCGCTAGAGTCCATCAAGGCTGCTAAGACGGGTAGTATAGGTATTACCTACGCTGACTTTTTAGTGGTGATGCAGGCAGTGGAGAGAGGTCAGGTAAAGTATGCCTTTATGTGGATTCACTACCGTGAGGAGCAGGAGAAAAAGTATCAAGCTCAACTTCAAAAGGAGAACATGCAGATGAATAGTCAGGGTGCGCAGCAGTTAGAACAGATGAAGCAACAAGCCTCAGCTATGGAACTTCAAGCCAAGAGTCAGCTTGCTCAAATGGAAGGCAATATTGAACTTCAGAAGATTGCTCTCAAAGGAGAAGAAGACCGCAAGACATTAAACGTAAAGTACGCCTTAGAGATGGGCAAGGTTCAACCTGTGATGCCTAATGATTCTGCTTCTATGCCTATGAACGAGACACCTTTGCTTTCGCAGGCTTCGGCACCCGCACCACAAGAGATCGCTCCAGAACAGGAACAAGGTATGCCAATGATGAGTTAATAGCCTTGATTGTGCTAGTTCTCGATTGCTTGGTCTTGTAACCTTCAGAGGCGATAATGATCTTGTTGTTGTGCCCTCTGATGTGGAAGTAGAACTGTTTGTTCTTGCTCGATTGGAAGGTAACAAAGTCTTTGATTTTAATTTTGCTCATGGGTTGTTCTAAGAGTTTGAATTTAGTTATCATTTATTATGGGATTAATATATCTCCTTAATCTGCACACATAGAGGTGTATGAGGCAGTATAGGTGGGTTAATTCTTCTGTCTAACTCTTGGTTTACTATTTGTTGTTGTTTGATTTTGTGAACTCTCTTAATTATGTCAATACTGCGAGGCAGACTATCAAGCATATCCATTACTTCATCAAAGCCTTCATTGTACATTGCTATGAGGTCTTCTCTAGTCACGCAAGTACCCTCCGTACCGCCATAGCACTCCACTGTGCCCCTGAGAGAGTCTTCTCACCCTCTGTGTTCATCTTGTTTGCAATCGCTCTAAGAGAGAGTCCTTGTGAGCGTAGTGTAGAGAGTGCAGACAGCGTAGAATACCCGTACTGCTTTTTATCTTCCCACCTAGCGACTGCGCCACCTGTGTGACCTACGTTAAATCTATCGTGGTCATTAATCCATCCACGAGCTTTCTTAGCAGCAAGCGCATCCTTCGTTCTCTTTGAAATCAAATCACGTTCGTACTCTGCCATCAGGCTAAATATACCAAAGATCATCTTATTCATCTCAGGAATATCAACTGCTACGATGTCGTGTGCAGTGTTTAGTATGTAATGAGCGTATTCAGCATCCCTAGCAAGTCGATCTAACTTCGCCACTACGATAGTAGCCTTGCGTGTATTGGAAAGCACCACAGCCTCCTTAATCATCTTGCGCTTACGTGAAGTCCCCGACTTGATCTCTACGTATTCTTGAATGATCGTACCGCCCTTAGACTCTACGTAACGCTCAATCTGTTCTCTTTGAGCTTCAAGTCCTAGACCTGATACGCCCTGTCTTTTGGTGCTTACACGCAGGTAGGAGATGTATTGTGTTTCCATAGAAAGTAATTGCAAATGTAGTTAAAATATATACACAACAAATATTTTTTTCATTTATTTCGAGTGAGCGAGTGATATATTATCTTTACCCTATGGAATTCAGTAAGATAATTTCTCAAAATTTCCTTTGTTCTGGTGCGCCTACGCAAGTTGCAACCGTTGGTATAGAGGCTTTAGACATATCTGCTGGAACGCTTTACATCCAAAACAGAATACCCTCTGGCACATCTTGGGTGGTACAAGGTAAGTACTACTTCCAACCATCCGCGAGCGGCATAGCCTCTGTTACTGGTCTTAATACCGATAATACAGATCCACTTAACCCTATTGTAAGAATATCGGTAGACGATAGCACGATCACGGGAGATGGTACACCAAGTAGTCCTTTAGTTGGCGCAGGAGGTGTGCCTACGTCAAGGACTATCAATACAACTGCCCCACTCACAGGAGGAGGGGACTTGTCAGCCAATAGAACAATAGCTATTGCTGTGGCTACTTCGATAGCAAATGGGTATTTGTCTGCTGCTGATTGGAATATATTTAATGCCAAGCAAACAGCGTTAGGATTCACTCCTGAAAACGTAGCGAACAAGGCAACTGATCTCACTTCACCTGACAATACCAAGTACCCGACTACGCTTGCGGTTAGTACGGCAATAGCGAGCAGTTTGTCACCATTGGGTTATTATGGAGCATTTCAAGATGTAACAAATCAAACTGCTGCGATTATAAATACAGGTTATCCAATGTTATTGGGAGTAACTGATTTAACTAATGGCGTTACTATTGTTAGTAATTCAAGAATAACAATAGCCAATACTGGAATCTACAACATTCAGTGGTCAGGGCAGTTTACTAATCCTACCGCAACTGAACATGATGTTACAGTTTGGCTTAGGAAGAATGGTGTAGATGTTCCAGGATCAGCAGGGGTGGTATTAGTTCCTAAAAAGCATGGCGCATTTGATGGACACACATTACCATCATGGAACTTCCTTCTTGATGTTGTAGGTGGAGATTATTATGAGTTTGTATGGAGTACAGAAAACATCTCTGTGTATATGTCATTTACAGGTGCAGGTTCTCCACCACCATCAGCAGCATCTTTAATAGTTACTGTTACTCAACAAAGTGGTATTTTAGCAGGTACAGGTATTACTGCTATTAACTCTTTAACAGGTTCAGTTCAAACAATGGTATCTGGTACAAGTGGTACTGACTTTGTAATAAACTCAACAGGCTCAGCACATACATTTAATCTACCTACAGCATCGGCAAGTAACAGAGGGGCTTTAAGTTCTGCTGATTGGACTACATTTAATGGAAAGCAAAATGCACTTGGATACACGCCAGAAAATGTATCCAACAAAGCAACAGACTTAACAAGTCCCGACAATATAAAATATCCAACTACGCTTGCGGTAAGCAATGCGCTAGCTTCGGCAGGAGTCACAATAAATAAAACAATGGCGCTAATCGCTGCATATTAATATGTATTTATCATCAACAGATAAAATCCAAGTTGTATTAAGTGGTGCAATCACTACTGTTCAACTCCCTTGTGTAGCTTCGTGGCAAGACATCATATCTACTGGTATGACACTTCCACAATCTTCGTCACAAACCAATACCAATAGCACAACCGCAGTTGATTTAGTAGCAGTACCCGCAGCCTCCACCAATAGACAAGTAGTGCATCTTTCTGTTTACAATGCAGATAGCGTTTCAGCTACTGTAACCATACAAAAAGACGTATCAGGTACGGATTATATTCTTGTCAAGGCATTACTTCAAGTAGGTGATACATTAGAGTGGAGTAGAGAAGTTGGATGGAAGATATTATCACAATCAACACAAGAGAGTATTCTTTTCACATCATTTACAGCTAGTGGAACATGGACTAAACGTGAGGGATTAAAACGTGTATTAGTTACTTGTGTAGGAGCTGGTGGTGGTGGTGGATCTGGAAGACAAGACATAGCCGGCACAAACAGATTTGGTGGTGGTGGTGGTGGTGGTGGTGCAATAGTTTGGCGACAAATTGCTGCATCTGATCTTACTTCAACTGTAGCTGTTACTGTTGGAGCTGGAGGTACATCAGGCGCAGCTCAAGCTACAATATCAACAAATGGTAATAATGGTGGTAGTGGTGGAAACACTTCTTTTGGTGCTTTAGTCGTAGCTGCTGGTGGATCATTTGGAGGTGGAGGAACATCAGTATCAGGTCCGGCTGGGGCTGGAGGTGCGGTAGCAAGTTGTACTCCTTCATTAGGCCCATACGCATTAGCTGGATCTGCTGGGGCTGTTGGATCAACAATAAATAATGCACCGGGAGGAGCTGGACTTGGTGGTTCATTAGCATGTCCTGGTGGTGGTGGAGGAAATGGAATAAATACAGCTAATACATCAGGGACAGCGGCTAATACTGGAGGTACCGTTGTTCAAAATGGAATAGTCATAGCCGGTCCAGTATCAGGAGCCTCACCCAATGGAGTAGCAAATCAATCTTTGTTTCTTTCTTTTAGCAATACATTAAACGCTGGTGTTGGCATTGGTACCGGAGGAGCTGGCAATGTACCGGCAACAACAACCGGAGGCAATGGTGGTAATTATGGTGCAGGTGCTGGCGGTGGTTCGGGTACACTCAACGGAACATCATCAGGTGCGGGCGGTGTTGGTGGAACAGGTCTTTGCATTGTAATGGAAATATATTAAATCATGACAACGGAAAACAAATGAAACGCCCATTCAATGAGCCTGATTGGTTCGAGTGGATAGTAATTTTAGTAATATTTTGCTTGGTTCTTTGGTTTTATCATATAAGGTAACATTCTCCAATCCTCCCTATTATTAGGGATATGCGCTATTGTGTTGCGCCAATAAGTAGTTAGCGGTCATTGCTCGACCACTTCAAAATATCGTTTATCCCATCCTGACAAATATCCATTATCATCAGGGAATACATTATATCCCCATTCGCCTTGTTTATGAGCATCGTACAATTTACCCTTTGTTAATCCGTCTTCGTGTGAGTGAATGCAACGAACCGCTAACACAGTATTGCCGACAATAGCGGCTTCTGTGCTTGTTTCAACTTTTTGTTTTCTATTTGACATTTGTTCTTAATTTAAAGTTTTGTAATTCTAATTCCGCTACTGCGGCAATACTCGTCCGTTAGCAGTAATACTACATTCCATCTCCGAATGAAGTTACTACTGTAAAATCTTTTTCTTTTCTTTTTTCTTCCACCCTCTTTAAAGAAATATTAAAATACTTTTTAGTATTATCTATTCCAATAAAGTTTCGGTTCAAATTTATACACCCAATTCCTGTTGAACAACTACCCATCGTATTATCTAATACTACTTCTCCTTCGTTGGAATATGTTTTTATTAAAAATTCCATCAATGGTATCGGTTTTTGAGTTGGATGTAATCCATTCTCTCTATTATATTTCAATATACTTTTTGGATAACCTGTTTTATTTTGTATGTATGTTTCTCTTTTACTTTCACTTGATAAATGTCCTAATGTTCCTGCTTTTCCTTTGTTTGATAAAATCAATTCGGTATCATCAAGTTCAAGGTTATATGCAATACTTTTTACAGTTGAAAGTATCTCATTATATTTATTTTCAATACCAAATAAATTGCATATTTTATTCCATTGTTGTTCTGTTGGTAATTGTGAACCGTTCATTTTATTTGTAACCCAACCTGTCATTCCGCCTGTTCTTGAAAGTTCTAATTTTGAAACATCAATTTGTTTTAAGTTTAGTCGTTTCATATTTTCAACCATAATATTAGCAAACTCCATATTAGGTGTTTCATTGTAAAATACTGATATTGTTTCGTGTATTTTCAATGGTTGGTAATTTACTAACTGAAAGTTCCCTGCATTATTCTTTTCCCAAATCCAATCATATTTATACCATTCTAAATTAGAAGTTCGTAGTAAAGATGAAAATGGCTCTGAACCAAATAAAACAATCACACCCTTATCTTTAATAATTCGTTTATATTGTTCCCAAAGTTTATCAAAAGATATAATTATATCCCAAACACAAGCAGTCGTACCGTAAGGCAAATCACAGCAAATAAAGTCAATACTTTTATCAGGTATTAATTTCATTTGTTCTATTGTATCTCCGTATCTTAAATCTATTGTCATAATTTTATTTTAATATTTTGCCCTCGCTCAAAAAAGAAAAGAAAAAGGTTCAGTTCTCCGAATGAGCATTTGTGGTTTAAATCCGTACTACTGCTAACACGTGCTATGAGCAAGTTTGCCAATAACATTTTCGGTAATTAGAACATTTCTGCAAGGCAAACCTGCTCATAGCACCATTCGTTATGCGTAATGGCTACCATCCGTCCATCATATAAGTTATCTTACAATCGCCAACAAAACCTTTTTGATAATGTAGGCAACCGACAGGAAATCCAAAAGCAAATCCGTGTTTACTTCCACCTCCCATATATACAATCTCTTTCAATCCACCGTAATCAATTACCATTTGTTGTATCTTATTGCTTTTGAAAGCCTTTGCAATCGGAACAAAAAACACAACATTGTCGGCAACAGAAAATGCTTTTTGAATAAACAAGTCATAAATACTATATGGTGGGTTGGTAATTATCCAATTTACTTTTTTATTCCACTCGAAAAAATCAAGTCCATCGGTTATTTCACATCGGTATTTTTCTTCGTTCTTAAATAAGTTATAAAAAGCATTTTCACCAGCAGCAGGTTCTAATATTGAGCCTTTTGCATTAAAGTAATTTACAATCCATTCAGCAGTTGTGTTTTTTGTAAATACACTATCCGAAGCGGTTGCCTTTTCAGTTTTATTTGGTTTTGTTGGTATTCCTTTTCTACTCATAATTTATCGTTATTTAACCGCATCTACGCATAACACGTTCTTTGCAAAAGTGGGGCTTTGTGGTTTATTAAACATTTGTACTACTATTAAACTGTGTGGGTAAATTGAACATTTGTGCCTTGAAATCCCCACCTTCGCAAAGCACCATACGTTACAGGCAATAATTTTTTTAATGTTTTTTTGCCCACGCACATTTTTAATAATAATTTTTTAAAATCAAAATAAAAAGGTTTGTAGCCGTTCCTTACTTGCATCTGCTATATCGGTGTTCAGTTCAAAGCAAATGCAATTCCTGTTTAGGTTTTTACAAGCAACGCCTGTTGAACCACTACCTCCGAATAAGTCAATCACCAAATCACCTTCTTTGCTAAACCCCTTCAAAATATGTTCTATCAGTTCAATCGGCTTTTGCGCTCCGTGTATCTTATCGCTATCGTGTTTTACTTTCAAAACGCTTGGCAAGTGAGTTACTCCTTCTGTCTTTTGAAATCCGTAGGTGCTTTGGTTTGCATATAAAATCAATTCGTGCTGTTTCCTAATCGGGTTTCCCATTCCAATTTTTTGCTTATCCCAAATCAGCAGTTGAATATTTTGCCAGTCATAAAAAACCGAAAACAGCACAGGGTAAAAATTGTCATTGCAAAATATAAAAACCCTGCCATCAGGTTTCAGCACTCTTTCAAGTTCCTTTTTTACAAACCTAAAATATCCTTCCTGTATTGATAGGTCAGCAAGGTTTTTAAATTTCTTTCTGCCAAATGAAGTAATCACAGGCGTTGAGTATGGCGGGTCAGTTATTAAAATGTCCACCGAGTTTGATGCCAATGATTTTAAACCATCCAAGCAATCTTCATTTCGTATCTCTATCATAAGCATTTTGATTTTAAAAAATTATTATTAAAAATTTCCTCCCCTTTAAGAAAAAAAACATTAAAAAAATTACAGACAGGTAACATAGGGTTTGAAGAAATAAAAAAATCTTTTCTCATTTTTATTTTGGTATTTTTTTACTTCTCAAACCCTCGTCCGTTACCTGCAACTGCTGACCTGCTCCAAATCTGCATTCGACCAATCATCAGGGTAAACTGTGTGTGAGATTCCTTTAGCGGGCTTGTGCGAAGGCTTAACCTTCATTAGCCACATTGTTTCCTTAGCATCGCTAACATCCTTTACAAGAGCCTTGTTAACGGTCATTCGATTCCATTTTGTAGAGTGCATATTAGTTAGATTTTATACTATACGATTTTACTTTTGTCTTGCCAGTTACTACCCACTCATCGACTATATTAACGCCATTCTTTCGCAGGTCATGGATTCTCGATGCTCCTCTCGTTATCCCGTACATTATCCACGCATCGGTTGAAGTGATTGAGCCATGCTCTATCATGTGATCGTACATTAGTTGACATTGCTCTGAGAAACGATTCCTATTCTCATTGAGATGCGCCTGAGTGCTATTCGGCTCGTGTTGGTGAACGGTGAAGTCGATGGTGGTTTGCATTCGTTTCATGATTCAAATAATTCTATTTTAGCAGGATTAATATTATCAAATAAAATAACACAAGGATCAAGTCCTTTAATTGGGTACGGTAATCTTAAAAGGGAATCTCCGATATGCAAACTAAACATAGATTTACATAAGTGTTGGTATCCTATCTCTATAATGCCATGCCATGAGTCGCAACTTATTTCATCCATTTCAATTGGTGTTGATTT
>Ga0315288_10000504_pt1 | contig 49234 bp, 52 predicted proteins | sample YL17G11_20_MG_FD_203454 | JGI IMG/M metagenome (GOLD analysis project Ga0315288, IMG submission 203454) | Sediment microbial communities from Yellowstone Lake, YNP, Wyoming, USA - YL17G11_20 | ecosystem: Environmental > Aquatic > Freshwater > Lake > Sediment | place: USA: Wyoming | collected... | reverse complement strand
AATGCCTGTGAACATCATATATAGCACCTATGGTGGCCTCTCACTGTTAATTTTCTGGCTATGCGATCAGTCGCGTAGCGCTAATTCACACCAAAGATTTTATACTCGCTTGATTTGGGTCTAGTATCCAGCATCATTTATCTCTATTTGCGTTCTTCGTGGGCTTCGTGGTAGCACAAGGGCGATTAGCTCAGATGGATAGAGCGTTGGTCTCCGGAACCAAAGGTCGGGGGTTCGAATCCCCCATCGCCCGCTTGGGAAGCATCTAGATTCATAAATTTATTAACTGAATAAAACTGCTATGTGTATATAGTGATTGGTTACTATCCTTTGTTTTATTAAGGAAAACAGAACGAAGTCTGCTGGTCATTCTGCGAGTTGGTGAAGAATTGTTTCGAGAGGGCAAGGAAATATTTGATGAAGTTCTCAAGACATGCAAAAAACAATATGAGGCTATACAAAATAACTGAACAAGATATAATGGAAACAATAGAATCCCCGAAAGAAACAGGCAGAGAAGATAACAAATTGATAGCGGTTAAGAAATTTGTAAATAGGTTTTCAGGCTATGCTCTTAAAGTTGTTTATGAAAAATCTGGAGGAAGAAATAACGATCATTACTGCTTATCCTTTAAAAAAGAAACACTGGAGGTGAGCTATGAAAGTCAGATATGACAAAGAGGTTGATGCGGCATATATTCAGATGTCTTCAAAGAAACCAGATGGCGCTGTAGAAATAACGGAAGGGGTGATTCTGCACACCACTGCAAAAGATGAGATTGTTGCAATAGAGATACTGGACGCTGCTAAAAAAATTCCAATAAAAACCCTTTACAAACTTGAACTATCGGCAGTCGCTTAAATGTACAGGTTTTTTAATGGTGTCGTTGGCATAGTGATTATTAAGGAGTTAGAATTTTTCTTAATGTCCCTTCTTAGTTGTAAAAATTACCTAAAAGTGTTTATTTATCAACAAGTACTATGCAGTCTTAAAAATTTGGTGAATTCACAATGTAATAGGCTTTAATAGCATGAATTATACTTATATAGTATCGATTTAAAGTTTATTTTCTCAATCATTGATGAATTTTATGAGGAGATTATCATGGAGACATATCGTTTTCAAGTGATTATAGAGCAAGACGAGGACGGATTCTATGTAGCTGATGTGCCTGCATTACCAGGTTGTCATACACAAGGCAAGACTTTTGAAGAAGCACTAAAAAACATTCGTGAAGTCATATCGATGTGCGTGCAAGAAATGCGAGAAGATGGGCAAACTATTGAGACCCATTATCCCGAAGTAGTTGGTATTAAGACTCTTGAAATAGCTGTCTAAATTTCATGAGACAAGAAAGACTTTCTGTTTTAACGACCAGGCAAATCATAATGATCCTTGAACGTTTAGGTTTTAAGCACCGCAAGCTCAAGGCTACTAGTCATCGCCGCTATGTGCATCCTGACGGACGCAGAACAACAATCCCAATTCACCCTGGCCAAGATATAGGTCGAGGTCTACTGCGAAAGATTCTGAAGGATGTAGAACTGAGCCCTGAAGAATTTAAGAAATTGCTATAAAAATGAACTTCCCAGGCTATGGAATGTAAAAAAGACTGCTAAAGGCATATAGACCCCCCCTTCGGGAAACCCATAAGGATTGTTCTGATTTTCAAATCCCATACTACTTAAATATGATGGTCTTGTAAAAAGCTAACTTATACCGCAGGCGGTATCCTATGAGCAACGAACTTGATTAATACGATAATTGAGTTCTTTTAAAAATATCATCTTAAATTAACCTGTTGCAACAAAGCTGCGATTAAGTTCGTTGGAAGTCAAAAACAATACGACAAAGTTGTCATCCTTGATTTACCATGAAGAGACTATCATCGGCTGTCTACTATTAGACAAGGCTTTGGGGGCGTTTGTGGTTGTCATCGGTAAAGTAGATGAGTGGGTGGCTCTTCCACCCTGAGCGAGGAGTCTACAATTATGATTTAACTTTCAATAAGAATCTTTAGTTTTTTACTCCTACTGGGATGTCTCAGCTTTCGCAACGCTTTTTCTTCGATTTGTCTGATCCTTTCTCTGGTTAAGTTGTAATCCTGTCCTACTTGCTCCAGAGTATAGTCTGCTTTTTCTTCTATGCCAAACCGCATCCTTACAATCTTTTCTTGCCTGGGAGTTAAGGTAGATAATATCTTTTTAGTTTGCTCCACTAAATTGCGGTTAACGGCAGCTTCTCCCGGGGAAGCAATTTTTTTATCTACAATGAAATCACCTAAGCGGCTATCTTCCTCCTGCCCTATGGGCGTTTCTAAGGATAGAGGGTGCTTGGCAATCTCTAGAATCGATCTTACCTTATGGAGAGGCAATTCGATTTTTTTAGCAATCTCTTCCGTGGTGGGTTCTCTGCCCACTTCTTGGACGAGGTGGCGAGAGATTCTCACCAGCTTCTTGATAATTTCAACCATATGGACGGGGATTCTGATGGTTCGTGCTTGATCGTCAATTGCCCTGGTGATCGCCTGTCGGATCCACCAGGTGGCATAGGTACCGAATTTATATCCCCTTTGATACTCAAACTTATCAACAGCTTTGATCAGACCTATATTCCCTTCCTGAATCAGATCCAGGAAATGTAATCCCCGATTGGTATATCTCTTTGCCAAACTCACCACCAGCCGTAAATTAGCCCTTACCAATTCATCCCGAGCTAGTTTGCTTTTAAGTTCTCCCCCTTTGATGGATTGTATAGCCTTCTTGAGTACTTTAGTATCTAAAGTCGATTCCATTTCAATTCGCTTAATTTTATTTTGGGCATTTTTTATAATTTTCTCATATTCTAATAAATCTTTTTTACAAATGTTGTATTTCTTCTCTATCTTCTTTTCCTCCTGCCAGTTCTTTTTTACCTGTCGAAAGAGCTTCTTCAATTCTTCTAGAGGGATTTTTGTTTTTTGTATGCATTGATTAATTTCTTCCTCAACCGTCTCCACTCTTTCAAGGAAATATTCTAATTTTTGTGCAACCATTTCAATGTGGGTTTTGTTAAGGTTGATCTGTTCTATTAAGTCAAAAATCTTTTTAGCACTTCGATCAATCTTTTTCTTTAACTCTATTCTTTTGACTTCACTTAGGTATTTTTGAGTTAATTCCTTGTGTAATGCTTGCTTCTTTTGTTCACGCCTAGTAATTCTTTCTATTAAAGAAAGAACTTTTCTTCTATAATGTTCTTCATCAATATCCGTTTCTTCATCATTCAAATCTCGGATAACTTCTCTGACAGAAATCTTGTCAGATTTGAGATTTTCTCCGATACTGATGACTTCTCTGATAGTAATGGGTGCATGTAAGACAGCCTCAGAGATTTCTTTTTCACCTTCCTCTATGCGTTTTGCAATCTCTACCTCTTCCTCACGGTTGCACAACGATACTGAAGCCATCTCACGCAGATAGATTCTCGCTGGATCATTGAACTTTTCAAAAGGAACTTTTTCTAACCCCTCTTCTGTTTCAGCGTCTGCTTCCTCTGGAATTTTTTGCAGCTTAAGCTTAGGGATTCTTAGCTTTTGAATTCCTTCAACAATTTCTATATCCATTTCCCCAAACATGATCATCATGTCATCGATCTGTTCTGGTGAAAAAATATCTGGGGACAATATGTCGTTAACCTCTTCATAGGTTAAGAATCCCTTCTCTTTCCCCAGGTCAATGAGCTGATTTACTTGATCAGTGGTATCTTCCTTTGACATCTGTACCGTACTCCTTAAACCGTTACTGAAAGTTCTTATGTAATCCTAGGTTGAGCTTTTCTTGCTTCATACGCTTCATGATCATCTATGCTCATCTTTTTTCTTATCCTGATGACCACTATTTTGATGCAAAGCCCTTCAGGTATAAAAACAAATTTTTTTATTGCAATTATGGATTTGATATACCATTTTCCCAGGTATAGGTTACCCTAGTAAAGCGACAACAATAGCATAAATTATGGGAAAGTAAAGAAGTATCTATCTGGAGGTATAAAGATCCTTGGCTAAGGGAACCATAGGAAGGATGGAGGGTAGAGAAAAAATATGGTCATTGAGCACGAAAGAATAATTGTTATGAATGGAACTCTTAGGGTTCCCTCATCTGCTCTGGGGGTTTTACGAGTGGTGCTATGCAAGATCATTCACAGGATTACTAATGAAACTCCTTTCTCCTGGAGGAGGGAAGGATTCCTAATTCCTCACGATATTTGGCTACCGTTCTTCGAGCAATAGTGATGTTCCGGCTTTCTAAAATAGTGACTATTTTCTGATCACTATAGGGACTTTTAGGATTTTCGTTGGAAAGAATCTCTTTTATCTTGTTCTTGACGCTTACCGATGCGATACTTTCTCCATGAACTGAGCTAATTGGTGGGTTAAAGAAGTACTTCAGTTCAAATATACCCTGCGGGGTGTTGACATATTTATTGGTGGTAACCCTGCTGACGGTAGATTCATGCATCTCAATATCCTCAGCAACATCCTTCAATATTAGTGGCTTTAGGTGATCTACCCCATGGTCAAAGAACTCCCGCTGGAATTTGATGATGCTTTCCATCACTTTCTTTATCGTCCTCTCCCGCTGGTAGATACTCTTTATTAGCCAGATTGCGGAGCGCATTTTATCCTTGATGTACTCTTTAGTTAATGGGGAAGCAAAGTTTTTGTCGTAAAGGGCCTTTAGATAAAAAGGGCTAATCCTTAACTTATGAAGCCCATCTCCATTGAGCACTACCTTATAGTCATTGCCGGTTTTGAACACATGGATGTCCGGAGTAATATATTGAGGCTCCTTATCATTAAAGGGTCTTCCTGGCCTGAGTTCCAATTGAGATATGGCTTGGGCTGCCTCAATGACCTTTTCAAGAGAGATGTTAAGATCAGCGGCTATTACTCGATATCTTTTCGTTTCCAAATTAGGTAAATGATATTTTACTATCTTTTCTAGTAGAGAACCTTCTACCCCAAGGAATTTTATCTGTAGTAGCAAACATTCCTTAAGGTCTCTGGCAACTACTCCCACCGGGTCAAATTCCTGGATTATGCTCAGAACCTTACCTGTCTTTTGTAAGGCACGCAGAATAGTGAGCCAATTTACATGAGTGAATGTAGTGATGTTGCCTAACTCGTTCCCTGTACTTTTCTCCAGCAGGTAGTCCTTCGCAATCTCGATTAATGATGTCTGAAGGTAACCATCTGGATTTAAATTGCCAATGATGAGGTCACCTATCTGCTGCTCATCCTGGTTAAGGGAGGAGAGGTGGAGTTGCCAGGTCAGATGATCAGCAAGGGTTGACGACCTCGTCAGCCTCGCCTCCAGGGGAGTTCTTTCTTCCCCAGCATCATATGAATTATAACTTTCCCTGCCTGAGTTTTCTACATAACTCTTCCAGTCAAATTCTAAACCATCCTCCAGCTTCTTTAAGGCATCCGGTTGCTTGTCAGGAATTTCATCCGCGTTTTCTAATCTCTCTTCTGACCCTTCACGGTCAAATTCCTGTGACTCTTCCAGAAGCGGATTTTCAGCGATCTCCTGCTGAATCACATCCACCAGTTCCAGCCTGCATAACTGCAACAGCTTTATCGATAACTGCAACTGAGGAGTCATCACGAGCTGCTGGGTTAGTTTTAGTTCCTGTCGTAGCTCAAAAGCCATATACCTTTGGTAACCTCAAATCTGTAGTTTCCATTTCCTTGACATCTCTCTTCTCATACGGCAGCTTTACTATTTTACTTTAGGGGTATTTGACTAATCACTTCCTTATTTCTTGTAGCAATCGAGACAGAAAAGTTTTTTGCCGATAGGCGGTGGAACCACCAAGATGACTTCCTTTCCGCAACCGGCGCACACTACTTAAGAAAATGATTCGATCCTTTAATAAACGTGAATAACTATCATAAACTCTCTCTGCCCGATTGGTCTGTTCTACTACCATAGGAATTAAAGTCATATAGCAGTTCCTTTAAGGTTCCCCTTTGTGACTACTTCTACTATTGTAGTCCTTTCTAGTAAAGAATCAATGGTTTTATTTTCTAATAATATAACCTTGAGAAAGAGTAACCCGTTGAAAGTCATCATTCATTACGACAGAGGTTTTAAATGTTTGCAAAGGTAACGTAACGGTGATATTATTAAACATATACTACCAGCTCTGTGGTATCCAGGACAAAGAAGGAAGAGATCATAGAATAAAGAACTTTAGTTGTTGTTTATTACTCCAAGGATGAACGCATGGGGCAAGGCAGAGGAAATGCGAAGAACTTCCTCAGAGAAAATCCAAAAATTGCAACTGCTATTGAACAGAAGATAAAAGATTACCTTGGGTTAGCTACTAAAAAGCTAACTTATACCGCAGGTGGTATCCTATGAGCAACGAACTTGATTACTACGATAATTGAGTTCTTTTGAAAATATCATCTTAAATTAACCTGTTGCAACAAAGCTGCGATTAAGTTCGTTGGAAGGAAAAAGGTGAAAAGAAAGAAGTAGAGCAATGAGATTGAGAGGGCAAAGGAAAGCAAATATGTTAAGAAAGGGGGTTATTTTCTAAAAGAGATTTAGAGACGTGATCAGTACCAGAATTCTGTTATGTGCCGGAAATGAAGTGGTTTTTTAGCGTGAGAATGTTAACCCTGCTGCAGCGGAGGATAAAGAGATGAAAGAATTGATCGAATATATTGCGAAGGCACTGGTTGATCAACCTGATGCGGTTAAAGTTACGGAGGTGGAGGGTGAAAGAACTTCGGTTATTGAATTGAGTGTGGCTAAGGAAGATATGGGAAAGGTTATTGGTAAACAGGGGAAAACTGCAATAGCCATGAGGACTCTCTTGAATGCAGCCTCCATGAAACAGAAAAAAAGAACTATATTAGAAATCATCGAGTAGTGTATATAAAATACTCTATCATGAGGTGCAGAGGATCTCAGTCCCTTCTCCTAATCAAGGTTTTCATGCAATAAAAACTCCCCGTGCGGTAAGGGCTACCATACATAACATTTAATAATTACCTTTACACAAAACGTGCTCCATCATGAATTTTTCTTTTACAAGAGATAACGAGAATAATCTGATTTTATAAAATCCCTTTTTGTTTGAGGAGGAATTTTAACAAACTCATTCAAAGGAATCATCTGCTTCTCCGACCATCTCCCGGTTACTACTTTTACATATGCATTAATTAATTCTCTGTTTTTTTCATCAATATCTATTACATTATAGCTATTAAACCTAAATCCTCGTGGCACGGTCATGGTCGGTGAACCGCAGGTCAAAATCGTGGTATAGTTACTATTGTGAATACCTGATGAATATTCACTTGCCCATGGATGATGTTGATGTCCCGTAAGCACTAAATCAATTGATAGATCAGATATCATCTTTATAATATCTCCAACATCAGTTATGATATTCGACTCTAACCCTCCAATAGGAATTGGTAGAAGATGGTGGTGCATTACTAAAATTTTATATTTATTAATTCCATGTGTCTTAAATAAATGTTCTACTAGCTGTTTCTGCCCGTGGCCGATAACCCCCGTGTGCAAATCTCTCCTAGGAGTGCATATACCAATTAAAATATAGTCCTCATCTATGATTAATGGTCTGTTTCCATTTCTTCTCTGCGTTATAGGGTCTTGCGGCACATTTAATGCCGATTCTAAATCATACACACATGAAGAAAAGCAGACATTTCCTCCATTATAAAAATCCCTATTACCAGGAATAAAAATCTTTTCTACTGATAACTGTTCAAAAAAATCTAAAGCCTTATAATAATCATCTTCAAGACCCGATTCAACAATATCTCCTGCGACAACCAGTAAGTCTGCATCAGAATCTTTGACTTCACTAAAAAATTTTATAACATTTTCACTCGTCTTGTGATCCATATTTGCCTTAATATTTAAATCACCTGTATGAATTATCCTCATGTTATCACCTGAGAGATTACTTTTCTGAAGATTAATTGATGATGCAAAAATCTGCGTACAGTAAAACCCCCAGCATTATGGCTAAGGGACACAAAGGAATGTTCAATTATTCAAATCCGATGTCAACTATTGCGTTAACGGCAAAGGCCAGCCGTAAGTCCTCTTCGGTAACCCCGTACGACAAATTTCCCACATAGATATTCATTCTGCTCTCCTTTTGTAATAAATTCTAAATTTGCGCATCGCCTCACATTTGATAGACGTAATGCGTATGTATCTAATTTTTACAGCCATAAGGGTACTACATTTTAAAATAATTTCAATCATTTTTAGTTTAACCTTCTGCTATAGGGCGGGACGTAGTTCCGTTAGTTCCGAAAAGTAGTGAGTACTGAGTAAACAGTGTATGGTAAATGGTGAATTGTGAATCGTAAATGGCGATAAGCTTGAAATCGGGAATCAGATGGGCATTGAGAAAAGAAATAGTGAGATCATAGATGATACTATGGCGCACGCCTTGAGAGACAAAACTCCTCAACAAAGGCTTGCCATTGCGTTTAAGATGTGGAATTTGGCAAAGGTACTATTAACAAATTAATTACGATCTCAGCATCCTGAGTGGGGTGAGAGGATAATTAGAATTTGTGAAGCAGAGTTATAACTTAGAAAAAGGAGGCAGTTATCGCGTTTTGATCCATAATATTTTTGGGGAAAGTTCTGTTTCAAAACAACTTGACAAATGAAAATAATTATTATAAAGCTATTAACTATTAGATACCTTACCGCTCAAGTTACTACTCAACAACTTATACGTTACAATAAAGGATACGTTATCAGCAACTAAACAAGGGGAACGCAACCCAACCACGCATGATCTTCATTTTGGTACCACATCTACCCTTCTCTTTTATCCTGTGCTATTGAAATGATTGCATGTTCTTAATATTACTTAATCGTTTTCTCCAGTGCTTCTTATAATGCCCTGTTGATAATGGGTAGAACCTTATTACCAGCAGAGTAGCTAATTATTGAGCTCAACAATCACTTAAGGAGAAAAGCAGGTTAGGGATAACCGCAAAGGCAAAGGAACAACTTGAAGAATCTTCACCATGAAAGACATCTGATCAGCAAAGCACTATGAGAATTCCTCCTTGGCCCACAGAGCAGAACAAGTTGGAGTTGGACGTTGGAAAAGAAAGAGAGCGGGATCAGGTGGTAAAAAGGGAAGGAGGTGGGAAAATAGTATTTATATAGTTCAATGTAGCCACAGAACGTGAAGAGGAGTGTAGGAGAAATTCAACTAGTAATATTCAACAAAAACAGGAGGACACAATGAATATTTACGTAGGCAATTTGGCGCTCAATGTTACCGAAGAGGATTTAAAAATATTTTTTGAACCTTTCGGGACTGTCGAATCTGTTAAGATCATAAAAGATAAGTTCAGTGGTGAGTCAAGGGGATTCGGATTTGTGGAGATGCCGGCTGGAGCTGAAGCACAGTCTGCGATCAAAGGTCTGAACGGGAAGGAATTGAAGGGACTAATGATTAAAGCTAATGAGGCCCAACCACAGAAGAATAAAAGCAGGGGAGGTTACCGAAGATATTAGCATCAGTGAGAGATAATGTAAGTCATTGGTAGAAATACCCCCGAGAGATGGTCATAAGATAATTAACTCTGGGGACATCATACCAGTTTTTTGATGAGAAACATGGATGGTGTCCCCAGTATTCTTTTCAGATTGAATGAGAGCTCTCATCAGTAATCTTACACAAGAGGATCTTTTGCTTCTGCATGCACTGACCAATGGATAAAAAAAGAGTGAAACTATACTCATTGCTCCCATCCGCCACCCAATGCCTTATATAAGGCAACTAGATCAGTTGCGAGGCTTCGATTGCTCTGGACCAATGCATCCTCATACGTGTAAAGAGATTGCTGGGCTGTGAGCACGTTGAGAAAATCAGTTCGTCCCGCTGTATAGAGCCGCATGGAAAGATCCACGGCCCTGCGGCTGCTGACGACCGCCTCCAAAAGTGAGGCGTAATGCTGCTGTTCCTTATTAAAAGCTACCAGAACGGTTTCAACATCCTTGAGTGCGGTCAGCACGGTCTTTTCATATGTTGCCAGAGCCTGCTCCTGCAGGGCGTTTTGAATCTTAATATTGCCATAGATCCGTCCGGCGTCGAAGATGGGCCACTTGACGTCGGGTCCCCATGTCCAGACGCGGTTTCCCCAGTTCCCCAGGGTATTCAATTCATCGTTTTTGAAAACGAAGGATCCGGTCAGGGAAAATTTCGGAAACAAATCTGCGATTGCTACGCCGATACGGGCGGTTGCAGCATGCATCTGTGCTTCGGCGCGGCGGATATCGGGCCTGCGGCGAAGAAGCTCAGAAGGTAGTCCCACTGGTACCTCTTGGGGGATGCTGGGAAGAGGTGACTCTTGAGAAAGCTTCTGCTCCAGAGCGGCTGGTTCAAGGTTAAGCAGCACACTGAGGCTGTATATTGCCTGCCGTGCGGCTGATTCCAATACTGGTATCTGTGCCTGGGTTGCGGAGGCTTGGGTCTCCGCGTTCGCTACATCCAGACCGCTTATGAAGCCTACCCGAAACCGCTTGCGGGTGATTTCAGCAGTACGCTGTTGTGCTTCAAGGTTCTTTCTGGTGATGGCGATCTGCTGCTGATATCCCCGCAGGCTGATGTAGGTGGTGCCAACCTCAGCGATGAGGGTCACCATCACATCACGGAGATCTTCGATAGCGGTTTGAAGATCTGCGTGGGCTGCTTCAACGCCGCGCCGCACGCCACCGAAAATATCAATCTCCCAGATCGCGTCCATCCCTACCTGAAAGAGATCAAGCTCATGGGGTTTTACGGAAAGTGAACCCGTTGTTTGGGCACTGGTGGTACTCCCTGAAACACCGGAGTTAGTGGTGTTGTTATCTGAAGTACTGGAGTTATTGGAGTAACCACTTGAGTCGCTCGCATCATTGCCAGACGTAACACTGTTTTTTCCGGAAGTACCTGAGGTTGACTTCCCTTGGTAGGACCGACGGTACGATCCTAAGGCCTCCCCACTTGGCAACAAACCTGTAACTGCTACGATGCGAGCCGCCCGGGCTTGACGAACCCTGGCTGCTGCCATTCTTAAATCAAGGTTTGCATCAAGCGCCTTCTCCACCAGTGTGGTAAGCGTCGCGTCGTTAAAAATCTTCCACCACTGGACCAACTCTACCGGCCGCGAAACCGCCGTATTTTTTTGTGAAGGTACCGCTGTGTTAAACCCATCCCACACCGGAGGAACACCTTTGTTAGGTTGTTTGAAGGAAGGCCCGACAGCGCAGCCTACCGCACACAGTAGTAGTATCTGCATCACAAAAAATAGTGCAGCTTTGATATACCGTTTTGACCACACCTTTAAAAGGTACTCCTTTAGAAAACTATTAAGATTATTCATAGTGCAGCGCTTCAATCGGATCCAGTCTAGAAGCCTTCCATGCCGGATAGAACCCAAAGACAATGCCCACGCTGCCGGAAACGATGACCGATGCACAAATAGCAGCCAATGATGTTTCCGTCGGCCATTGCAACAGAAGTGTCACCAGGTATGAGCCACCGCAGCCCACCAGAATTCCAATGATGCCGCCGGTTATGCACAGCACCAAAGCTTCTACCAGAAATTGTCTCAGAATGTCCCTCGCCTGCGCGCCCACTGCCATCCGCAGACCGATCTCCCGTGTTCGCTCGGTCACGGAGACCAGCATGATGTTCATGATCCCCACCCCACCCACAATCAGTGAAATTAAAGCCACGCTCAACAGAAGATTGGTCATCAACATGCTCGTAGAAGAGAGGGTCTTGCTCATTTCCGTCATATCCCGGATGTTAAAATCATCTGGCTCCTGCGGTTGAATCCGGTGGCGCTCCCTCAGTAGTTCGGTTGTCTGTTGGATTGCCAGAGGAATCTCATCAGTTGATCGTGCGGAAACTAGAATATGATCGATGTTGGTGAAGCGTACCGGCAAGGGGGTGTCGGCTGCCTGAGTTGGCGAAGGCAGGGGGTAAAGGTTAAGCCGGGCATTGGGATACAGTTTGTTGAGCGTATTCACTTCAGACAGCGTGTTCGAGCCCGATGAAGCGCTGCTCTGATTGACATCAGTCAGTGGCGAACCGGTTACCCGGGACTTGATAGTAGTCCATGGTGCCAGGAGAATATCATCCTGATCCCTGCCCATCATATTGGCACCTTTGCCTTTGAGCACCCCGATCACCTTAAAGGATACATTCTGCACCCGCATTTCCTTGCCAAGAGGTGACTCCCCGCTGAAGAGCTCCCGCACAAGCGTCTGCCCCAGCACGCATACCTTGCTGCCATTGCGAACGTCGCGATCTGTGAACATCTCGCCCCCGGCCAGATTGGTCCAGTCTCGAACCTCCAGGTACGCCGGCGTGGTGCCGATGATAGACATGGGGACCCAATTGCGGTTGCCGTAGATCACTTGGGTGCGGGCCTGTACCTCGGGGGCGGCGTTGCGGACTGACGGGCATTCCCGGAGGATGGCATCACAATCCTGAGGCGTAAGCGTCATAACGCTCCCTGCGCCGAAACTCACTCCGCCACTGGCCGCGGTGCCCGGATGAATCAAAAGGTTATTCGCCCCCATGGTGGCTATGGTCCGCTTGATGGCGGTGGAAGAGCCCTTACCGATTTCCATCATCACGATAACTGCTGCCACACCAATAATAATGCCCAGAGTAGTTAAGGCTGCCCGAAGTGGGTTACGTCGAAGTGTGCGCAAGGCGGTACGCACTGTCTTGTAAACTTTCATGACAAGTCTCCTTCAGCAAGTACCGCGTTGCCAGAAAACCCGTTCGTCTGTAGTACGCCCTTCGGCGAGTCTCCATCCACAATCACGCCGTCGCTGATTCTGATCACTCTTCTGGCATGCTGGGCAACGCCGGAATCGTGCGTCACCAGGATAATGGTGATACCATCTTCCTGGTTAAGCTGCTGGAAAAACTGCAGTACTTCCTTGCTCGTGGTAGAGTCCAGATTGCCTGTGGGCTCATCGGCTAACAGAAGTGATGGTTGGTTAATCAGGGCCCGTGCGATTGCCACCCGCTGCTGTTCCCCACCAGAGAGCTGAGATGGTTCGTGATGAAATCGCTCGTTAAGTCCGACGCGGTCGAGCAAGTTCGTGGCCCTGCGTTGGGCTTCACGATCAGAAAGGTTCTGCGCGGTGTAGGAAAGAGGGAGCATTACGTTCTCCAGAGCACTAGTACGGGGCAAAAGGTTAAAGTTTTGGAACACAAAACCGATCTTGTAATTTCGCATCAGAGCCCGTTGGTCAGCAGAAAGACTCGATAGCTCCTGCCCCTCTAGCCAGTACGCTCCTGAGGTGGGACGATCCAAGCAACCAAGAATGTTCATAAGGGTGCTTTTACCTGAACCCGAGGCCCCCATGAGTGCAACAAACTCTCTTCCCGTCACCGATAACGATACTCCCTTCAGTACCGGGATACTCATTTCTCCTAGATGGTAGGTTTTGTAAATGCTTCGCAGTTCAATTACCTGCATGGCTTACTCCATCATGCGATGCTGCCTGGCTACGGTGTGCTCGACAGGTACCCCATTTATTACCGTTCTGATGGTCATTTGCTTCTCATCGTCTGTGGCGTAAAAGGGCTGACAATCTTTTCATCAGTCATATGCTGCTGTTCACCGACAATAGCCTCCAATCCCTCTTTCACCTCATTGCCCTCTATCTCCGTCATAGTACCATCACTCGAGCCGACGTTAACGTTGATCGGCCGCACGTAGTTTCCGTCTCGAACCCACAGGAGACCTTGGCGGCTCTTGTTACCAGCCTGTTCAGCAACTGCCTTTGATTGGTGTTCACTTCCATTGCCATTGCTACGTACCACGCCATCCACCATTGCCCGGAACTCCTTGGCCATCTGTTCGGGTTGGGGAAACCATCGTAACGCGCTGTTGGGTACCAACAAAACGTTGCGACGGTTGCTCAATTCGAACTGCACATTGGCCGTGAGATAGGGAAGAAGCTTGCCGTCAGAGTTGTCGGTGATAATCTCAACCGTGTAGGTGACCACGTTCTGGGTCATCGTTGCATTCAGTCTCACCTTACCGACCTCACCCTTAAATACTACACCGGGATAGGCGTCCACCGTGAAGGTAGCAGGTTGTCCTGGAGAAATATTGCCGATATCCGCTTCGTTTACCGAAACCCATACCTGCATGCGCTTGAGATCTTGAGCGATCAGAAAAAGGCTCGGTGCATTGAGGCTTGCGACAACAGTCTGACCAATATTGACCCGGCGGTCAATGATCACTCCTTTGACTGGGGACCTGATAGTACAGTAGCTGAGAAAACGCTCAGCACGTTTCAGGGAAGCCTCGGCCTGCGCAAAGGTTTTTTTTGCCTGCACGATTGCAGCCTTGCCGACGTCGACATTAGCCTTGGCAATTTCATAGGCTGACTGAGCTGCATCAAAATCGCTTTGCGAAAGCGCATCCGAGGGTCCCAGTTGCTGGGCGCGGTCCCAGTCACGTTTTGCCTGGTACAGCTTGGCCTTCATCTGATTAAGATCAGCCTCTGCGCGTACCACCCCAGCTCCTGCCTGCTCAAGGAGGGCTTTTTCCTGCGCCGTCTCTGCTGCATATATGGCATCATCAATCTGAGCAAGCACCGTTCCTTCCTCAACCTCAGAACCGTAGTCGATGGTTTTCCCGTTCTTATCCTTCCCGAATACTACAATTCGTCCCGCCACCTGTGCTCCCACATCGATTACCTCTTCAGGCTCAATGGTACCGGTAGCACTGATGGTTACCCTTAAGTCCCCACGCGTAACGGGAACGGTTTGAAACGGTGATGGATGGCTCAGCAACTGTTTAAAAACAATTAGTATGATACCCACTATACACACTACAATGATAGCAAATAAAATCGTGCGGTTAAAAATGAGCTTCATAATTATCTCTCACAAATTATGCCCCCTCTCCCCAGTGGGCCTGCCCGCCTAGGGGCCAGGGGCCAGGGGAGAGGGGAAGGGGAAGGGGAAGGGGAAATTTCAAATATCTTTGGTGAGTCTCACAAAATCAACGTGCTATGGTCTATCACCTCTCCCTTTAGGCTCTTTTCCCCCATTATATTTTTGAGATCGCTCCTCTTGAAGTTCGTGGAATTTTGGTTTGAGCTGCACGAACCGTTCATAGCCCAATAATTTTCGCACTTCAATGAGAAAATTATAACGTTCAAGGGAAAGCTTGTTCTGAGCGTTAAGCACCTCCTGATACTGATTCATAGAAGCCGATTCGTCAAGATTTTCGTTTTCGATAATCCGCTCCAATGCAAGCTGTCCCTTTTCTAAATTGCTTTTGAGGTCAATCACCTGATTACGGTGCTTATAATAGTGATCGTCAAGTTTCTTCTGCTCATCAGCGCTTATCTTCAGCTCATTTGCCACTTCCGGCATTCTCCACCATTTGCCTCGGGGTAAATCTATTCCATCCCCAGGTTTACCACGATCTCCTGCCATACTGACACCGGTCAGTGCAGAAACACCAATCAGCACATACAACACTACTTTTCTCATTTGGTACCTCCTTATGGCTATTAGTTATAAACTTAGGTGCAGGCCTGCACAGTGCTTTGATCTTCCTAGAGAGGAAGAACAAATTCCAAAAACTCACTATCATAATAATTATCAGAGTCATCGTCATTATAATTGCCTATAATAGTAAGATAACGATCTGAGAGAGCATCATCTTCTCTGAACATAACTTCTGTTAAAAGCTGTTGATCAGTCTCAGTATTCCAGGTAGTGTGCATAGACCCATTTTCTTTTAATTTCATAAAGAGCGAGGCCCACCAGATTCCTATCATGAGCAGCACTATTACCACTCCGGCAGCCAAGGCTGGCCGCCATCGTAGTAGACTGTGACTTCCCTGCACAAGCGGTATGAATCTTCTTTGGGGTGAAGGTACCTGTTCTTTTGACAGATCTCCCAGACGGTGGAGGGCCTGTTCACACTCCTGTTTTTCCTTCTGACAGAGAGAACATTCTAAAAGGTGAGTGCGCTCGGCAGTGGTCAGGTCGTGCTCATCCACCAGCGCACGAATCATTTGGTCCTCTTTAAGATGCCTATCTTGGTTTTTCATGATTCTTCTCCTCTAAGCAGGGCGTAGAGTTCAGCATTCCTCCTGAATTTTTTCAGTGCCCGGTATAAATGGGTTTTAACCGTATTTTCATTTCTTTTCAGAATCTGAACAATTTCCTTGAGTTCCAGCTGATCCAAGAATCTCAGTATAAATACTTCCCGTTCCCATCGCGACAGGCTCTCGGTAAACTTCCGGAACTGGAAAAGAAATTCTTTATGCAGTATATTTTTTGCAGGATCAGCATCACTCGCTGCGCTACTTTGGACATTGACATCCATTTCTACTGGTGAACCGAAAAAAGAGAGCATGCGTTTCTTTCGATGAAAATCTTTGATCCGGTTTAACGCAAGGCGAAACAACCAGGGTTTTAACAGGCTTGAATCCTTTAAACTGGGTAAACTCTTTATCATCTGCATGCAAATTTCCTGGGTTACATCTTCTGCATCCATCCGGGAAGGAATCCGGTAGTACACCATACGGAAAATATCTCCATAAAGATGATGCAGCAGTTGCTCCCGCGAAAGCTTGTTTCCAGTTCTTGCTTGTTCTACCAGCTCTGAAAGTTGAGTATCGTTACCTAGCAATTTGTCACAGCCTTTTTATTTGATTTCTACAGTATAGGACGTATAACCGCACGATTTAGTTTACAGAGATTGCAATAATTTTAAACTATTTTTAAATTTTTAAGCTGTAGTATCAGGAAATCTTCAGAGGAGACGCTGATCACGAGAGACTGGGGTACTTACCATGGATTGGTTTCGAAACGCCTATCAACACTATCTGTATCGATACCAGCTTTTTCGATTGCTGCAGAGATGTACTCTGAGCCGAGAGGAGGCAATCAGTTAGTTATACTGATCCCCTTTCCCCAAGGGTAACTACAAAGAACTTTTCGCGTTTGTGGTAATGGGTTAACTACATTCATTATGGGATCTTTGGTCTCCTTTTTCCTTTAATGCTGTCCCCATGCTTCGAATACCCTTTAAAAGCCACGCCAGGTGGTAAGATTATCTACCGGCACGCGGGTCCTGGTAAACGTGTTAAAAAGAGAATCGTTAACAGGATATCCCACTGCCACCCCACCCAAGAGCTCCTTATCTTCGGCAACCCCTAGGTGCTTTTTAATATCTTTCTCACCTATCACCGTAACGGTAAGCCAGCAGGTGCCGAGTCCCTTTGCCTGGGCGGCTATCAGGAAATTCTCCAGCGCCGCAGCAGTACTTAAAAGATATTGGGGATCATTGCTTCTGTAGGTAACAAAGTATATACCCACGGGAGCGTTAAAAAAACGTAAACTCTTTTCAAATATTTCATTGGGATCCATACCTTCCTCCGCTGCAATCTGTAGCAGAGTACTAAAAATTTCCTGCTGGCGTTCCTTTAAGAGTTCCGGCACATCGCTATAGGGATCTCTCTCCTGCATCCGCTGGGCAAAGTTTTCCTCAATGATATCGCCAACCTTTTCTAATTCCTTCCCGGTGAGTACAATGAATTCCCACGGCTGCTGATTGGTAGCGCTGGGTGCCCAGGTGGCTGCTTCAAGGCACTCTCTAATGACTTCTTTCGGGGGTACTTTCTTTTCAAATGCCCTTGCGCTTCTCCTCGATTTGATAACTTCAAGAACATCCATGGTGTGCTCCTTTTTTCAAGATGGGCTACATCGTATCAAGAAATCAAATCAAATCCCGGTGGGTTTTTGCCTAAAAACTTTGATAATATAAGTTTTATTTGTTATATTTATCCTAAGTGTTGGGGTGAAACCTGTATCGGTGTCCAATAGCCGATTGACTAAAAAACATTACTATAGTTTCAGGGAAATTACAACTGAGAGGAGGAGTGCTATGAAAATCTTGGCTATTTGTGGAAGTTTAAGGGATGAGAGTAATACCAATAAGCTGGTGAGAAAGATTGCCGAAGCATCCGGATGTGAGTATGAAGTGGTAGAACTGGGGAAGTGTGAGGTAAAGCCCTGCACAGGATGTTCAGAGTGTATGATGAACGAGGGGAAGTGTCCTATAAAAGACGACATGCAGGAGCTCTATGAGAAGTTGCTCGCTGCGGATGCCGTCATCCTCGGTGCTCCCACCTATTTTATGGATGTGGCAGGTGCGGTTAAGTGTTTACTTGATAGGAGTCTGGCGCTCTACTATCGAGGTATTGGACCCGTGTATAATCCTGATATGCCTTTCTTAGGGCAGCGACCTCTTGCGGGAAAACCTGGTATTGTAGTCACCACCGTCGCAGGGGCAGGACATGAGCGGGCACTGGAGACCTTGAAGATCTGTGTGGGTGATAGCCACCGTCTCAACCTGGTGGCTACCATAGCTGAGGTGGTGGGAATGAATGATGTTGCCGATATGCCGGAGGTGATGAAGCGTGCGGAAGAGGCCGGGAGGAAGCTGGGCAGCGTGCTTAAAGGTAAGTAGCTAAGTAGTAACCCATTAGTAACATGGACACCAGCGCTTTTGAAGCGCCCACGCAGGCAAGTGCTTCAGGTATAAGATTGAAAATGTGACATCATCACATCGCAAGGGGAGCGTAGTATGAAGAAAGTAAGATTGGGGAGAACGGGTCTTCAAGTTACCAGGTGGGGGTTGGGAGGTATTCCTCTCTCCACGGTTATGGGAGGAAACACGGAGGAGGTGATAGAAGAAGTTATTCACGGGGCACTCGATTACGGTATAAACTTCATTGATACCTCAAGGGTATATATGGATTCAGAGATCAACATTGGCAATGTGTTAAAGACGCGAAGAGGAGAGTGTGTCATTGCGAGTAAATCTTATAAGAGGACACGTGATGATGTGCTTGCAGACCTTGAGGAGAGCCTCAGGCAGTTGCACACAGAGAAGATTGATCTCTATCAGGTACACGCCCTCTACCCTCATGAGGTTTCCACAGTCATGGGAAAAGGAGGTGCGCTGGAAGGTTTCAAAAAAGCAAAGGATGAAGGTATGATTGGTTTTATTGGAGTAACCAGTCACCACGTGAGTGTGCTCATGGAGCTGATTAAAACTGGTGAGTTTGATACGGTGATGTTTCCCTTTAATGTGATTGAGCGGGAGCCAGAGAAAGAATTGATTCCCTTATCAAGGCTTCATGATATTGGAACCATAGTGATGAAACCGCTCGCGGGAGGGGCGATAAGGACTATTGAGAAATCTTTTAACTTCTTTAACTCTTTTGGCGTTGATGTGATCTTAAATGGTGTTTCGAATCTCGATGAACTTAAGGAGAATCTTAAATGTGCGGAGAGTGAAAAGGCATTGACCGTGGAGGAGCTTAAAGATTTTAAGGAGGAAGTGGCATCTTTAGGGAAAGAGTTTTGTCGGCGTTGCAGCTACTGTATGCCCTGCCCCAATGATATTCACATTCCTGATATGATTCATGTCTTTTGGCAAATAGTGAAGGGGTGCAGCTATGATGAACTGCCGGATGAGAAAAAGGAGATGGGGAAGAGTTTATTAATCTGGCTCCAGGCGTGCGAAGAGTGCGGTCAATGTGAGGAAAGGTGTCCCTATACTCTCCCCACTGTAAAGCGGAAGAAAGAATTGATAGAAATGTTTTCACGATAACCTTCACCATGAGAGGGAGGGCATCCTATGTTTCAAGCATACTTTGAAGACAGGGAGAAGGGTGGCTTATTTCATGCCGTATCAGAGGATTGGTCACAGATAGTTGATGATGAAAAGCGTGCTGGGGATCAATTTATGGCTGCCCGCACTCACGTGATTGGTGCGATGATCACCCATGATCCTGAAACTATCACCGATGCTGAAAAGGTAGTGGGTGAGGTCATCAACCGGTTTGAGGATACCCGCAGAGGCGGGTATTTTCTCGCCGCTGATAAAGACTGGCGTATTATCAAGAGGGAAAAAAGTCTTGGCGAGGCTGGAGAACTTTTTGGTGTGCTTATGCACCTCTATGAGGTAAGTAAAAATGATGACTACCTGCGTAGGGCACTCGATTTTCTTGACATCGCACTTGATAACGCCTGGGATAAAAAACACGGTGGATTTTTCTCTCTCTACCATGAGGACTGGAGTAGTGCGGTTGATACCAAGGACCTTGCTACCCAGTGTACCATGCTTCAGCACCTGAATGGGTCATGGAAAGATGGGATGGATTCCCCCCTGGGAGCAAAGGCAGCATATCATAAAAAGCGGGCTGAAGAATTCGGGGAGCTCCTCCTCGCAAAGGCTGAGGACAAGGTACACGGAGGTTTCTTTACTACCTTTACCAAAGACTGGAAGCCTGCAGTAAAGGAAAAAGAGGTGTCCCACCTCGCCTTGCTCGCGCTCACCTTGTATTTTCACTACCACAATATGGGACCTTCTCTATGGGGACCACGTAAGGGGAGTCATGCCTTCACGGGCAGACCATACCCTTCTGTCTACTCATATCGTGGACCAGCGCCGATTACAGACCCGATTAGCACTCATGCGCTTGGTTTCGGAGAAAAGGTTAAGCAGATCGCAGACCTGCTTATGGAGCATGCCTGGGATAGAGATCATGGTGGTTTTTACACCACCCTGACAGAAACCCTTCGCCCGGTGCAAGATGCAAAATGCATCGATACCCAGGTGACCTGTTTACTGGCACTTAATGTTGCATATCGGCTGACTGGATTTTCACGATTCCAGCAAAAGCTTATAGATGCAGTAAAGGTAATAGAGGAAAAGTGTTTTGATCAAAACAACGGTGGTGTCTTCCACTCTTTTACTCGAAACTGGGAGCCTACTAAGAGGGATAAGATCTGCGGTCCCAACCTCATGGTGGGTGGTATCATCAGCATGATGGCTCCGGTTAGCAGTGGGAGAGATGTCACCGCGAAACCACTTGGATTATGGATTGATCCTCCGAGCCAGCAGATTACCAAAAACGGTTCTGCCCGGTTTACCGTTACTGTTCAGAACCAGGGATTTGAGCGCGCGCGTGTACGGGTAGGAGGGCTGAGCGCTCCCACCCGCTGGATGGAGCCAGGAGATAGTACCTTTGAGCTCTCACCTCACGAAACTAACTCTTATGTGCTTACCGTAACCCCGCCGCAGGGAATGCCCGAGGGAACCTATTATTTCGAGCTTACCTGTATGTATGAAGGTGAGGTAGGGGAGTATGTCTCTGTGGGGGGTAAGCTAGAGATAAAAGGTTGAGTTGGTGAGTATGATAGTGTAATTGGTTGAAGTGGGGGCGGTTAAAGAATTCCACATCGCCCGCCAGAAAATTAAGGGGTTAGAATGTTCTTAATAGTTTATTTGCATCTTCCTCTGATATTATCCACCTACCATTTATTTTTCGCCCTTTAAGCTTCCCCTGCTTGAGATAATTTCTAATGGTCACCGTGGTAACCTTAATCATCTGGGATAATTCGCAGACAGAATAAAACGGTATATTTCTTATGGTAATTGCCATAGCTCATCACCTCTCTCTACAATAATTTTGCTGATGCAATAGTTCGAGCTTGTCTCTCATGGTAAATAATCTATCAACGAGCGCATACTGCTCATAAGGCTTTTCGATCAGTATGCTGAGCTCTTCTAAGCACTATAAGATAATTTTTTCTGCTTCTCCTAGTGTCATCGTCATCACGCTAATCTTCATAAAAATTTTTCTCTCAATAACCCCACTACTTATTAAGAACATATTCCCATAAAAACTTCAAATCAGGCGAGGGATGTGTTATATAACTATAGGATTTTATTAAATAAACCACTATCCGGATTACAACGCATAACCTCTATTATTCATGACAAAGGACAGTGCAGTTATGAAACGAGGCAAGAGAAGCAGTGAGGTTAAGAGAGGAATCAGGGACTATCATAGAGACAGAAGAGATATTTTGAAACTGGTTCCTAAGCTAAGAAAAATTAAGAAAAAGAGCAGGTAGATTCCTCATCTTATTTTCTCACCGTTACACATTTTAGATTAGATGAGGAGAGTATTTTAGTGAAGACATGCTATTTCTGTGGAAATGAGCTAGATATAAGAGGCTTCTTTGGAAGAGATGCACTCTGCCCTCATTGTCATCGTGATTTGAAGTGTTGTCTTAATTGTGCACTATATGATGTTTTTTCCGACTACTGCAGGGAACCTCTGAGTGAAGGGATAGATGATCGCGAAAGAGGTAATTTTTGTGACTTTTTTATCTTTAGTGAGAGGGTTGTACCGCAGAGGACTGACGACAGGGTGAAGAAGGCGAGGGAAGAGTGGGAGAGGCTTTTTAAGAAATAGATGGTTGAACGGGGAGCAAGGTAAACAATGTATTGAAATATAAAGCAAAAATAAGGCTTGACAAACTATAAAAAATAAACTTTAATCAACAAATTACACTAGATTTTAACTAAAAAAAGTAAAAACCATGTTTGAAAACCTTACCGATAAGTTAAATCATACCTTCAAACGCTTGAGGGGTCATGGTAAGCTCAGTGAGCAGAATATTCAGGATGCGCTCAAGGAAGTCCGGATTACCCTTCTTGAAGCCGATGTGAATTTCAAGGTGGTCAAGGGGTTCATTGAGGGCGTCAGACAAAAAGCCTTGGGCCAAGAAGTTTTAAAAAGCCTTACCCCCGCTCAACAGTTTATTAAGGTGGTGAGGGATGAGCTTATTTCCCTCATGGGTGAAAGCGAAAGTGATCTCCATTTTTCCGGGAAAGGTCCCCACGCCATTATGGTAGTGGGATTGCAGGGTTCAGGTAAAACAACCACTATTGGCAAATTAGCGCGATTACTGATGGATAAACACTTTACCCCTCTTTTAGTTCCTGCTGATGTCTATCGCCCCGCGGCCATCGAGCAGCTAAAGACGCTCGGTGAGCAGCTAGGCGTTGTGGCTTATGATGCTGATCCTGCCCAGAATCCGGTTGAAATTTGCAAAGGTGCACTTAACTTCTCCCGCATGAAGGGCTTTGATATGCTCTTAATCGATACTGCGGGGAGATGGCACATCGATGAAGCGTTGATGGATGAGCTCAGGAAAATTAAGGGGGAGATCAACCCGCAGGAGATTCTCCTGGTTGCTGATGCGATGACCGGACAAGAAGCGGTTAATGTGGCGGCCCGGTTTAATGAGGCGTTGGCTATTGACGGGGTTATTCTTACCAAGCTGGATGGTGATGCTCGAGGGGGAGCAGCACTCTCTATCAGAGCTGTTACCCAGAAACCCATCAAGTTCGTGGGGGTGGGGGAGAAATTGGATGCCCTAGAGGTGTTTTATCCGGAAAGGATGGCTTCCCGCATCCTGGGAATGGGTGATGTACTCTCCTTCATTGAGAAGGCTGAAGCAGCTATCAACACAGAGGATGCCCTCGCCCTAGAGAAGAAGATAAAAAAAGAGGGGTTTACCCTGGAGGACTTTAGGAGCGTATTCCAGCAGATGAAAAAGATGGGTCCATTGCAGGATGTGGTGGGTATGATTCCCGGTGTCAACACTAAGGTGCTTAACTCAATTCAGGTTGATGAGAGAAAGTTGCTCAGGATGGAGGCAATACTGAACTCCATGACCACGCAGGAGAGGGCGCGCCCTACTGTTTTGGATGGAAGCCGCCGCAAAAGGATTGCAAGGGGGAGTGGTACCAGTGTGCAGGAGGTAAATACCTTACTTAAACAGTATATGCAGACCCGTAAGGTACTGAAGTCTTTTAGTGGCAGGAGAATGAAGGATATAGGCAGGTTTTTATTTAACCAATAGTGTCGAATTATTTGTGAGGTGAAGAGAAAATGGCTGTTAAGATTAGATTAGCTCGTTTTGGCACCAACAAGAAACCGTTTTACAGGGTCGTCGTGGCCGATTCTGCCTCCCCCCGAAATGGTCGATTCATCGAAAGGGTGGGGACGTATGATCCTCGAAAAACTCCCCCGCACCTTGAACTAAAGAAGGAGAGAATTGTAGAGTGGATCAAGAGAGGAGCTCAACCCACCGAAACAGTGAAACAGTTGCTTAAGAAAGGGGTGGTGTTATCTAAAAACCCTTCGGAGACATAATCCACCAGCGATGGGGTAAGGTTGTACACAGGAAATGGAGTGATTTCCCAGGGCGAGAAGTTTAATGCACTTAGAGCGGAGGATAAGGAGATGAAAGAATTGATCGAGTATATTGCGAAGGCACTCGTTGATCAACCTGAGATGGTGAAGGTTACGGAGGTGGAGGGAGAAAAAACTTCGGTTGTCGAATTGTCGGTGGCGAAAGAGGATCTGGGAAAGGTTATCGGTAAACAGGGGAAAACTGCGAGGGCAATGAGGACTCTCTTGAGTGCAGCCTCTACTAAACTGAGAAAGAGAACCATTTTAGAAATTATTGAATAATTACTATGGCGTTTCTCTACCATGAGAACTGAGGGGGTTTCATCATTAATGGATGCCTGATGAGTTCTCTCTGTTTTCTTCTGGGAGATCCATCAATCTACTGAGTACCTTTATTAGATAAGCGTAGCCTTACTGGAGAGAACGGGGGTAAGGTAGTAGAGACAGTAATGGGATGATAGCTATTCGAACTTTACCATGATTCTTTTTTTATTATGCTCGCGTTTCACATCATCACTCTATTTCCTGAGATGTTTGGAGACCCTTTTAACGCCAGCATCTTGAAACGGGCGCAGGAGAGGGGTTTAGTAATAATTGAGCTCCATAATTTAAGAGAGTACTGTCAGGATAAACACCGGGTTACCGATGACCTCCCCTATGGTGGGGGGGTAGGGATGGTGATGAAACCGGAACCGCTTATTACCGCCATCGAATCTGTCAGATCTGCGCAGCCGGGGGTGAGGGCGATTTTGATGACACCCCAGGGAAAAAGGTTTGAACAGGCTGATGCGGGGAGACTTGCACAATGCTCTTCTCTGATCATGGTCTGTGGCCGGTACGAAGGGGTGGATGAGAGGGTGAGAGCTTTTGTTGATGAAGAGCTTTCTATTGGTGATTATATATTGACTGGTGGTGAGTTGGCGTCGATGGTGGTGATTGATGCGGTTGCTCGTCTGATCCCCGGGGTGGTGGGAGATGCGACCTCGGTGGAAGATGAATCTTTTACCTACCCACTCTTAGAAGCGCCTCACTACACTCGTCCCAGAGTGTTTAGAGACATGGAGGTACCAGAGGTATTGTTGTCTGGTAATCATGCAGAGATTGAACGGTGGAGACGTCACCAGGCGCTCAAGCGAACCAAGGAGAGACGGCCTGATTTACTCTCTAAGGCCTCTCTTGCTAAAGAAGAGGTAAAGTTCCTTGAGGAACTTGAACATTAATTTTGAGTGTGCATCCCTCCCCTCGCGTGGAGGGATGGCGTGGTAGTAATGTAGGATACTTGAGTAAGGAGAGACGCAGATGAATGTCATTGAGGAACTTGAAAAGGAACAGATGAGAAAGGATTTACCCCCATTCCGACCAGGTGATACGGTGAAGGTCCACGTGCGAGTGAAAGAGGCTGAAAAGGAGAGGATCCAGGTGTTTGAGGGTGTAGTGATTCGAAAGAGAAAAGGCGGCAATAGAGCAAGTTTTACCGTCAGAAAAGTTTCCTATGGGGTTGGGGTAGAGAGAATCTTTCCTTTCCACTCCCCGGTTGTTGACAAGGTTGAGGTGGTGCAGAAAGGTAGGATTCGACGGTCTCGGCTCTATTACTTGAGAGACCTCAAGGGGAAGGCCGCACGAATCAGAGAAGATAAAGAGCTTGTGGAATGAGGGTTCTTTTCGCCACCGCCCTTGGGTTCTATGGATAGACAGTACCCTCACGGTTTTAAAAGTGTATTCCTCCCAGAATGGGCACTCTACGAAAAGGGATATCGTTGTCTTGCTGGTGTCGATGAAGTGGGGAGAGGCCCGCTCGCGGGTCCAGTGCTCGCCACTGCAGTAGTACTCCCTCCCTATTGTGAAATTACTGGTCTTGCTGATTCCAAAAAACTAACCCCACGTAAAAGAGAACAATTATACGATGAGATAGTAAAAAGGGCGCTTTCCGTGGGGATGGGAAGAGTCAATCAAGAAGAGATTGATGAAACGAACATCCTCAAGGCAAGTTTAAAAGCAATGGCCTTGGCGGTGAGTACTCTCACCTGTGCCGTGGAGTATGTCTTGGTTGATGGGATTTTCCCTCTTGCAGTTGATATTCCACAGATGATTCTGAAACAGGGAGATGGTCTCAGCATGCTCATCGCTGCGGCTTCGGTGGTGGCCAAGGTTACCCGTGATAGGATTATGGATGAGTATCACCTTCAGTATCCATGGTATAACTTTGCGCACAATAAAGGGTACGGAACCAAGGAGCATCTTGAGGCACTCAGAAAGTATGGTTGTTGCCCGCTCCATCGCAAAACATTCAGGGGAGTCACTTAGGAAACGCACGCACTGCGTGTGGAGGGGTGAGATGAGTGATGAGAGAAAGACGCTGGGGGCACGGGGAGAGGCAATTGCGGTGGCATACTTAGAGAAGGTGTGTGGATATAAAATTTTACACAAGAACTATCGCTGTATGTTTGGTGAAGTGGACATTATTGCAAAAGATAGGGATGTGCTTTCCTTTGTGGAGGTCAAGACGAGGGAGTCAGAAGAATTTGGGGTTCCTCAAGAGAGCGTGCACAAGAGGAAGCAACATCAACTCTCTAAGGTGGCTCTCGAATTCATCACCAGGTATAAGGTTCACCACCTGAAGGCTCGTTTTGATGTGGTCGCGGTGTATCTTTATACTCACCAAGAACGAGTAGAGTTGATCAAGGATGCCTTTGAGTTAACCGTTCACTAATTGCAAAGAGTACCTTTGTCCCACCTTTCTTTTCCATCAGTGTACCCTCAGTAACTGTGTAAGAACTCAATGAATTAAAATTATGGGCAGCATAAAAGCCTTAGCACTCTACTCTGGTGGTCTTGATAGCATCTTGGCCTGTCGTAGTATCATGAGCCAGGGGATAGAGGTGAAAGCGCTCCAGTTTATAACCCCCTTTTTTGGCTATGAGCAGAAGGGGAGGGAGAGAGAGGTGGAACGTTCTATCGCTCACCGCTATGGCATTCCGCTCAGCATAGTGGACGTGAGCAGTGACTATTTAGCTCTGGTGAAAAACCCACCGCACGGGTACGGGAAAAATTTTAATCCCTGCCTGGATTGTAAAATTTTTATGGTGTCAAAAGCCAGAGAGTATCTTAAAGAAGAAGGGGCTTCCTTTATTATTACTGGCGAGGTGTTGGGTCAAAGACCCATGTCACAGAGGCGTGATAGCTTGCGAGTAGTTGAGAGAGAGTCTCACGCGGAGGGGATCTTACTGAGACCATTGAGTGCGAAGCACTTAAAACCTACGATTCCTGAGGAGCAGGGGTGGGTGGATAGAGGGAGACTTTTTGACTTTGCGGGAAGGGGAAGGAAGTCTCAGATGCAGCTGGCTCAAGAGTGGGGGATTAAAGAGTACCCCACACCGGCCGGAGGATGCCTGTTAACTGATCCTCAGTTCTCTCTTAGGATAAGGTGGTTGTGTAGTAATCATTCTCAGGTAACGGTTGAGGAGGTGCGTTTAATAACACTGGGAAGACATTTTGTATTTCCAGGGGGTACCTTTTTAATCGTAGGAAGGAGGCATGATGAAAACCGGAAGATAGCTCAGTTGGTTCGCAAGGGGGATATTGTGCTGGAGTTATCAAACCACCCGGGACCTCTGAGTCTTTTGAGAGGTCCTGCAACTCAGGATATTGTAGAGACGGCTGCTTCCCTCACGGTGCGTTACAGCAAGGCACGGGAGAACCCCCCGGTGGAGGTAGCGTACCGGGAAGAGGGAACGGCTCTCACGCAGTTGATACGGGTGGGTCCTCTCACTGAACAAGCGCTTCAAAGCTTTAGAATAGTGCCTCATCCTTAGGTAACCTTGAAAGAACACCATCCTTAAAGAAACTCTGTGTGCTAAATCCATTTTTAATCCGGTAGGAAATAAAGTACGCCATAGGCCTTGCCTGATTATACATCTGGTCGAGGAGGAGGTGCTGCATCATGCCAATGCCGATGGCAATGAGGAGGGGATGGTATCCTGCAATAATGGTAATGAGGGCAATGAACATGAGGTACTCATAGGCGTGGAAGAATAGGTAGAGTCGTTTGTACTTTGTCTGGTAGCTATAGTGGAAGAATCTTTTTATATTTATATTCACGCCGGTGTGGGTAAAATATTCAAACAGGTGATCAATATCGAGCAAGACACCCACCAGAAAGGAGGCAAGTGCACAGGAGAAGGATTTGAAGATAAGGTAGATAACCGCACTGCAACCAAGTGAAGCGAGGGTGTGTGCTTTTAGTTTGATGGCGATTCTCCCTTCTGAGAGCTTACAGGTGGTGGTGGGTGAATATGCTTATGGGGTGACTAAAAAAGAGTGATGAGAGAAAGATGAACATAGAGTAAAGGTACCTTTCGAAACACGAGGTAGTAAACGTACCTCTCAGGGTACTTTTTTCTCTTTATTCTCTTTGGATTTCTTTATCAACTCCTTCATCAGGTCTTCGAGTGCCTTCTTTTTTTCCTCTCTGGTACTGCTATCGACATCCTCCTTTTTGAGGATGATGTCGATGAGCATCTCAGAGATTTTTTTAATGGTGGCGGGTGCAGGGATAACTGCTAATTCATTGTAGGGACCTTTGAGAGTAAAGGTAACTACTGTCCATCCCCGCTGGTCATGAAAATATTTGGTTAAGACCTCATTGGCTATCTGGGCGGAGAACGCGGGAGATAGCTTTATATCTAAGGAGAGATCGAGCTGTGAATCGAGGCTGATCGTTCCCTTAGGATAGAACTCTATATCGTTCCCTGTAAGACTGCCCTCAGTTCCTATCACACCATCGTGGATCTGGAAGGTTTGCTCTGCGTGATCAAAGGTGAGGGTGTCTAGTTTTTCTGTCTTAATGAATGAAGAGATGGTTTGAAGGGGTCTGAACCCTGTTACCTTTCCCCTCTCAATAGTGATTTTCCCTTCCCCCTCAAGATGTTTCTTTAAGGTATCGGAGGTGCTGCCGCTACCCCTCAGTTCAGTGGTGAGATGTGCGGTTCCCTCAATAGTTTCTTTGAGCGTAGGTGCAAGAGAAGTCATGAGGGGATTAAGTTGCAGATTATTTCCGCTGAGTTGAAGCGAGTACTCCAGGCCTTTCACTCCCAGGTCGATGCGTCCTTTAAGGTTGAACGATCCCTCGTTGAGTTTCCCGGTGAGCGGCTCTAGCGTGAGCACATTATCCTTAAGGCGACAGGTGGCTTTTACATTAGAGAGGTGCATGTTTTTATACTTGATGCTCTCAAGTGAAATAGCCGCGTTAACTTTGGCATCTTTAAGAGTGAAGGGACCAATTTCCCCACGTTCCTCTTTTCCCTTTTCTGCTTCCTCTCTGGTCACGGGGGTACCTTTGTGTTCTTGGATACAGGAAATAATCTCATCAAGGGTGAGAGAAGGTGAGGTGCACTGAAGCTCGGCAGTGAGAGGTCCTTTGAGGTAATTATCTATGTTCCCCTTAACCGTGAGGAGGGAGTTTTTAAAAGTGGTTTTAAGCTGGTCAATGTGTATCCGCTGGCCGCTGAATGAGATTTTTCCTTCGGTCTGGGCACTACAGGAAGGTAGTTGCGACGGTTGTAGTCTCCACTGGTCGATGGTGACTGACCCATTTGTTTCCCACGCTCGCGGCTTCTTGAGTTCGCCTTTAATGGAGAGATGCGCTTCGGTGGTTCCGGAGGAGAGAAGGTCTTTCACCTCAGGCAATAGGTCAGGCGGGATGGAGTCGGAGAGATCGCGAAGGGAGAGCTTATCTGCGTCAAGAGTTACATCGATGAGAGGATTGGTTTTACACTGCGCTACCTTTCCCTTCAGTGAGAACTTGACCTTCTGGAGAGTCGCATCAAGTTTCTCAAGGGTGAGGGTATCTTCAGCAGGTGTATAGGAAAGGCGATGGTCCAGGTTAATAGTGATATTACTTAGGCCTTCGATTAAGGTGCCGGGTGATCCCTCCTCTGGCGCACCTGCAGGCGAAAAAGTTATGTCCTCAAGGGATAGGACACCTTGAGAGGAGAGGTCTAAGGACTTGTTAACCGTTACGGTGAGGTCGAGGGCACAGGAACCTTTTACCAGGGTGAGGGGAAGGGGTGGGAGATAGGGAGAGAAGCGGGTTATCTCCAGAGGGGTGAGCTCAACTTTTGATTCCACCTCCCTGCGTAGTGGGTTTATGAGCGCTTTGCACTTAAGGAATGCGGAAGGATTTGACACAATTTCTGCGCTAAGATTTACCGGGAAGGGAGAAACGGCAGAGATATTTGAGGCACGGAGGTTGATATCTTCTATAGTGAGCTCAAAGGGTGCAGCGGGGTTTTTGTAGTAATCCGTGAAGGTAAGTGTTCCTTGATCAATGGTGAGAGAGGTTATGGGGAGAGATAGGGAGGTTTCTAGTGCGTCCCTTTTTGCTTTTTTCGTTTCTCTCACCTCTGGCTCTGCTGGTTCAGGGGCGTTTTTAGTCTTGATAAGGTTGTAGTTTCCCTGGGCATCTCTGGTTAGGGTGAGGAGAGGCTGGGAGAGAGTAATTTTTTCTATAATAATCTTTTTTAGGAGAAGGGGGAGGATGTGAGCGTGGAGTACCAATCCCTGGCTCTTGAGGGGCACGGTGTGCTGAGGATCGGTGGGATCACGGAAGGTAACCTCTTTTAAGGTAATGGTTCCTCCGAGGCCTACCTCTATGCTGCTGAAGACTATTTCATATTTTATAACTTCTTCTAAAGCAGGTACAACCACGCTTCTGATGGTTTCAGGTCCGAGGTACTGCTTAACCAGAATGGCGCTGCCCATTACCATAAGAATAAGCACTGCGAGTAGGATGAGGGAGATCTTGTGCCACTTTTTCATATGCCTTTAGCTCTAGAAAATGGTTGTATCTTTTTATCCAGTAATTGCAGAGGTCTACATAGCATATTACCCTAGGCAATGCAATGTATAATTTGCTGGTTGCTCACACCGTTCCGCGAGCATCAGAAAATAACATACGCTTTAGAAATTATAGAAATGCAGAGTTCATTATGATCGCGGAGGGTAAACAGCGATTGAGTATGAGCAACAGAAACTATTTGAGCAACCAGACCACGTTTGTCAACAGTGCTCTTAATGATACGGTTGAGCCTCTTTCTATCTTTACAGAAGTAGAGGTGGCTTTGGCAGTTGCAATTACTACAACCAAAATGGGGAGCAGGAATTACGTGGTACGCTCATTGAGTGGCAATGGGGCACTCTGCTTTTCTTTCGGTACTACTGTGGGTGATTTCTTTTACCTTTGCCCTTTGAAAGGAGTAATCGATATGCCAGTGGGAGGTTTTTTCTTTTCTTGGGTGACGAGTGATTCGTGCTTCCAGTCCATTGAGTGCCAATCCCACGTAGGCGTAGTATCAGCGACTGAAATGAATTTTACCAAGCTTACCTACAGTAATACCTTGTGCATTATCAAGTATAATGAGTAATGCATATATGCCTTTCAGCATTGGAATGTATGCATTATGATTTATCTCTGTGGTATTCGAAAGGATTCAAAATCTTCTTGATTTTGTGTTTTATTTCCTTTGAGAGAGAAACCCCCTCGATCTTATAGGTTTTAGATATCTTTTTGTGAATCGGTGTCGTTTTGAAGAAGCAACTGGTACTCATCATTCCATTTTGAAATTATTGCTTTTTCTCTTTTGTGTGCTTAATGTTTTTGGTGCTCATTAAGGTAAGTATTTCAATTCCACTTTTTGCACTCACACTTCTTGATATCATCAACTGAAAGTTTCCTTTTTAAATTAAGTATCTTAATCTTACCATTTTCTATGAAAATATTTGGTTTAAAGCAATCAGTGTATCCTTTAGGAGATCGTCTGTCATGAGCCATTTTTCTGTAGCGCATCTGTTTTATTGTAATGGGATTTCTGGCTATCACATAATCGTTAAGTCCAAAATTATCAATAATCGCGATATTCGGTAAAATCCAACCAGGCATACCAACGCAGCTAAAAACTGCTACTGGAAAATCATCGAAGGGTATTTTTCCCCCTATTGTGCGAGATGGAAAACGTGATGTTTGATATTCAAAAAAGACTTTATGTTCCTGATGCCGTCTACAAACGGCATGGGAAATGAGTGTTTTTTGCATACCATCAAATATAGAAACATATTCCCTAAGAGGGGTAGGGAAATACTGTGCAATCGGTACCTTCATACTATGAGTTTGTGCCCTTGTCTTTAATTTACTTGATGCCCAGTAGTGTGTCCATGGGATGGGGTATGAGCATAGTATAAAGGAAGTTAAGTATACTAACGTTAGTTTGCTATTGCATGACAGCCGATTGATGACCCAAATAATGGTTACAAAAATAAGTAATACCAAGTGGCTGTAGACTCGGTATTCGAAGTGGTCTCCGCCGATGATAAAAGTATAATATACAAATTGTGTGGTGATAACTCCTATTCCAAGAATTTCTGGCACGTGTGAGAGAAAAAAATTTCTTTTATCAAGGAATCTTAATCTTTTCATTAATGAAGCATCGATTGATTTACTTAAGAGCACTATTAATAATAAAAGCCAAAACCATAGTGAGTATTCCCAGATAAAAGATAACATGTAGCGTATACCTATTTCAGGCCATGGGGTAATGCTCTTTGCATAGTATGTGTTTGGTAACCACTCTCCATAATAGTGCTTACGCCAGGCAATATGTAAAAGGGCAATGAGAAGCGGTGAAAAGCAGCGAGTCGTTTACTCATGTGTTGTTTATTTTTATGGTGCATGATTGTATGAAAAAGTAAGTAAGTAAAGGTTGCCACGACGGTCAGCACTCCATCTGGTCTCGCAAGATATGTTAAACTGGCGATAAGAGATAGTAGAAAACCCGATGAGGAGTGAGGAGTAAAAGTGAGAATGAAGAGCCATAATAGTAGTAAAAAATTGAATAAGGCTGTTTCAAGTCCAGAGCTGGTCCAGGCCAAAAAAGTTCGATTGGTAACCGTACCTAACAGAGCGAGAGCCAAAAGTTTCAGTCTATAGGGTGCAAGGTTGTCATTCAGCTTCATTCGTAGTATCATTGCGGAAGCTACTACAAGTGATGAATATGCAAATAGAAGTGATAAAAAATTTGCTGAGGCAGGTGGAGGAATTTTTAGCAATCGCCACACCCCATCCAATATAACCAGCCATAAGAAACTAGAATATCCTTCTACAGGACGAAAGGGCGGTGGATTCCATGTATATCCATAGCCTGCAATACTGTTGCTGGCGTAGCGGAAGATTATGAACGCATCATCGGTCAAAAACCAAAATGTCTTCCAACCATAGATGAGAACTATTCCGGTGATGAGCAATATTGCGCATATTTTGAGTGCTTTGTTACTTTCAACTGAGCAAACTTGAGCTGAAAGCGATTTTTTATCACTCATCTCTCTGAAGAAGCGAATCGTCATAACTTATTTTATATATATAAGGAAATAACCTTTATGAAGAGGAGTAATTGCTTTAATGGAAGGGTAATTACCCAAATGCCTAAAGAAGAGGGTGTCCAGTACAAAAGACCAGTCCATGATATAACTGATCCCTTCTCTTGACACATACTCTCCCATGCGATTTTCCTTTATTGCCCTCAGAGCTTCCAGATTAACTACCCCGTCAAGATTGATTACCTTACGATCAGAGTAGTATCCTATAATACCGGATTGAAAGCAACCGATCACTGACCCCTGCGGGATTGTTTGCTCTGCTACCTTGACCATGGTGTGGAGAAGTACGTTCTGGTTCTTATGACGATCTGAAACGACCTGTCTCCATTGGAGCAGGGAGAGTGATAAAAAAAGGATGAGTGTAAGTACCTTGAACAGGGTGGGTATGAAAAAACTTCTTGGCAGTCGTAAATCAATAGAGTAAAGAAGGTAGCCCCCCCAGATGGTTCCCATAAGGGCAATGACAAAGTAGTATCGATGGTAAAACCATTGACCAAATGCATAACATGAGTATGCCCCAATAAGAAGCATGGAATAGACAAGGAGAATTTTCCAGATGCGACTTGAGCGAGGTAAAAACTTTAAAAGAAGAAAGAAAAGGCTTGCCAATGCGAGCGATGCGAGTGTGCTCACTACTCCCTTGGCTAAGAGTGAAGTACCCTCATGGGTGAACAAGAAATCATAGCACACTCTGGTAACGTAAGAGGTATAGGGGAGGTGGAGAAGGATTTTGGTGAAGGAGAAAAAGACATTTTCCAGGTAGAACTTGATGGGAATATGATAAAGGAGGTCTGAGGACTGAGTGGTTCCAAATCTGAAATTGAAGAAGGCAAATCCATAGTTTTGTGACATGTACCGAACTGCCTGACCGCTTGTGGGGATGATTGACCCTGCAACCTGATAGTTGAAGATTAACCACGGGACTACAAGGAGAAAAACCACTCCGATTACGCATACCACGGAGATTGCTAACCTTTTGAAATCTTCAACTCCCTTGCCTTTCCTTACAATGGAGTAGCTGAGATGAATTGCGATAACTCCTACAAGAATTAATCCGTCAAGTCTTGATAAGACAACAAGCCCAAGAAGTAATCCCAGTGTGGATAGTTTTGAGAATCGTAGTGGTGAGAGGTGGTATTCACATAGGGAAGAATAATAATAAACTGTAGCAACGATGAGGAATAGGTTGAGACCCGTTTCCATTCCATTGAGTTCCTTATCTACTACAATAGGACTTAACATCCAGATGGCAACGATGAAAAGGGAATACCATTCATCTACTATAGCTCTAGAAATTTTGTATAAGAAGATTCCAATGCCGATACTTATCAGGCTCTGAAGAAGCGCCACAAGATGGAGGGGAAGCGTGATGCTTTTTCCTGTGATGGAAAAGAGAGGTGTTATAAGGAATAAAAAGAGAGGCTGGAAACCATTGGTGGGCTGAATGCCATCGTAGGTTATGCCAAGCCCCGCAGAGATATTTTTGGCAATCTTAAAATAGTAAAAGGCATCATCTGCGAAAAATACCTGGTATAAAGAATCATAGCAGGAAACACATATCCTTATTCCCAGACCAGCCAGAAGAATTATCAGTAACCCTTTGTGCGTCTTTCTCAAAGTATTTTACCTTCTTACATGTTCACATCTGAGAATTTTCTTCTCACAATTTCTGCCCCCTCACCCTTCCCTTCTGCCCAATGAAACAGTATCACAATTTGTGTTTTTGTTATTTCGAGGGGATCCGAGAAATCTTGAGCATAAAGATTCCTCACGGAGTTTACCCTGATCAAAAACGAAGGGTTCGGAATAACTTTTTTCCTATTACGACACAGCCTCAATGGGGAGAGGAAGGGGGTGAGGGGAAATTTCAGATATCTTTGGTTTGTTTTTACTGTACACTGTCAACTGTAAACTGTTTCGTAAACTGTTTTATCCCTGAACCCTATCCCCTGCTCCCAGTCCCCTAGCTTTTCATCAAACTTCTCATTACCCTCATATTTCTTATATCATCTTTCACACTTTTTCGAGGAGTTTCCATAATACCTGGAAGGTGGGTGAGCAGTGGATGATTTATGATATTACCGAAACCTTTTAATCCTATATATCCTTTGCCAATGTGCCAGTGTCTATCGGAGTGGGAGCCTAAGGGTACCTTGGAATCGTTGAGGTGGAGTAGGTGCAGTTTTTTTAATCCAATCAGCCTTTCACATTCTTGCAGGGTTTCATCTAATCCTTTTCGAGTGGAGAGGTCATAGCCGGCTTGAAAGGCATGTGCGGTATCAAGGCATATACCTATCCTTTCTTGTGTGTCTATCCCAGAAAGTATGTCTTTGAGTTGGGAAAAGCGCGAGCCAAGTACCGTACCTTGTCCGGCAGTATTTTCCAGAAGGATCATTACCTGATTGGATACTCTCTGAAGAGACTCATTTATTGCCCTGATTACTTTTGCAATCGCTTCTGTTTCGCTCAATTTTACTCTGCTTCCCACATGGACAATGAGAAAAGGAATCCCTAACATTTCTGCTCTCCTTAAGTCTTCACAAAGCGAATTAACGGACTTGCCATACAACGCTTCATCAGCGGCGGCGAAGTTAGGGAGATAGGGAAGGTGGAGGAAGCAGGGGGAGATACGGGAGGAGGAGAGTTTGATTTTGAATTCTGCTACCTCATTATCGTTGAGTTCACGGTGATTCCACCCTCGGGGGTTACGCGAGAAGAGCTGAATGGTGTCGCACGTGGTCTTGTGGGCTTTCTCTATAACCCTGGAGAATCCTTGCGCAATGGAGACATGAAAACCAAGACGCACGTGGTAACCTCTTCAATTCGCTAAGTACTTTTTCTTCTGAGAGTGCTTTGGGTAATGATTACCAGTAAAGTAAGCGTATAAATGCTTTTTTGTTTACTTTGTAATGTTAAAGAAGAGGGGATTATGCTGTCAGTAGTGGTGTAAAGTGTTGTTTATAGCTTTAGATTTTTTCTTAGATACTCCCCACATCGAAGAGCAAGGGCTACTATAGTCAGGGTAGGGTTATTGATTCCTGCGGTAGGAAATGCACTTCCTCCCACGACATAGAGGTTTTTGTGTTCGTGTGATTTGAGATTTTCATCAACTACGCTCTCACCCGGGTCAACTCCCATACGACACGTTCCTAGCATATGGTCAAAGCTATTTCTTGAGATAACAGGTCCTAAGTAACCTCCTGCACCCTCAACTATTTTTTCAAATAGTTCAAGATAGAATTTTCTTGAGCGTTTTAAATATTCTTGATCCCAAATTGAGAAATGAAACTCAGCTATTGGATCACCAAGTTTATTTTTTCGATAATGGTTCAAGGTAACGCAGTTCCTTTCTTCAGGTGACATCTCCATTTCCAAGGACAATCTAAACGTCCCTAGAGAGTTAAGAAAAATATTTTTTCTTAACTCGTTTCCAAAATTTTCCTGTTTAATCTGAGTTGTAATTGATTTTTGTATCTCCTGAATGTCAAGGGGTTTTCCAAGAAATAGTTCGACAATGATACCGGAATGCTGTTCTCTGAAAGGACCGTCGTAGTAGGAGAGAGAATGAGTAGATTGGAGAGTCTTTTCGTATCCTGGGTAGAGGTTGAATGGAAGTTTAATAGTAATCCATAGACCTACTTGATCTGTGAGGTATTTCCCAATAGCCTTGGAGCGACTTTTAAATCCAGTATCAAGGTAATGGAATTGTGAGAGAAGAAGAATGCGGGCATTTTCTATAGCATTGGCAGCAAGAATAAAAATCTCTGCCTGTATTCTAATCTCGTTTCCCTTTCTATCAAAGGCGACGGCCTCGGTTATCCTGTCACCGTCCTGTATAAGACGTGAAATAGTGACTTGATCCAGGATGACTGCTTGTTGAGAGGTGCGTATAGTTTCAAGATGGGTAGTGAGACAATTGTACCTAGCGTCTGTAGGGCAAAACAACTTGCACGTCCCCGCACCACAGCAGGCAGCTCTTGTATCGGTATCAACAGGGAGCCTAGCTTTGTGGGAAGGGGTAATTTTGAATCCGGTGCCTTTAAAAAGGCGATTGAGTTCGATTGCACTAGGAGGAAGGTGAAATGGAGGGTAGGGAAAGGGTTCATTTCGATATGGTGTAAATGCATCCATTGGTGGTCCAGAGACACCAATTTCTTTTTCTGCTTGGTAATAATACTCCACAAGGTCATTGTAAGTGCATGGCCAATCTACGCCAAATCCATAAGTACTCTTGGTACGAAAGTCATTGGGAACTTTTCTTATGGCGTTACCGAACCACACAAGGGAGTTTCCACCTACTGCATGTCGCCCTGAATAGTTAAAGTTATGCTTCCCACTATTGAGATGTTCATAGCTTCTAAACTCTTGGTCATCATAGATAATATCTAATAAGTTAAAAAAGTTTTTTCTTTCTTTGAAAAATGATAAATTATTCTGTGGTTTAGAAAAATCTATCCTGTGAATGAAAGATGATAGTATCTTTTTATAAGAATTTCTCTTAAAATAATTCTCTTCCATCCTGTCTCGAGAGAGATACATTCCTCTTTCCACTAAGAGGATTCTGGCTGAAGTTCCTAGAAGCGTAAATGCGGTAAAGGTTCCGCTAAAGCCGGTACCTACAATACATATGTCAGTTTTAATTTTCTGCATCACCAATCCTTATTTCATCAACTTGATAGCAAAAAACTGCTTAACATCACTATCAACTTCTTATGTACCATCACACTGACAATCAAAGACATTCAAATGATCAGCGACTGATTTATTTCATTTTTCTATTTTGCGGACAGTATCTTGCGTTGTGAGTCATGCATCAACTGCCAGACGGAGGATAATATCTATCCCAAATAACACCCTCATTTATTAACCATCCACATTCGCCGTATTTTGAAGGTACGTCAGGATAGTCAAGATATTTTTGTATTCCCCCTCCTTGTAAATACTGTTGAATTATTTCTGAAATTACTGAAGAATTTGCTACTATAAGTTTTATTGATTTAAAGTAAGTTTTTTTATCTTCGGAAGATAACGTTTCAAAAGAAATGTTATCCTCCCCCTCATTAATGAGAGTGGATAGTAAGGCTAGTTCTTCTCTTGCCCTTGATGAATTTTGAATAGTTATTCTTAGTTGATTTTCTATTGCTTTTAGTTCACTTGCTGGTGGATTTTCTTCATAAAGGAGATACCCTAAGAGGTGTGTTAAGTGGGGTATTGATTTAGGTAAATTATTTCTATCTTTTTTTGAAAATTTACAGCTGCCTACAAATCCCCATACAAAGATGGAGATGAGCAAATTTCTGATTACTGTGAGGAACGCTCTTCTGGTGAAGTTTTCCCTTAAAAATATGCTCATAAAACGAATATAGCAGAAGGGTAATTATTTTCAATCGTAAACAACGAATTGCCGTCAATTGATGAAGTAAAAATAAAGGTGGTTTATTACAAAACCACTGCTGCCTCTTTATGGAACAATAAAGTTCATATTTGTTTCCTTAGGAGGAAGATAGGACTGATGGATAATGCTATGTTTGAATCTAACATGGAACTTGTAATATCTGATTATATATCTACACACTATTACAAAGTAAAAAAAAATTATTTGCACATCTCTAGTTTGTGAAATTAATCATACCAATTACATTTAAATATCTTATATCCTCCCCCCCTCGGGAAAAGTGGTGGGGAAGAATATATATGTTCGAAGTGTACTTGAGTATCTGGGCTAAAGAAATTAAAGTATTTATCCCAGGCAGGAAACATTACTAAAAAATTTGGTCTCTTTTCCTTTAAATATTCTAAAATTTCCCTTTTATTGAGAGGTAAAATTCTTCTGTGATTTTTATCAAGATAATACTTTGTTATTTCTGGATTGGTAAGTCCTACCAAGTCTACTATTTTCCTGTCTGAAAAATACCCTACCGCACCAATATCATGGAGGGCAATCAAAGAATCTGGGGGTGTATGATATTTTAACCATAGCGCGAGCTCGATCATTACATTTCTTGTACAGGTTGTCGCACCACTATAGGTTTTTTCCCCATTTAAGAAGGATATAGTTTGATTAAAAATGAGGGATATCATAATGAGTACAGCCATTATAGATTGCAATGATTTTCTTCTACACTTCTTTAGTAGTTCATAAACCCCTCCACAAATAGCCATGGTCAGTAAGGGGATAAAGATATGCTGATACCTACACCAATATTGGGCAATGGCTCCAGGGAAAAGGAGAAAGTAGAAGAGATAAAAGATGAGATAGTAAAACCAAAGATAAGTAATGGAGAGAATTCTTTTCGCAAATACAATCAAAGGAAGTATAACAATGGGGAGGTCATAAAGCAGTATTTTATAAAAAAGAAAAAGAGACTTCACAAAAGAAATAACCTTTTTGATTACAGGTGCACCTACTTCTCCAAAGAAGATTGCTTTAGTGTATGCAGTACTGGTCACTATAGAACCGGTATAATAGAAATAGAGTAAACAATAAGGTATGGTAAGTAAAATAAATATAACAAGAGAATGGATTAAACATCTCAAGAATGTCGGATCTTTCTTAACACGATATTGAACCATTAGCCACAACCAGAGGGCAGAGGCAATGAACCAGCCTTCAGGTCTTGTGAAAATGCTCAAAAAGAGTGGTATAGTATAGAACACTTTACGCTCGTATTCATAAAAAAGGTAAAACGTCAAAATAGATAAACAGATAAACATAGTGGTTTCTAAACCGTTAAGTGCATCAAAGATTAACCATCCGTTAGTGGACATCAGTACCCCCGCCAGTAGAGCAATCACCTTTTCCTTATAAATCTTGAATGTCCAGAGGTAGACAAGTGTGGAGGAGAATACAAAGAAAACGATACCAACCACTAGTGATGCAGTCTCCATCTTGAAGAAAAGACCAAGTAATGCAACAAAAATTATATGCAAAGGACTGGTTGCACCGACTAAATAGTGCGTGCCATCGAAGGTGATACCATGGTATCTAAAAAAGTTTGAAGCAAACTTTAAAGTTATATAGCTATCATCAAAAATGAGGTAATGCATTGGATTGTGTACTAAAAAAGAAAGGCTCGTTACGCTTGATAAAATTAGGATTAAAAATGGGTAAAGAGGGTTATGAATGTAGGTCATTCCTTTAACAATATGTCCCGATTTCTCTTCCATAAAATCAAAAAATTTATGAAATAAATCAACAATAGCGATAGTTTTTAGAGTAGCTTTGTAGAGCCAGTTTATCATTAGAATTTTAATTTTACAAATGAAAAACATGCTTTGAAATCAATAGAATAACAATAGTTTTTGAATATGTATTTTATCCCAGGCAGATTTTAATAGTTTTGGTTAGTTCTTGACACCTCTCTTCTTTTAATATTTAATAGTTAATAAGGCAACAAAATTTAAAATAATTTTAATTTATGGAGGTTATTACAATGCATACTACTAAAAGAATCAAAAAAATCAAGTTGTTAGCAATGTGCAAAAACATGATGAGTATGTGGTGTATAGTGGTGTTGTGCCTTATTGGATGCTCAAGGAAAATGGAGACCAGATATGATAGCGGACAGCTCAAAGAAACATATGAAGTGAAAAAAGATGCAACAGGTAAATATATCAAGCACGGTAAGTATATATGCTGGTATGAAAATGGAAATAAAAAACAAGAGGGGATATTTAAAAATAATAAAGAAAATGGAAGGCATACTCTTTGGTATGAGAATGGTCAGAAAGAGAATGAAGGAGAATTCAGAGATGGTAAAAAGAACGGGTTTTGGGTTACGTGCTATGAAAATGGGCAAAAGAAATCGGAGGGAGAGTATCAAGGTGATGTAGCAATTGGTAATTGGACATACTGGTATAAGAATAGCTCTAAAAAAGAAGAGGGGATGCTGAAAGATGGAAAACGAATTGGGAAATGGGTTACCTGGTATGAGAATAATCAGAAGCAATCTGAAGGGGAATTTAAAGATGGTGGGAAAGTTGGTCAGTGGATAACTTGGTATGAAGATGGTCAGAAGGAATCTGAGGGAGAGTTCCTGAGTGATCAGAAAACAGGAAGTTGGGTGAGTTGGTATGATAACGGACAAAAAGAATCAGAAAATGAATTTAAGGACAATCAGAAGGAGGGGAAATCTATTAAGTGGCATAAGAATGGACAGAAACAGTATGAGGGAGAATTTAAAAATGGTAAGCGAGTTGGTGCCTGGGTGTGCTGGTACGAGAGTGGGGCAAAGAACTTTGAGGGTAATTTTATAGAGGGGAAAGAAGAGGGAAAGTGGGTGTATTGGTATGAGAATGGACAAAAGGCATCAGAAGTAGAATATAAAGATGGCAAAAAAAATGGCAAATATATCTCATGGTATGATAGTGGGCAAAAAGAGTCGGAAGGAGAATTTACAGATAGCAAAAAGGCTGGCACGTGGCTATACTGGGATAAAGAGGGTAAATTAAAGTCAAGCAATTGAAGGATTCAGGATGAGTCTTTGATAGTGAATATAAAATTGAAATGGACAGATTAAGACTTTCTATTATCATCCCTGCGTATAATGAGGAAGATGCCATTGCAGCGATTATAGAGTGCTGTCTGAAAGAACGTGAACACATAGTGAAAGAGACACCGATTAAGGAGGTTGAAATCATTGTGGTAAATGATGGCAGCAGGGATAGAACTGCTGAAATTGTCAAAGGTTTTGGAGAGAAGGTTAAGCTTATAAACTTTGAGAAAAACAGAGGATATGGTGCAGCCTTGAAGGCAGGCTTTGAGGAGGCATCAGGTGATTTGGTCTCCTTCCTTGATGCAGACGGGACCTGTGATCCCAAATTTTTTATTGATTTATGTAATAAGCTACTCAATGAAAATGCTGATATCGCAATTGGTTCCAGACTTGGTCCTGGTAATATGATGCCCCTTTTAAGGCGTATGGGCAATAAGGCTTACGTACTACTTATAAATCTTCTTGGGAGAATCAAAATAACCGATTCCGCCAGTGGAATGCGGGTTATTAGAAAAAATAGTTTGCTGCGAATATATCCCCTCCCAGATGGACTTCATTTTACCCCTGCTATGAGTTCCAGAGCAGCGATGGATGAAAGCATTAAAATAGTTGAAGTGCCCATTTCTTACCATGAGAGGAAAGGTGAATCAAAACTCAGTGTTGTGCATGATGGAATCCGTTTTCTCAAAACGATTATCGATATTGCCTTGATCTATGAGCCGCTTAGATTTTTTAGTAGCCTGGGAGTGCTCTTGCTTTTATTAGCTATTGGATACGGAATCTACCCCTTGCTCTACTATTTAAGATTTAGGATAATTCCTGAGTATATGATCTATCGGCTTATTACTATTACTACCCTTCTCTTCGCCAGTTTCACTATGTTCGCTGTTGGAATTATTTCAGAGCAGATTTCAGATTTCATAATGAGTAAAAGGCGGGTGAGAGGAATTTTGAAAGAGTTAATTTACTTTCTGTTTTCTCAGAAAAAATTGATCATTTCAGGTCCTATGGTTGCCTTATCAGGGATAGTGCTCAACTATAAGACCATTTGGCAGTACTTTTCTATGGGTAAGATTTATGTTCACTGGGTGTATATCGTTATGGGTGCATTCCTTTTTTTAATAGGCTTACAGGCACTTGCACTGGGCGTATTAGAAAGAATATTGCGCACTTTAAGAGAAACGAAAATTTCCCAGGGAGAATATTTAAAACGTCTGCAACAGAGAGGTGAATAGGACGCGGTGAAAATTCTAGTGATCAATGAGCCATTCGTTAAAGATTTTTGTCGTACACAGAGGTGGGCGGCGAGAACCAGAGGAAGAGTACTCAGAGCACCGGATTGGCTTGCGTACACTACGGCGGTATTAGAGAAAGAAGGCTATGAGGTCAAACTCTACGACTTTCCCGCAAAGGGGTGGGATAAAGATCGACTTAGAGAATTGGTAAGGAGTGAGCAACCAGAAGTTGTAGTGCTTGATGCCACTACCCCTTCTATATATTCTGATATCGAATGTGCCAGGATTTGCAAACAGGAATCAGCATGTACTGTACTTATGGTGGGAACTCATGTTTCCATTATGGATGAGGAAACTTTGCGCATTGCTGAGGGGGCAGTTGATATTATTGCACGAGGAGAATATGACTATACCGTTCTTGATGTTGTGAGAACGCTAGAAGAAAAAGGAGAAATGGAAAAGGTGTGTGGCATCTCTTATCTTGATCAGGGGGAAAAGTATGTGCGTACTCCCGATCGACCCCTCATTGAAAACTTAGATGAGCTTCCTTTTCCTGCATGGCACCATTTAGATATCACCAGCTATTTTGATGGTACTAAGTTATATCCTTATATTGATATCATTGGAGGGAGAGGATGTCCCTACCAGTGTATTTTCTGTCTCTGGCCCCAGGTGATGCATGGGAGGAGGTATCGTTTAAGAACTGCCCGGAATATCGTGGATGAAATGGAATACGATATAGAGCACTGGCCTAGAATAAAGAAAGGTGAATTCTTCTTTGAAGACGATACCTTCACTGTGAATCGAAAGAGAGCTTATGCTATTTGTGAAGAGATTTTACAGCGGAAACTTACTGTTACCTGGTCCATCAATTCCAGGGCGGATGTGGTTGATTATGATCTTTTTAAATTGATGAAAAATGCAGGTTGCCGACTTCTACTGGTGGGGTTTGAATCAGGTGATCAACGGATGTTAGAAAAGATGAGAAAAAATATCACTGTTGAGAGAATGAGAGAGTTTGTCAATCTGGTAAAGAAAGGCGGGTTACAAATTCATGGCTGCTTTGTCCTTGGCCTCCCAGGAGAGACCCCTGAGACTATAGAAAAAACTATACAATTTGCCCTTGACACAAAAATTGATACCGTTCAATTTTCAGCGGCTATCCCTTTTCCCGGGACAGACTATTACCGAATGTGCCAGGAAGCTGGGCTCATCGAAGCTAAAGATTGGAGCGACTGGTTAAATCAAGGTGAGCAAGCAACAGTGGTAAATTACCCAGGCCTTTCTAAAAGTAAGATAGAAGAGAGTGTAGACAGTGGTCTTAAGAAATTTTATTTCCGTCCCTCCTATATGGTGAGATTTATCCTCGATACCCACTCCCTCTCTGATCTTTATCGGAAGCTTAGAGGCGCTAAGAACTTTCTCTCATATTTATTTGCTGAGGAGAGAGAAAGTTGAAGCCACTGGTATCCATTATCATTCCGGTAAAGAATGAAGAGCGCACCATAGAAAAATGTTTACACTCTTTGCATGCCCTCCACTACCCTCACTATGAAATTATAGTAGTCAACGATGGTTCCACTGATAACACGGGAGAGATTCTTAAAAAATTTGATACGGTCACCGTTATCACTACAGAGGCAAGGGGACCTTCAGTAGCTCGCAATCTCGCTATTGAAAAGTCACAAGGTGAGTATTTAGCATTTACTGATGGAGATTGTATCGTTGATACGGAGTGGGTAAATGAGCTACTTGCCTATTTCACTGATGCACATGTTATGGGAGTTGGTGGAGATCAACGGTGCCCGGATGATGAAACACCCTTTGGGAAGGAGGTACATAATTTCCTAAGCCTCATCGCATTTAGCTCAGATTATCTTAAAACAAAAAAGAGAGTAATGACGGTAAAGCATAACCCGACCTGTAATATGATGTATAGAAGAAAGGCTTTTCAGGAGCTAGGGGGCTTTAAGAAAGACCTGTGGCCATGTGAAGATCTGGAATTTGATTATAGACTTATTCGTGCGGGATATACATTAATCTTTAATCCAAAAGCAATAGTATATCACTATCGTCCTAAAAGTCTGAAAAGATTTGGTCAGATGCATTTTAGATATGGTAGGGCTCATGCCAAGCTCGTCAGAAAGTATGGTTTTTTCCAAAAGATCCATTTTGTTCCATTGATTTTACTTTTACTTTGTTGCTTGGAAATCTTTTTACTACTCTATAATTTACCCTTTGCAATTATAATCTTCTTATGCCTCATCATCTTACCCCTTTCCTTTTTTCTAGTGAAGACAAGAGACTTTTTGAAGACTTTCAAATACGGTGGTATGTTTTTTGTTACCATTATTTACTGGACAATGGGATTTATCAGGGGGTACTTAGATAAAACGATCTGGCGCGAGTGAATCTGAATTCTTTAAGGAAATATCATTGCGCATGAAAGTACTCTTCATTAATCCCCTGGATGATCGATCAGGTACCAAAGTGAGGACCAGGGGTTTTTATACAGTACTCAAGTCACTCGGGTATGATGTCAGCTACATGGAGTCAAATTATCATGGAGATGATCCGCTCATTATCACTATCCCTCAAAAAGATACCCTCCTTGGATATTGTATAGCGTGCCTGAGACGGCTCCGATACTGTCTCTTCATGCCCTATCACCTTCTTTTCGTCTATAAATTCTTACCCGTAAATATTCCCTGCATCATTGTGGGGAAGATACGGGGGAAAAAGGTAGTGGTGGACTGGGATGATCTTGATTTTGCCTATCAACCCACCTGGTTTCGAAGAACCATTACCAGATGGTCTGAACAGTGGATACCTAGATACGCAGATGTAGTGACCACCCATAACCTTAGGATCAAGGAGTGGGCTGAGAGAGTTGGTGGACGAAAGATCATAATTGTTCCCCAGGGGATAGACACCGGCGTTTTCGATCCGAAAAGGTATGACCGGGGTGAGATAAGGATGCGTTTAGGATTACACAGTGAAAAAGTTATCTGCTATATGTGTAGCTTAGATTGGGGAGGGGCAAGAGATTTAGATAACATTTTTTTAGCGGTGAGACAGGTAATTCAAAAGCGGGATGATGTTGTTCTCCTTATCATCGGGGGAGGTATTTTACAAGGGCGATTCCATAAGATGGCTGCAGAGCTCAACATTACAACGGTGCGTTTCACCGGGTTAATTTCCCAGGAAGCGGTGGCGCACTACCTCGCTGCGTCGGATCTTGCATTAATCTACATGAGAGATGATTTAGGAAATCGAATGAGGTTTTCTTTGAAATTGTTGGAATATCTATCTATGGGCAAAACTGTAGTTGGCCATTTGGTAGGAGCATCAAAGGATGCTTTGGGTAAGTATTGTGTGTTAACCACTAACCAGATTGAAGACTTTGCTGAAAAAATTATAGAAGCTTTAGATGCTACTCCTGATCTAAGAGATGCCCGGAAGTATATAGTTGAGCACCATGATTGGGAGGTAGTCAAAAAAAGCGTAAAAGAAGCCCTCACTGAACTTGAAAAGTGATGACGAATACTACCCCTTATCAGCCGAAAGTTTTTATTATTATCTTAAGCTGGAACAGACTTCACGACACACTAGAATGTTTGGAGAGCGTTAAAAAAATAGACTACCGCAATTTTGAGATCATGGTGGTTGATAATGGTTCTTTTGATGGATCAGCAGAGGTAGTGGAAAAAAGGTATCCTGATATTACCTTGATTAAAAATGAGAGTAATGTAGGCTATGCGATTGGGAACAACAGAGGAATAGAAAAGGCAATGGATGAGGGATGTGAGTATGTATTCCTCCTCAATAATGACACCACCATAGAGGCTACTTGCCTCCATGAGTTAGTGAAAACCGCGGAGTCTGATTCTCAGATTGGAATAGTAGGGCCTAAAATATATCTCTACCAGAACCCTGCGCTCGTATGGTATGCAGGGGGTGACATACTCTTTCGTGAAGCTATTTCAGTAAGCAGAGGTTTGTTTAAGAAGGACCGCCCTTCATACAACACTATAAGAGAAGTGAGTTTCATAACCGGCTGTGCCATGCTGGTAAAGAGTAAGGCCATAAAAGAAGTCGGTCTCCTTGATCCTGATTACATATCCTATATGGAGGATACCGATTTGTGCTGGAGGATGAGGCAAAAGGGATTTAAACTGGTATATGTGCCGAGTGCCAGGGTGTACCACAAAGTATCACAGAGTTTTGGTAACATTCCCTATAATGAAAAGACCATGTATCTGATGGGAAGGAATGCAGTTCTGTTTGTAAAGAAGTATGGGACTTTTACTAGATGGCTCAAATTTATCTTTTTCTTCTGGCTCAGTGTCATCTATGCCCTTCCCAGAGAAGCCATGCGGCGCAACCACCGGGCAGTTTTTGCTAAGATCAGAGGTTTCTTTGATGGTATAAGAGGAATGATAAAGATCAAAGAGTTGCGTTTGTATTAATTGACATGTACGATTTTCCTTAGCGTGAAAAAGTATGAGATTTTTTTTCAAATTTATGTTGTTAGTATGGTGCTTGTTACGTTTGTGAATCTTGCACTACCATCTGATAATCTTAAAGGTGGTAAACCAAAAAGCATTTTTAACATTGTTCTGATCACAATAGATGCCCTGAGAGCAGATCATCTCTCCTGCTATGGCTATGAGTTTGAACAGACGTTTAAGTTAATGAAAAAATCTTACACCCCTTGTCTGGCTACTGCGAACTATTCTTTTTAGTTACAGGGGTGAATTCAAGAGACCTATTTGTTAAAATGAATTTACTTAAAGGATTGTTGCGAAAACAAAAGTGTAGTTTTGATGTTCGTTTAGATTGGTTTGTTACTATGGCATGCAATCTTAGATGTGATTACTGCACACTTGAGAAAAATACAGTTGTTGATAAAAAGCATTTTGAAACTATGTGTTCAAATTTAATTAGAGTAATTGATAAAACGAATAAGATATTTAAAATTAATATTACTGGTGGTGAGCCTTTCATTGTGCCCAGCATTATTGATACGCTTGAGGAAATAACGAAAAAGCATTTTATTTCTCTTAATACTAACTTGTCTTTAGATCGAATAAAAGAGTTTGCTAAAAGGATAGATGTAAATAAAGTTAGCTTTATAAATGCCTCATTACATATTAAGGAATTAGAAAAACGAGGTCTTTTAAACACATATATAGAAAATTTTTGTTTATTAAGAGACAGATGCTTTAATATTAATTTCAGTGTAGTATCATTCCCACCTCTTGCGAATGAAGCCTCGCATTACTTGCAATTCTTTAATGAAAAGGGCATACGCATTAATTTTGTACCTTTTCTGGGGCAGTATAATGGCAAAGAATATCCAAACGCATACACTAAGCAGGAACTTGAAAGATTCAAAATTCAACTACCTCGATTGTCCTATTATTTCAGAAAAGGGAAAATATGTAACGCTGGATATAATTTTGCCTTTTGTTGGGAAGATGGCAATATTACTCCATGCCTCTACAAAAACATGAAGAAAATCGGAACGGTGGATACCAGAATTGAATTAAGAGATGATTTAATGGTTTGTCCATATGATATGTGTGGTTGTCCAATATGGGCTTACGAACCTGTTTTGCTCATGAAGTCATTACTGAAAACTGGTAGATCGACATATTTGATTTATTACATATTGTATTCAAAAGCAAAAAATTTTTACTTAAAAATAATAGACTTATTGCGTAAAGCAAAAAAATGGATTTAAAATAATAATAGAATGTGCATTAAGCCCATATTATTGATTTTTCTTAGTGTCCCTATTTTATTGAAAGGTAGTTATGGTACACGGTAAACCAGTAATTCTCTAGTATTCCAAATGTGATCAGTTATACCAGCTGCCATAGCTGGAGTTCTCTGAATCCATTTTCT
>Ga0315288_10000503_pt1 | contig 49235 bp, 33 predicted proteins | sample YL17G11_20_MG_FD_203454 | JGI IMG/M metagenome (GOLD analysis project Ga0315288, IMG submission 203454) | Sediment microbial communities from Yellowstone Lake, YNP, Wyoming, USA - YL17G11_20 | ecosystem: Environmental > Aquatic > Freshwater > Lake > Sediment | place: USA: Wyoming | collected... | reverse complement strand
TTTGACAAATCGTTGCTGCGAGACGTCAATGTTTCTGCCAATCTTCACGGTGCCGGCAAAATTTTTTTGCTGAATCATGGCGACTGCGGAGCTTACGGCAGTTTTAATTTTGTTTCGCGTCAAGCCGAATTTGAGCAGCATAAAAAGGATCTCTTGGCCGCTCGGGAAATTATCAAGAAAGAATTTCCCGGCAAGGAAATAAAATTGTTTTTTGCCTGGTTGAAGGAGGGTACCGACGAATTCGAAATTAAAGAGATAATAGAATAAAAGCGACAAAAGAATTCCGTATTGCGCTAGTGGTATGTAGTATTTTCTACTGGGGACAATCAGCTATTGACAAGGGCTTTAAATTTGCTAAAATAGAAGGCGTAAATATCAAGGACTAAATTTAATGAATAAAAAGCAACTATATCTAAATAAAGGAAGCGGATAAAAAACGTCTGATTTTTGTTGTTTTGGGCGCCGCTTCCGAGAAGCGGTTTTTTAATTTATTAGTGGAGTTCCGAGTTAGGTTACGAATTGATACGAATTTAGCTCGCCGTCCAGAATCCGTGGTATTCCGAGGATGTGGTGGGCGAGCTTGCGAATAAATACGAATATTATTATGGTGGGGCCGCCTCACGAATCAATACGAATAAAATTCACCCCAACCCTCCTTTGTTAAAGGAGAGAGAATAAAGAAAATTGTTTCCCGATGATTGCTGATATTTATCAATAATCATGGGGAAATAAAAGGGTAGCAACTTGAAAACTGAATATCGTAGGTATCCGTTCATCATCTTAAAATGGTGAATGAAAACCCCGCACTTGAGGTGCGGGATAAAATTGCATAAATAATTGTGGTGTGCTCCGTGTTTGGCACGGAGCAGAGCAAGACTAAGGGCGTATGGTGGATGCCTTGGGATGTTGAGGCGATGAAGGACGTGGCGTGACTGCGATAAGCCTCGGGGAGGTGTCTAGCAACCTTTGATCCGGGGATGTCCGAATGGGGAAACCCTTTGCTGAAAAACAGCATAACCCGCCTAGATTTTTTGATTCTTAATTTAAATAAAAACCCCCTATTAAAATGAAAAGGGGGCGTAAAGTCCGATCAGCTACGCATTGTTATACTATAGGATCGGTGGCACAGGCGATAAAAGGCGATGCGACAAATATCGCCAGACAAATGAGAAAAAGAACGAAGTGGTCTGAGATTGCGAAGGTTACTACCCCCGACAATGACAAGACCATGACTATGACCAAAGCTACGGTCTTCCGTGTGGAGAAATCTTTCCAAAATTTTAAATGCATATTGTACCTCCTCGATTGTTGGGTGTGAATAAGGATATTTTTAATAGTATCATTTAATGAAAATTTTGTCAAGAGTCAAAAAATCTGGGCGGGAGCAAACCCGCTGAAGTAAAACATTTCAGTAAGCGGAGGAAAAGAAAAGAAGATTAACTAATTATGCGAATGGCCTTTCGGCCTGCGAATTATACGAATAGAAATATTCGCAATATTCGCACTTCGCGTGAGCGAAATTCGCACTATTCGTTAATCCATTCCCCCAGTAGCGGCGAGCGAAAAGGGAAAAGTCTAAACTCGTTCGTACCTCACTAACGTTCGGTACTCACTCTCCTACGAATTACGAATCTAAACTAATTACGAATATAAATGCATTTATTCGTAATTCGTGCTAATTCGTAATTGGTGAGGACGAGCGAAGTGGCGAGCGATAGCGAGGCACGAGCGAGGGTTGCAAGGTAATAACGTCTCGGAGCAATCCGAGGGGAGATTATATTATGAAGCTTCGTTAGCAGAAGCCGGATGGAAAGCCGGCGCCAAAGAGGGTAATAGTCCCGTAAGTAAAAACGGTTTCATGCTCCTAGTTATTATGCCCGAAAGGGCTTAACTTAAGTACGGCGGGGAATGAAAATCTCGTCGGAATCCGCCTGAACTATTCAGGCAAGACTAAATACTCAACATCACCGATAGTGAACAAGTACCGTGAGGGAAAGGTGAAAAGCAGCCCGATGAGGGCGGTGAAATAGACCTGAAACCATATGCTTACAAAGAATCGGAGCTCCTGTCGTAGACAGGATACACGAAGACAACGAATATTTACACGAAGAAAACTAATTATTTTCTGATTATATTATCAGAGAAAGTTGGTTTATTTCGTGTTTGTATTAGTTAATTTTCGTGTATCCCGCCTACGGCGGGAGTGACGGTGTGCTTTTTGCAGAACGATCCAACGAGTTTATTCGTGCTGCTTGTCTAAGTCCTTCGGGACGAAGACGCAGGGAAACCGAGTGTTAAAAGCGCGATTCTTAGATTTTTATTTTCAAGCGAGCGAGGGAAATGAAATTTGCTTTTGGCGAATTTTATTTTCGAGCAAGCGCAGAAAATATGGGCTTTAAGTCCATATTTAATTGGATACTGATTTTTGGGGAATTAAAATTTTTTAGGGAGGTGAAAAATGACAACTATAGTTCTTTTGGTCGGCGATTGGAAAAAATTCATGAAATAGAAGATTTTTTAAGCGGAAAGGGAGTAGAAGTTAGTAAGCCCTTTCAAGGAGATGTGTGGCCTCAAAATATCCCGGACGAAATGGAAGGCGAAATTCGTAAGGGAATTGAGGAAATGGGTGGAATGTTGCTAAAGGAAAGTCGTCTGTCATCATCTACTAGATTGTATTACGACTTTGGTGATATATAAGACAAGACGACAGAGAATCTGGATTCCCGTTTTCACGGGAATGACAAGGTATATATTAGTACAAAACTTTAACAGGCCATCGGGATATTAACACGATGGCCCCAAAAATCAGTATCCAGTCAATAAGATCTAAAATGCAGCACGCCTAAGACCCGAAGCCAGAGCGAGCTTGCCATGACCAGGGTGAACCTTGGGTAAAACCAGGGGGAGGCCCGAACGCACGAGCTGTGCAAAACTTGGCGATGAGTTGTGGTAAGAAGTGAAAAGCTAATCGAGCCTGGTAATAGCTGGTTCTCCCCGAAATAGCTTTAGGGCTAGCCCTAAGCATTCGCTCGCGGAGGTAGAGCACTGAATGGATTCAGATGGCTTTGCCTACTGAATCCAATCAAACTCCGAATGCCGCGAGTGTTATCTTAGGAGTCAGACCGTGGGGGCTAAGCTCCATGGTCAAAAAGGGAACAGCCTAGACCATCATCTAAGGTCCCTAAACTAAGTTAAGTGGAAAAGGAAGTGCGATTTTTTTGACAGCTAGGAGGTTGGCTTAGAGGCAGCCATCCTTTAAAGAGTGCGTAACAGCTCACTAGTCTAGAAATTTCGCGCCAAAGATTCAACGGGGCTAAACTTAGTACCGAAGATATGGATGTTCGTGTCTCACTTGCGTTCGACACTCACTTCCTCACGAATTACGAATCTAAACTAATTACGAATATAAATGCATTTATTCGTAATTCGATAAAATTCGTAATTAGTAGGAGAGCGAAGTGGCGAGCGTTAGCGAGACACGAGCGTGGTAGGGGAGCATCTCCAACTGCTGCGAAGTCCACGCCGTGAGGCGGGATGGAGCGTTGGGGAGAGAGAATGTTGGAATTAGTAACCACAATGCCGGTGAAAGACCGGCACACCGCAAGCCCAAGGTTTCCTTGGCAATGTTTATCAACCAAGGGTTAGTCGGTCCTAAGGATAAGCCGAGAGGCGACGCCGATGGACAACAGGTTAATATTCCTGTACTACTTATAATTTTTGATGAGATGACGCAGGGTTGTAGGTGGAGTGTATTATTGGATTTACATTGATAGGTTGAGGACGCGAGGTTGGCAAATCCGCCTCGCATCAAGTCCGAGATCCGTCAGAAGATTGGGTTTACCCAATTAACTTCACCGAGCACGCTGCCGAGAAAATTCTCTAGAGTTAAATTATAAGTAACCGTACCGAAAACCAACACAGGTGGGCGAGTCGAGTAGACTAAGGTGAACGGGTGATTCCTCGTTAAGGAACTAGGCAAAAAAGCGGTCGTAAGTTCGCAATATGACCTGACTTTCGTCACTGCCAACACCTAACTTCCAACTTCGTTAACTTCCAACTTTCAACTTCCAACCTCCAACATTTTGTTGGTAGTTGGCAGTCGGTTGTTGGTGGTTGCGAAAGCGTTGGCGGTTAGTTGTTGGTAGTTGGCGAGAGCCCGCAGCTAAAGACCTCAGGCGACTGTTTAACAAAAACACAGCTCCCTGCTAACTCGCAAGAGGATGTATAGGGGGTGACTCCTGACCAGTGCTGGAACGTTAAACCTAGCGGTAACTGCCAACTACTAACTCCCAACCCCGAACTTCGTTAACTTCCAACCTCTAACTTCTAACTTCCAACTTTTTGTTGGCTGTTGGCAGTTTGTTGTTGGTTGTTGCGAAGCGTTGGTTGTTGGTGGTTGGCTGTTGGTAGTTGCTGACTGGGCTAAGCGCCAGTGAACGTCCGCGATAACTATAATCGTGTTAAAGTAGCAAAATACCTTGTCGGGTAAGAAAGTTGCCCGTTTCCGCAGTGATGCGAAAACAAAATCCGGCTTATAACGGTGAAGTTCTCGCTGGAGCTCAAAAAACCAAGGTTTGAGCGTGGAAAGCAGAATAATACCGTGGGAAGTCGTCCCGCCGCTCGCGAGCGGCGGGGTTGACCCCGTAACGACTGAAGTCGCCAACATCTATTGGCGACAGAGATAGTAGAATGGTATAATTAAGGAAATAACAACTACTATCATATGCCGGCGCTGACCAGTTCCAAAAGAAATATCGCCGAATATCTTTCCGGTTATGTTGACGGCGAAGGATGTTTTAGCGTTTCATTTTCCCGGCGCAGTAAATTATTAGTGGGCTGGGAAACGAAACCAAGCTTTTCCGTCAGCCAAAACCAAGATCGTGCAGAGGTAATTATACTGATAAAGAAATTTCTGGGATGTGGATATATCAGACGTGATTATTCCGATAAGACTTTGAAACTTGAAGTTCGTAGTATTGATGATCTGATTGAAAAAGTAATTCCGCATTTTCAAAAATATCCGCTGATTTCAAGTAAGCGCAAAGATTTTGAACATTTTTCCAAAATTTGTGCTATGGTAGTAAAGCGAAAACATCTGAATAAAAATGGATTGAAAAAAATCGTTCAGATGGCATATAAGATGAATCCCAGCGGCAAACGCAGATATAAGCAAGGTGATATTTTAAAAGGACTGAATTAGATGAAGATATAGTCTATACCATTAGAAATAATGGAGTAATATGAAGTTCCGACGCGCATGAATGGAGTAACGACTTGAGGACTGTCTCAACGAGGAGCCCGGTGAAGATGCAATTCCGGTAAAGATGCCGGGTACCTGCAGCAAGACGAAAAGACCCCGGAAGCTTTACTGCAGCTTGGTATTGTGCTTGGCGTTTGAATACGTAGCGTAGTGGGGAGGATTTGAAGTCCCGCTCTCGGGCGGGATGGATCCGCCAATGAAACACCCATTTTTTAAATGTTTTGCGCTAACTGCGTGTCTCGCTAACGCGCGACACAAATGAAAAATGCAAATCTCAAAATGAAAAATTAAGGAATCGCTTTGCGATAATTAAATAAATCCGCGAAGCGGATACAAAAATTTTGAATTTTGCACTTTGAATTTTAAATTTAGTGGCTCGCGATAGCGAGGCACGCAAGACAGTGCCAGGTGGGCAGTTTAAGTGGGGCGCTTGCCTTAACTGCTTCGCAGTTTTCCTACTAATTACGAATTAAAACTAATTACGAATTTGTTGAGAAAAATGCGAAGAATGGGGCCTCTAAGAAGTAATTTTTAGAGCAAACTCGACTAATATGCTGGAACATCTGAGTATCTGACGATACTTTCTTGTTTGTCATGCCGGACTTGATCCGGCATCCAGAAATTGAACCTGGATTCCCGCTTTCGCGGGAATGACAATCAAAAGATAGTGAAAATTCTTCAGTGCAGACAATCAGCAGGGAAGTTCGCGACTTTGTCGCGGACACCCTCAACGACTGTACGTCGAGTCCCGCGTTTGACGCGGGCAGTGATACAGTCTGAACTCTATGGCGACATAGAGAGTTGGTAATGCCGAATCCATTAGCGCCTTTGGTTAACCCAACAATTGCGTAAAAATCCCTCCCAACCTCCCTTTTCCAAAGGGAGGAGTTCCCCTCTTTGAAAAAGAGGGGTTAGAGGAGATTTTAAAAATACGTGATTTAACAATATTGCCAAAAGAGTAACGGAGGCGTTTATTAAGGTTGGCTAGCTCCGGATGGAAATCGGAGCGATAGGGCAAAGCCAAAAGCCAGCTTTACTGCAAGACGGACATGTCGCGCAGTCGCGAAAGCGGAACTTAGTGAACCGACCATACTTTATAGAAAGGTGGAAGATCATCGGCTAAAAGCTACTCCGGGGATAACAGGCTGGTAGTGTCCAAGAGTCCATATCGACGACACTGTTCGGCACCTCGATAAACTAGCCGAATGTCGAGGTAAAATCGGCTCATAACGGTGAAAGCCATATATTACACCCAGCAAATTTGCGGTATAATAAATTATATGGTCAACACCGTGGGAAGTTACGAAAATAAGCATTGGCACAAAAAATGGATTCCAATAAAGCAATCGCTTAATCTAACATTAAATCAAAAAGCGATTATCATTGGGTCCCTTCTTGGTGATGGGACAATGCGTCTTGGCAAGAATGCAAAAAATGCAAATTTTAAAATAGAGCATGGATTAGCGCAAAGAGAATATGCAGAATGGAAATATCAAATGCTTAAAGAACTTGTATTCACTGAACCAAGAATTAGTTATCGCTATCATGAAAACGGCGATAAATACGCAAAGTCCTGGTGGTTTAGAACAATTAGACATCCTTTGCTGACTGGAATATATAAAAGATTTTATGTTGGAGAAAATTATCGCACTGGCAAGAAAATTATTCCAAAGGATATCAAAGTTGACCTTAATCCATTGGCTATCGCTGTATGGATTATGGATGACGGATCGTATTCAAGACAAAAAATTGATATTTAGTACTTATTCGTTTTCTTTGTCCGATATTAATTTCTTGCAGAAATTATTGAAAGACAGTTTCGATGTTGAAACGCGTTATTACAAAGACCGAGAAAAAGGATATCGTATATATTTTAACCAAGAAGAAACAAAAAAATTAATCAGAATTATTTACCCATACATTATTCCTTCAATGATGTATAAAATAGGTTTTCGTAACCCCGTAACGACTGGATCTTTGCGACGCCATCGCAAAGTGAAGATAGCATCTTATAAAATGCTATAACACGCCGGTATCTATCATGGTAAAGATAGATAAATGTATAGTCTACGCTATTAGTAATAATAGATTTAGTGGTCGGCTCATCTTATCCTGGGGGTGAAGAAGCTCCCAAGGGTTTGGCTGTTCGCCAATTAAAAAGGTACGTGAGCTGGGTTCAAACCGTCAACCAAAACTTGTTGTCTGTTAGGCAAGTTTGGCGGCTTCCGATAGCAATATCGGAATGAATAAATCGACTCATATCGGGAGACCCCGACTGTGCTTTTTCAACCTGCGCACAAGGGTAATCCCGAGGGAAGTTAAAATTCTTTTAGAAGGAGGATTTTTATGGATAAGCTTTTTAAGGGAAGATTTAAGAATGAAGGAAAATGGTTGTGGGATCCAATTTCGGGTAAAGTTGAGGTTTTTAACAATCAAAGGATGGCCTGGGTCAAATTAAACGGCATTTTCCGGCCAAATTGTAAGGAGGAAATGGCTGAGGAAAAAAAGAAAGTTAAAAAAGCCGTAGAAGATTATTTAAAGAAAAGAATTTAACCCCGTAGAGACTGCGGTGGGGTTGTAAAAAACAATCCCACCCGACTTAATTAATTTAACTCCTCCCAACCTCCTCTTTAAAAAAGAGGAGGAGTCCCTCTCTTATTTTAAGAGAGGGGTAGGGTGAGTTAAAAATTAGGTAACACGTCGATTGCCCCGCATTTGCGGGGTAGTGGTATAGTCCATACACTTAGTAATAAGTGACAAATTACGATTTTAATCGTAAATAATATGCGTGAGACAGGTTGGTCTCTATCTGCTGCAGGCGTGGATACTTGAGGGGAGTTTTCTCCAGTACGAGAGGACCGAGAAGAACAGACCGCTGGTCTACCAGCTGTTCCGCCAGGAGCATCGCTGGGTAGCTAAGTCTGGAATGGATAAGCGCTGAAAGCATCTAAGCGCGAAGCCAACCCCAAGATAAGGTATCATAGATTCCCAGAAGATGACTGGGTTGATAGGCCCCAGGTGTACACGCAGTAATGCGTTTAGCCGAGGGGTACTAATAAATCATTCTTGCTCTGCTCTGTGCCTGAAAAGGGTGCCGAGCCAATGCAATATATTGATGCCTACGGTATTTAGTTTTCAATTAAGGCGGGCGAAGGCGGGCAAGCCGAACCCCGCGAAAATAAAAAAATAAAGAAGATATTGTCTTGGTACTTTAAGCGATTGGGCAACACCTCTTCCCATTTCGAACAGAGAAGTTAAACCAGTCAGCGCCAATGGTAGTTGAAGCTTATGCTTCAGTGAGAGTAGGCCAGTGCCAAGACAATATCTTTTTTATTTTGGCTAGTGAGGATGATGCGTCCTGCAAGCGGGACATATCATCCGAGCGAAGACAAAATATGTGTAACATATTTTAGTGCGGGGCGCAGCAGAGGGGTCGAGCCGACTTGCCCCGCATAATCCCGAAGGGATTTGTGCGGGGTGGTAGTTAGGGCTTAAGCCCCAGTGAGCCCCGCCCTTCGCGAAGGGCGGGGTAAAATCCGACCGTCGCCAAGACCGTGCTTTTTTTGTTTGGCTTTACGAAACTTTTATTAGCTTATATAATATAAGTAATAACATTATGGACTATCGCCGCCGCAAACAGACCATCATTGTTTTGATAATTCTCTTTTTTTTGGGGCTTTTGGGCACGGGTATTTATTTCAAGTGGTTTTATCAAAAGCCGACTTGTTTTGATGGTAAACAAAATCAGAAAGAAACAGGGATTGACTGCGGCGGGCCGTGCATTCCCTGCGAGCGTTTAACCATTAGGGATCCGGAAATCAAGTGGGTAAAATTTTTGGAGTTGCAGAACAAGGTTTATGATTTAGTCGCTCAAGTAGATAATTCTAATCCTAATTTCGGCTTGGAAAAATTTAAATATACCTTCAAAATTTATGACGAAACCGGCGTTTTGATAGAAGAGCAAGCAGGCGCAAGCTTCATTTTGCCGGCCGAGAAAAAATATTTAATTGAAGGCAATGTGGCGGTGGGTAAAAAAATCGGCAAAGTGGAATTAAATTTGGAAAAATTGTCCAAAAACGACTGGAAAAAACTTAAAGAAAATTTTGAATCACCGGACATTTATGTCCACGACAGGCAATTTCAATATCTGGAAAATCAGGTCGGTTCGGCCCGAGCTTCGGGCACAATCAAAAACAACAGCGATTTTGATTTTGAGACCATAACAGTGGCGGTGGTTTTATCTGATGAAAATAAAGAAATTGTCGGCGTCAACAAAACCGAAGTAAAAACAGTTTTAGCCGGAGAAGAACGCTATTTTTCCGTTCTTTGGTTTACTCCGTTTGCCGCGGCCGTTAAATCAGCCGAAATGATGCCCGGAACCAATCTTTTCTTGGATGAAAATTTTATGCGCCGGTATGGCGAGCCGGAGAAGTTTCAAGAATATCCCGGAACAACTAAATAGAATATCAACTAATATCGCGGGCGCAGCCCGCAGGTATCTAATGAATATCCGATACTAACGGAAATTTGCTCGGCCAACTTCGTTGGCCTCGCGATATTTACGGATATTATTTTATTTTTTTGTTTTCTCATTTCAAAAAATTTGACTGGATATTAATTAGCGCTGTTTTAATTTTGTGTCTGGTGAGTATCTTGGAGCTTTGGAGTATTGATGCCGGCAACCAGACCCAATCGCTAACGCCTGAAGGTGCAGCGGTTGGCGGGCAAGCCAGCAATTTTTTTATTAAACAGGTTCTTTTTATCGGGGTGGGCTTGGTAGCCATGTTCCTTTTTAGTTTTTTGGATTGCCGGATATTCAGAAATTATCCGTCATGGCTGATTGTTCTTTATCTGATTTTACTGGTTGTCTTGGCGGCGGTATTGTTTTTTGGCCGCAGGATTCATGGCACTATCGGTTGGTTCAAAATTAGCGGGTTAAGCTTTGCACCGGTGGAATTGGCCAAATTAATAATTATTTTAATTTTGGCTAAATATTTTTCAGCCCGTCACGCCGAAGTTTATCGCGCGCGCCATATTATTGCCTCGGGCATTTACGCTTTTTTGCCGACTGGTTTGGTTTTGCTTCAGCCCGATTTGGGTTCAGCCTTGGTTTTGGCCGCCATTTGGTTGGGCATAGTGCTTTTGAGCGGTATGAAAAAGCGCCATTTATTGATAGTGGTATTGGCGGCTATTTTAATATTTTTGACAGCCTGGTTTTCAGTTCTAAAAAATTATCAGAAAGAAAGAATTTTAACGATTTTGAATCCCGCTAAAGACCCTTTGGGCTACAGCTATAATTTAATTCAGTCAAAAATTGCCATCGGTTCGGGCGGTCTTTGGGGAAAAGGACTGGGCCACGGCTCCCAGGGACAACTTAATTTTTTGCCCGAAAAGCACAACGATTTTATTTTTGCTCTTTATGCCGAAGAATGGGGATTGGTTGGCGTAATGTTTCTGTTGGTTATTTATGCGCTGTTTTTTTATCGTTTAATCAGATTAATTCTTTTGAGCACAAATAATTTTTTTCGGCTTTTTATTGCCGGAACGGTAGTGATGATTTTTGCACACCTGGCTATTAATATCGGCATGAACCTGGGGCTCGTGCCAATTACAGGAATTTCTCTGCCTTTTTTGAGCTACGGCGGCAGTAACCTATTGATTAATTTTGTGGCGCTGGGTATAATTCAAAATATTGCGGTGCAGATAAAGGAAGGAGTGGTGCTGGTTAAGGAGGGGTGAGCGTTAAACCTACGGTAGAATTTCGGTGGGAGATTATTTTGCACAGATTCACGCTATAGCGCAAAAGTGTGCAAGATGAAAAATTTTATTTTATAAGAAATTTTTGTTATCATTTTTTATGAGAGGAACCAAAGCAGCTTTTTATTGGATAATTTCTATTTTAAAAAAATATGAAATTCCTTTTCAAATTAGCGGCGGCTTGGCGGCTAAGATTTATGGTGTTAGGCGTGAGTTGGCCGATATTGATATTGATGTGCCCGAAGAGCAATTTAAAGAAATTTTGCCCGAGGTAAAAAATTATATTATTTTTGGGCCGAGGCGGTATAAAGATGCCGATTGGGATTTATGGCTAATGACACTTTGCTACAAGGGACAAAATATAGATATTGCCGGAGCGCACCAAACAAAAATATTTAATAAAAATACAAAACAATGGATTCGAATCAAAACCAATTTTTCTACAGCGGAGATAAAAGAAATTTTTGGGATGAAGGTACCAGTTATATCTAAAAAAGATTTGATTAAATATAAAAAAAAATTAAGGAGAGAAGTAGACTTGACAGATTTAAGAAAGCTGGGGGGTGTATAAATTCTATATTTTACGCTAAACTGAAAAATAAATATTGCTATTTGCCGCAACTGCGGGCCCGGATTTCCGGGTAGAAAGTGGGGTTAGATTCCCCGGCTGTGCCGCAACGGTAAAGTCCTCGCCAAGAGGCAGAGGAACGAGCCCGAATATCAAATAGCCGTTGGTCCCGAGCAGGACAAATTGTGGATTTTTATCCGTGGTCTTTCCTGCTCTGGAAAGATTTTTTATTTATGAAAAATTTTATCCAAAATAATAAATCCCGCACCTTTTGCTCGCAGCGGAGTTTTAAACTCAGCCACTGCTCGCCTGAGGGACTAACCCAACCACAACAAGCTGCGGGGTCTTCAAAAAAGGTGCGGGATAAAAAATTGCTTCTAATTTTCCTGTTGTTTTTTGTCCTTTTCATTACCAGCGGACTCTATTTAAAAAAGCCGGAAGCAAAACCCACTGCCCTAAATCAAGTTGCCCCGCAAAATTCTTCTATTGGTTTCTCGCCAAGCTCCGAATTTCCTTCTGCGTCGCCGGATATGGCGGTAAAACAGACGCCTTCACCGTCCGGGGCGAGCCCAAATCAGCCGGTATTTTCGCCGGCTCCGTCTTCTGTCCAGAGTTTAAAGGAAACGCCGTCGGGCGAGGCGCACGTGCTGCTGGCTGGCGATAGAAAATACGAAATCGCAGTCCCTGAAAACAGCACGGTTTTTGATTTGATGAGCGCGCTCAAGCAGAGAGGCGATTTTGATTTTAAGGGAAAAAATTCGACGGGGCTCGGTTTTTTTGTTGAAGAAATAAACGGACTAAAAAATAATCCCAGTGATAATACTTACTGGATTTATTACGTCAACGGTAAAGCGGCAAATGTCGGAATTTCAAATTATATTTTGAAACCGAACGACGTCATTACCTGGAAATATGAAAAACTTTAATTCCAAATTTTTATTTTTTGTAATCTGTTTGGGGTTATTGGCCATTGCTTCGCCAGCCTTGGCAGATGAAACGCGGACGGTCCGAGTAAAGGTCGCCGCTTTTGACCAAATTTTGTTTAATAACGATTTTACAGTGCATTCCTGCCCCGATAACGCCGGTAGCACCAACCTGACAGTGAACGCCTGGTGCGCGGTTGAGCAACTTGTTTCCAATCAGGGCTGGCAGGCCACTTCAACCTGGTTCTCTTTCGGCATAATGCTTAACAGCATAAACCAGTATGACGGGTCCGACGGCAATTACTGGCTTTGGTTTGGTAATGGCGAGCCGGGTTTGACGGCCTTGAACCAGCACGAGCTGGCAAACGGCGAAAATTTATTGCTTGCCTATGGGACGGGTCCGCTTAAGCTAACGACCTCCGCGTCTGCGCCAATGATTAATTCAACCTCAACAATCAGCGCTTTTTATTTTGACGCTATGGCTTGGCAGTGGACGCCGGCTGCCAGCAGCACTTTCGTCGTTCATGGTCAGGAAATTTTTGATGAAGACGGGGTTTTGGATATTTGGACAAGCACCTCAACGCCTTATAATATTTTGGTAAAAAAAGACGGTTTCCTTGACAGCAATTCCATAATAATCATTCCTCAACTGCCCAGCCTAGATATTAAATTGCAGATTGAAACTGCCAGTTCAACGCTACTTAATGAAAATACTACCGTTCAGGCCTGCGAAACCAGCCCGGGCAGCGGAGTCTTTAGTATCAACGGCTATTGTGCAATTCAGCAATCGGGTCTCGCCAGCGATTGGACTTGGTGGTCGGGTATTGGTGCTTTTTTGAATTCAATTAGCAGCTATGAAAACGATTATTCTAACGGAATCTATTGGCAGTGGTTCAGTAATTCGCAGTATGGCCCAGTGGCCCTAAATAGCCATAATCTGGAATCCGGCGAAAACTTGCTTTTGACTTATGGGATAAATCCGCTTCGAATTTCTGCGGCTACCACTACTCCAACTATAAATTCAACCACGACAATCAGCGTTGAGGAATTTGGTGGTTTTGACGCCAGCTGGAACCCGGTCTGGTCTGCGGCCGCCAGCAGTACTTTTATCGTTAATGGTCAGGAAATTTTTTCGGCCAACGGTTCTTTGAATTTATTTATAGCCACCACCAGCCCCTATTCTGTTTTGGGTAGAAAGCCGAGCTATATTGATAGCCAAACAATTATTTTGACCGGCCAGGCAGGTGAAAATCAAACCCAGAACGAGCCAGACCAAAATAACGGCGGCGCCAGCGAGGGAAGCGCCGGTTCCTCGGGCGCCTCCTCGGTTCTCGCCAATATTAATATCCAAAATGCCATAAATTTTCTTGCTGCAAACCAAAATCCGGACGGCTCCATCGGCTCATCAATCCTTTATTCCGACTGGGCCGCCATCGCGCTTTCGGCTGCCGGGGAAAGCCAAGCGAAAACCGGACTTAAAAATTATTTGCTCGGAGCGGGATTTAATACCGATTTTGGCTCCCGGACAGCCGACCTGGAGAGGCGAGCGATGGCTTTGATGTCATTGGGTGTCAATCCTTATGAGGGCACGCAGACCGATTTTATCGGCCGGATTGTTTCGGCTTTTGACGGCACCCAAATCGGAGACGCGAATATTTTCAACGACGATATTTTCGCTTTATTTCCGTTGCTTAAGGCCGGCTATTCCGGTTCGGACGAAGTCGTTGATAAAACTTTAAGATTTATTATTTCAAAGCAGAGCGCCAACGGCTCCTGGGACAGCGTTGATTTGACGGCGGCGGCCATACAGGCATTAACGCTGGCCCAAAAAGTCGGGGGCCTTGGCGCCGGCCTAGCCAGTCAAGTTGACTCGGCTTTGCAGGCCGCCAAAACTTTCCTGCGCAATTCCCAAGACCAAAACGGCGGATTTGGTAACAACACTATCTCAACTGCCTGGGCCATCCAAGCAATTAACGCTTTGGGGGATTCGGTTCCTTCATGGGAAAAGAACGGCAAAAACCCTCTGAATTTTTTGGCGTCCAAGCAGGCAAACGATGGAGGGATGGAAGACGCTGACGTTAACGCTGGCACTCGAATTTGGACCACGGCCTTTGCCATTCCGGCGGCGCTCGGAAAAACCTGGGAAGAAATTCTCTCTGGCTTTTCCAGGCCAGCCGTCCAAACCGCGCCAATAACAAACAGTCAGAGAGAAATAAATAATTCCACCACCACGCCAGAAACCGCCACTTCAACCCTGACGATTTTGCCGAATGAAAACGCCACTTCAACTCCCGTTTCCGGCCTGCCGGAACAATCCGCCACCAGCACAGCCGAATTGAATTTGCCTGTCGGAAAAAATGGAATTCAAGAAATTAGCGCGCCGCAAACCATGCCGGCAGCGAAAACAAAAATAATTTCTTCGTCCGCCGCCGACATTGCCAAACCGGTTGAAAATCAGAAAGTCCTTGCCAGCTCGCCCGATACCAGCCAAATAAGCGAAACTTCAAACCTCAAAGCTCAGATAAGCGCTTCCTTGGTCGTAAAAAATATTCACGCCAGCCAAGCCGCAAAAACTATCTTTTACGCTTCCGGCGGAGGCACAATCATCCTGGGCCTTTATCTTGGCTGGAAATTTTTAGTTAAATTTCTTTTTTAATTTCCCAGATTACTTTTTATTATATTTCGTTTCATTTGTGAATTGAGGATTTTTTATGTTGATTGATGATTGCCGATAAAAAAAACGGAAAGCGGCAACCATTGCCGATAAAATTGCCGATAAGTTGCCGATAAAAGCGGGGAGCTTCAGAAAAATAAAAATAAATAAAAATGGGGTTTGACCCCCACACCTAATGAGGATTGATTTTACATGATGTTAACATTGAAACAACAAATTAAATTCATTAGCACTGAAAAATATAAGACTACTTACCTTTGCGCCTTCGGCGCTATCCTTATTAGGTGTGGGGGTTGACAGTTATTTATCCAGGCGTATACTAAACGAAAGTTAAGAAATGCTCTTGGGGTCTTGATTGGGTGTAGGGGGGGTTGACACAAAAAACACGGGGGAGTATGCTGGGATTAGAAAAAGAAATTTAAATTGGAGGGGCCAACAAAAGGTCAATTTTGTTGTTGGCGTTAAAAATCTTTCTTCCTCCCTTTGAAAAAGGGAGGTTAGGAGGGATTTTAAAGATTTTATACCATAAAATTATAAAATAGCTAAAAAGGAATTGCGCCGAACGGATTGTTAAACCTAAATTTTAACGATACCTTTACGCGATTCTAAAAAAATGAAAAATATAGTCAGAAACTTTTTCTCTTGGCTTAAGGGAAACAAAGTTTCAAAAAGAGGGTTTTATTTAATTTTGGCCGCAACGTTAATCGTTGGCGGTTTTTTTGTCTTCGCAGGTAATGTGCTTGCAGATGGACTAATTACCGTAACCGCATCTTCGCCGGTAAATGTTTCAACTGATGCAATAAGCGGAGCGAGCGTTGCTGTTGGCAATATAATAATGGCGGAATCGGATTCTGGAAATTTCGGAATCGGCACAGTAATTTTAAACGCTCCGTCAGGATTTATTTTTGATGACACTTCAGTTGTTCAGATTACTGTTTATGGAGATAGTAGTGCTGGGAATAATATTAATAATATAGGTAATGGGACCACTCTTTCTGCTACAACCACCCCCAGCAGTATTACTTTTATAATAAGTGCGAAAAGTGCAAGTGGTCATCCAAATATATTAACTTGGTCCAGCATTAAAGTTAAGCCGACATCTGGTACGCCATTAGTAAACGGATATATCACAATAAGTGGAACTGCTTCTGGCACTACTTATAGCACTACAAGCCCTGTTTTACTTACAGAAGTAGCTGGTTCTCCAAGCGCAGCCCATTCTACATTTTCTTGTAGCCCGACCTCTGGAATTATGGCTGGCGTCAGTACTTCCTGCACGGCAATTGTAAGAGATTTATTTAATAATCCAATTTCTAATGCTTCAGTTAATCTTATTGCGTCTGGAACAGATACGACGTTTAACCACAACCCAGTATTAACAGATATAAATGGACAAGCTACCTTTGAGGTAAGATCAAATACTGCTCAGACTGAAACAATTACAGCAACCATTAACAGCAGTGTATCCTTAACTCCGGTTAGCATTACCTTTATCGCCGCTTCAGCTGCGATTGGCACTATTCACGCTGTCGCAACCACAATCGAAGCCAGCTTGAGCCCGGGTACGCCAGTAGCTTTGACTATTACTGTTATAGATACTTATGGCAATTCGGTAAATAATTATAATGTAGATCTGCGTACCGATTTTGCGCCGCATATTCCTGGTTTGGGTTCAGCATCTATAAGCGGCTCTGGAAGCACACAAGGCAGCGGCCAAACAACGAGAACGCTTACAGGAATTAATGTTGGAATAGCAACTTTAACTTTCAACGGCTTGACTGTTGCTGGCGATACAACAATCCATTTTGTTGATAAGACAAAGCCGGTGATTACGGTAATTCCGCCGGATCCGGCAACCGTTGAATTCCGCACACAATATACTGACGCAGGCGCCACGGCCCAAGATAATATTGATGGTTCTGTTACCGTACTTGTTTCTTCTGATGTTAACACAAGCACAATTAATCAGACCCCGTCATTTACTAATAAAATTGTCGGAATTTATCATGTAACTTATATAGCGACTGACAGCTCGGGAAATACTCAGACCGCCAGCAGGGAAGTTGATGTGAGAGACACAGTTGCACCAGTAATTTCATTAATAACTTCTAATGCAAATCCTCCTGGAATTTTGGGAATTCGCGGTAGCATAACTTTTATATTAACGTCGGCTGACACAGAACCAGATGGCACAGTTGTAAATGATTCTGTTTATAACGGCCACACTTTGCACTGGTCCACAAGTGATAATCATGTTTGGACAACAACATATACGGTTGCTGAATACGATACAGACCAAACTTCTCTTTTGCAAATTTCCGGCGTGACAATGACTGACGAAGCCGGCAATACCAGTTCACCAGCCAGTGGCAGTGATGTGGCCAAAACTATTGATGCGCATTGGCCGACTTTGATGTCGGTCCATATCCAATCCAACAATGCTCATACTAATTTAGCCAAAATTGGTGACACTGTAGCATTGACTTTCACGGCAAATGAAAATATTCAAACTCCGACTGTAAAGATTGCTGGCCATGATGCCGTAGTCACTGGTAGTGGAACTTCTTGGAGCGCAACTTATATAATGGCAGGTAGCGATATTGAAGGAACTATTCCGTTTTCAATTGATTTTTCTGATTTAGCCAACAATGCAGCCAGCGCGGCTGTCATTATTACTACCGATCTCTCAAACGTGACATTTGATAAAACCGCGCCTACTGTTTCATCTGTGAATTTCCCCACCTACATTAATATTGCCAATCAGACCAGCGTGCCTGTGAGTGGCACCGGCACTGATAACTATCAAATAGCGACCGTAAATTATGATTTGAATGATAGCGTTAATCATGTTACTGGAAGTCATCCTGTTATTGCAGACGCTTTCAGCTTTAATATCAATGCCCATACTTTGGTTGACGGTCCAGTTACCCTTGCTATAACTTTAACTGACGAAGCTGGAAATACCACCACTGTTCCAACCACGGTTTCCAGCACCAAAGACACAGTTGCGCCGACAATTGATTCTCACAGCGATGTGGGACCAGTTGAGGCGACTTCGGCTTCTGGGGCAACTGTGACATACACGCCTCCGGACTCTCATGACGCTCACGATGGCACCTTGCCGGCTGATTGTTCTCCGGTTTCCGGTACTACTTTTGCTTTAGGCTTGACCACTGTAACTTGCAATAAAACCGATTCGGCTAGGAATGTTGCCGCACCAACATCATTTAAGGTTAGTGTGGTTGATACGACCCCTCCGGTAGTCACTCCGCCAGTCCTTCAAACTTTTGAAGCGACCGGACCTTTAACCTCGCCGACTCTTGTGCCGGCCACTGCAGTGGATTTGGTTGATCCGTCGCCGATTATTACTTATGATCCTCATTTATTCCCAGTGGGGGATGATCAAACCGTAACTTGGACCGCGACTGATGCTTTAGGTAATCATGCCCAGGCAACCTCATTGGTTACCATCAAAGATAGTACACCGCCGACTATTGACTCTCATGCTGATATTGTTGCTGAAGCTAATGGACCAGCTGGAGCGGTAATTACTTATACTCCGCCGATGTCGCATGACTTGGTGGACGGTGATTTGATTTCAGCCTGCACTCCGTCCTCGGGTTCAACTTTCCCACTCGGCGAGACCACGGTAACTTGTAACAAAACTGATAAGCACGAAAATGCGGCAACACCAATCACATTCAAAATTACTGTTCAGGATACAACGCCGCCGGTCATTGCGCATCATGACGACGTAACCGCTGAAGCCACTTCGCCGACCACAACTGTTGTGACTTATACCAATCCAACCGCCACCGATTTGGTTGACGTTACGGATTTGGTAACCTGCGCTCCGGTTTCTGGTTCAGAATTTAGCTTTGGTAATACCACGGTGACTTGCACTTCTACAGATAATCATTCTAACACCGCCATTTCCACCTTTGTCGTTCACGTCGTTGACACCACTCCGCCAACGATTAATAATACACCGGCAGACATGATTGTTGCGGCCAACCAGACAGGCAGTGCTAGTGGCGTGACTTACGCCTTGCCGACCGCCACGGATATCGTTGACGTAACTGATTCGGTTATTTGCGCTCCGCCTTCCGGCTCCACTTTCCTGCTTGGTGTAACCACAGTCACCTGCAATTCCCAAGACGCGACCGGCAATCAAGCTACCCCTACCAGTTTCACTATTACAGTTAACCCTGATATCATTGCCAAGCTGATAGTTTCAGCCTTTCCTTCTACATTAACTACTGCCGATACTTCAACTATAACCGTCAACGGCCGCGATCAGTATGATAACTTTACAACAAATCAAAGCGGAACTGTTGTCGTCGTTTCCGCGGACAATGGCGGGGCTTTGGGTCAAACCATTCTGACCTTAACCAATGGCGTAGTAACCACTTCACTGAATAAGACTGTCGCGGGTATTGTTCATATAACAGCCGCGAGCGGTAGTTTGATTCCGGGAAATACAACCGCAACCTTTACTCCGGCAGACACCACGCCGCCGACAGTCAGTTCTTTCTATCCAGCCCTGCATGCCACAAATGTTCCAGTTACTTCTCCCTTGTATATAATGTTTAGCGAACCGTTAAAATCTACCACAATCACTTCGGCTAATATTCATCTAATGAAAGATAATTCCGCCTTGGAAACCCCGACGTCTGACTCTTTGGTTCCGGCTATTGTTTCGTTGGTGGAAGGGGACGAACGAGTCAACATTACTCCCAGCAATCCTTTGGACTTCAGTTCTTCTTATTACTTTGTGGTAACCGGCGGAGTGCAGGATGTTATGGGTAATGCCTTGGTCGCGACTTTGGATAAAACTAATACTGGCTTTACTACCGCAGTCAACACGGCTGACCTAACGCCGCCGACAGTTATCACAATAAGCCAATATCCAGCCGCCAGCGCCACGGATGTAGCATTAGCGGCACAGCCGTCAGTTGATTTTTCCGAGGCAATGGATGCTACCACGCTCACTTCCGCGAATGTTAAATTAGTCAGAGATTCCGACGCTAGCGAAGTTTCAACTACGGTTGTAGTAGGCAATGGTGCCACCCGTGCTATAATCCAACCCGCAGGCCCATTAGAACAAAATACCGCTTATCATGTGGTAGTAACTATGGGCGTGAAGGATGTGGCAGAGAATCCTTTGGCGGCAGATTATACCGGCGGATCATTTACGACGATTCAAATCCAACCGATTGTCATTGATGAGGTAGTTGCCCAGAATAATTATGTTACTGCCGATGACACTTACATAAATGGCTGGCACTATATTTTCCGAATCACCGTTAATACCAACGAAACCCAATTGCAGGCTAAATTTGCTGATTGGGTAAATTCAGCCGATCCGACTAAAAAGGTTGTTGTGAATGGCAATACCAGATTGCTGTTTAACTCCGCCGGCGGCGGAATCGGCGCCGGAGTCGGTCTGACAAACTCTAACATTGAGAACGGATATGGAACAGTTAGTAGCTATTCTTTGGGCAATGAATATTTAGATCAGGTCCCGCTATTTGTTGACACAACCGGAATTGATAATAATTTGAGCACTCCGGGCAGACAGATTCAGTTTGATGTGTTTACTAAAATTCCGACAGACACGGCTCCGGGATTCTATACGACTAGTTATGGGGTTAATATTACTAGTGGCATTTAATAAAAAATATGAAAAACATAAAAACAATATTAATTTGTCTGATCGTTGTTTTAATGGCTGGGACGGCTATGGCTTCCGAAGTTACCGGCGGATTGAGTAATCAGGGAGTGATACCCATAGCGCCTTCAGGGGTCACTGCAACAAAAACAAACACCCAGCAAATCACCATTTCTTGGAATGCGGTGGGCGGAGTGGATGGGTATAAGGTTTACCGCAAGAAAGACACCGGAAATTTTGAGCTTTTGGCGGACAATGTCACAGCTTTGTCTTATATTGACGGAAGCTTGGCTGATGGGACTTATTCTTATCAAGTGCAGTCATTTAAAGGGACTTTGATGCCTAACTTGGTTGATATTCAGCCGACAGCGCCGACTGCTATTGTTGTTTCTACGCCGACTCCAACACCGACGCCAGCACCAGGCGGTGGCGGAGGTGGTGGTGGCGGAGGCGGAGGTGGCGGTGGAGGCGGTGGCGGAGGCGGGGGAGTAGCCCTTACTTCAACCCCTAGCCCTACGCCAACTCCAACTCCTCTGACCGCCGAGCAGCAGAAAGTTGACGCCAATAAAGACGGAAAAATTGACGTTCTTGATTTCAACGCTTTGATGGTTGATTGGAGAAAAACCGGTTCGGGTATAGCAACCGACTTCAACGGCGATGGAAAAGTTGATATTCTTGACTTCAATATGCTAATGATTAACTGGTCATAAAAATCTTATGAAAAAAAATGTCATTTTAATCTCACTAACTATATTGGGAGGAATCATTTTGTCTTTTCCGGCTTTGGCTGCCACCACTGTTTCTTTTTCGCCTGCCTCTGTCAGCGTCAATCCCGGCCAAAGTTTTAATTTGACCATTAATGTTGACCCGCAAGCCGTTAAGAATTACACCGCTAAAATAGAATTACATTTTCCGGCTGATTTGTTGGAGGTGACGTCATTTAATTTCGACGGAAGCGGCTGGATGGCCTGGAATCAGCCAGGTTATGATTTAACTGACAACACCAATGGAATTTTGATTAAAACCGCCGGCTATCCGGGCGGATTTAACTCACCGGCTACTTTTGGCACGGTTTCTTTTTCCGCCAAAAAAGCAGGCAGCGGTACAATTCAGACCGGCAGCAATTGTTTGACGCTTGATGCTAATAATCAAAATGTTTTTTCTGGAACGGTCCAAACAAATGTCACTATTGCCCTCGTCCCCACACCTCCTCCCGCCACACCCACTCCTCGTCCCAGTCCGACTCAGATTTCACCCCGTCCCACTGTCCGTCCCACTATTTCATCGCCATCGCCAACTCCCACTTTGACGCCAACCCCAACCGAAACGCCGACTCTTCAACCCAGCCCGACTGAAACACCGTTGGCTCAAGCGCCAGTGCCGTCAAAATCTCTATTTGCGGGCATCGGCAATCTTATCACCTGGGGTACCGGCAGCGCCTTCCTGGGCATCATTGCGGTTCTGGTAATTATCTTAATTGTGGTTTATATCATTTTAGTTGCCAGAAAATCCCGCCGCGATAAAATTAAGTAAGACCCGCGCTGTAACAAAGTAATAAAAAAACCTGATTTTGAAAAAGATCGGGTTTAGGGTTTGACCCCCACACCTAATCTGGATAGAGCCGAAGGCTCAAAGAGACACTCCACATTAACAACCTATTTTTATTAAACCGATTAAGCTTCAAGACTATCAGATTGTCTTCCCAAAATCCAGATTAGGTGTGGGGGTTGACAAGTTTTATAAAAGGAATATAATAAAGAATAAGAAAAATTTAAATAACTTAATTGCCTTTATGTAATTAATAAATAAGGCCTTTAAAAAGAGCCCCAGTTAGCTTTGCGGGTAGCTTTTTTTACGTTTTTTAATAAAATTAGTATTCCTTGATGGGTTACGAATTATTACGAATTTTGGCGGCCGTAGAATTTCAGTGGTATTCCGAGTCAGTGGTGGGCCGCCTCGCTAATCGGTACGAATAAAAAGGTCGGCCAGCTCGCAAATTACAAATATCGTATTTGTAATATTGGTAAAGATTTGTAAATTAGTAGGGTATCTATGCAAGAAAAATTTTTTGGTAAACATCCCAATATAATTTCTTTACCCAATTTAATTGAAGTTCAGCTGAATTCTTATCAGTGGTTTTTGAAGACGGGACTGAAGGAACTTTTTGAAGAGGTTTCGCCCATCCGCGACTGGTCGGGGAAGGAACTTGAATTGTATTTCACTGACTATTATTTTGACGAACCAAAATATAACGAAAACGAAGCTAAAAAGCAAAACGTCTCTTTTGAGGCGCCTCTGCGGGTTAAATTGCGCCTGGTTAATAAAAAAACGGGCGAAGTAAAAGAACAAGAAATATATCTGGGTGAATTTCCTTTAATTACGGAACGGGGCACTTTTATTGTTAACGGAGTTGAGCGCGTAGTGGTCTCTCAACTCATCCGTTCGGCCGGTGTTTTCTTCACGGCCGACAATCTTCGCGGCCGCAAGCTTTTCGGCGCCAAAATTATTCCCAATCGCGGGGCGTGGCTGGAATTTGAAACGGATTCCGATAACGCTATTTTTGTCAAAATTGACCGCAAAAGAAAGGTGCCCGTCACCGCCCTTTTGCGGGCTTTCGGCATTGAGACCGATGAAAAACTGATAGCTACTTTTAAAGACGTTGATATCAATATTAAAAACAGGTATATTGAGTCAACTGTTGCCCGCGATATTTCTAAAAATCAAGGTGAGGGTTTTATTGAAGTTTATAAACGTCTGCGGCCGGGCGATCTGGCGACGGTGGAAAATGCCCGACAGATGATTGAGGCGATGTTTTTTGATTTTGAGAGATATGACTTGGCTAAAGTCGGACGCTGGAAATTTAATTTGCGGCTGGGAATGAACGTTCCCTTAACCAAAGAATGCCGCATCCTGCGGCCCGAGGATTTGGTGGGTGTCATCAGGGAAATTATCCGTTTAAATAATAGTCCCGACGCTCAAGCGGATGATATTGACCATTTGGCCAATCGCCGCGTCAGGGCGCTGGGCGAGCTGCTGCAAAATAAATTGCGGATTGGTATGGCGCGCATGGAAAGAATCATCAAGGACCGCATGACGACGCTGGACATTGCCACCATCACTCCAGCGCAGCTAGTCAATATCCGGCCTTTTACGGCGGCCATTAAGGAATTTTTCACCACCTCCCAGCTTTCGCAGTTTATGGACCAGGTCAATCCTTTGGCCGAGCTGGAACACAAGCGGCGCATCTCGGCCATGGGGCCGGGCGGGCTGACCCGAGAGCGGGCTGGTTTTGAAGTGCGTGACGTACACACTACTTACTACGGCCGAATCTGTCCGATTCAGACCCCCGAGGGGCCCAACATCGGTCTCATCGGCACGTTGGCTTCTTTTGCCAGAGTTAACGAATTTGGTTTTTTGGAGACGCCGTATCGCAAAGTAAAAAATGGCAAAGTGAGCAATGAAATTGTTTATATGAACGCTTTTGATGAGCAAAAGCACGATATTGCCCACGCGGGTGTGCCTCTAAATAAGGACGGTTCCTTTGGAGAAGAGAGGATTCAGGCTCGGGTTCACGGCCAGGCCTCAATTACCAAGCGCGAAAAAATTGATTTTATGGATGTTTCGCCCCAGCAGTTTATTTCGGTGGCCACTTCCTTAATTCCTTTTTTGGAACACGATGACGCCACTCGCGCCTTGATGGGTTCAAATATGCAGCGCCAATCGGTCTCCTGTATTAAGCCGGAGGTGCCGCTGGTGGGCACCGGCGTTGAATCAAAGGCCGCTTTGGATTCGGGTCAGGTGATATTAGCTCAGGAAGACGGCGCGGTCAGCGAAGTTGACGCCGATCGAGTGGTGGTTAAAACGAAAAGCGGCAAGTCAAACATTTATCATTTGCAAACCTTTGCCCGTACTAATCAATTTACTTCCATTAATCAGCACCCGGCAGCCAAAAAAGGCCAGTTAATCAAGAGGGGGAGTATTTTGGCTAACGGCGCCGCTATTGATAATGGCAGATTAGCTCTGGGGCAGAATTTATTGGTGGCATTTTTATCCTGGCGCGGTTTCAATTTTGAAGACGCGATAATTATTTCAGAAAAAGTGATTTACGATGACCGCTATACCTCTATCCATATTGAAGATTTTTCTTGCGATGTGCGCGAAACAAAACTGGGGCCGGAAGTGACCACCCCGGATATTCCTAATGTTGGTGAAGAAAAGTTGAAAAATTTGGATGAAGAAGGCATTGTCCGTATTGGCGCGGAAGTCGGGCCCAACGATATTTTAGTCGGCAAAATTTCGCCCAAGGGCGAAGCTGATTTAACGGCCGAGGAACGGCTTCTGCGGGCCATTTTTGGCGAGAAAGCGCGCGACGTCAAAGACACTTCATTGCGCATGCCTTATGGCAAACGCGGGCGGATAATCGGCATTAAGGTTTTTTCGCGCGAAAAGGGCGATAAACTTCAGGCTGGCGTGATTAAAACAATTCAAGTTGAAGTGGCTCAGTTGCGCAAAGTGATGGTGGGCGATAAATTAGCCGGCCGGCACGGCAACAAAGGTGTTATTTCCAGAATTCTGCCGGTGGAAGAAATGCCCTATTTGGCCGACGGCACGCCCGTTGACGTCATTTTAAATCCGCTGGGCGTGGCTTCCCGCATGAATATCGGCCAGATTTTGGAAACTCATCTTGGTTTGGCGGCGCGCACGCTCGGGTACCTGGCGGTGACGCCCTCGCTTGACGGCGCGACTGAGGAGGATATTAAAAATGAATTGAAAAAGGCCGGTTTTTCCGAAGACGGTAAAATGACTTTGTATGACGGTCAGACCGGCCAGCCATTCAATCAAAAAGTGACTGTCGGCTGTATTTATATGATGAAGCTGCATCATTTGGTAGAAGATAAAATTCATATGCGCTCCATCGGCCCATATTCTTTGATTACTCAGCAGCCGCTGGGCGGCAAAGCCCAATTCGGCGGCCAGCGTTTTGGCGAAATGGAGGTCTGGGCGCTTGAGGGCTACGGCGCGGCCCATACCCTTCAGGAAATGCTGACCATTAAATCAGATGATGTAGTCGGTCGCGCCAACGCCTACGACACCATTATCCGCGGCTTGCCAATTAAAGCGCCTCACGTGCCCGCTGCTTTTAATGTTTTGGTTTCGGAACTGAAGGCCTTGGGGTTGGGGGTGGAATTAGTTGGGGTGAGGGAGGAAGGGGAAGGTGAAGAAAGCGTTAGAGAAAATATAGAAAGAGATGCTTTTAAAAATAAACAAATTTAAAAATTTCTAATTAACCTAATTTCTGAATAAATCCCAAATTACAAATTCCAAAATCCAAATAAATTCCAATTTTCCAAATTCAAAATTCCAAACCCTTTTGGAATTTAGGTCATTGGTATTTGGATATTATTTGTTATTTGATGCTTGGGATTTGGGATTTCATTAGATCAATTATCATCCCTTCGGGAGATCTCCCGTAGGGAGAGAAATTAGAATAATTAGAAATTTTCAGTCATGTCATATAAGGTTTCCGACTTCAAAGCGATTAAATTAAAATTGGCCTCACCCGAGGAAATTTTGGGTTGGTCGCACGGCGAAGTGACTAAACCAGAAACCATCAATTATCGGACGCAAAAACCAGAAAAGGACGGTTTATTTTGTGAAAAGATTTTCGGGCCGGAAAAGGACTGGGAATGTTATTGCGGAAAATATCGCCGCATCAGATATAAGGGAATCATTTGCGACAAATGCGGGGTTGAAATAACGCGGGCGATAGTCCGAAGAGAACGCATGGGTCACATCGCGCTGGCCACGCCGGTTTCTCATATTTGGTTTTTGCGCGGCGTTCCTTCCAAAGTCGGCTTAATTCTTAATATGTCGGTTCAGGATTTAGAAAAAGTCGTTTATTTTGCCGGTTATTTGGTTATCAAGGTGGATGAGGCCGCCAGAGATAAGGCGTTATCAGAAATTGATAAAGAATATAAACAGAAATTAAAGAATTTAAGCGGCGAAGCCAAAAATCTCCGGCCTCGCCCCGGCTCCCCGGCCTCGCCCGATCCGCCAGCTGGCGGACGAGGGCGGGCGGCCGAGGGCGGGCAGGATAAAATTTCTCTGAAAGAGCAGCGGGATAAAAGTTTGGCGGAACTGAAAAGTTTAAGTCCCGGGCAAATTTTATCGGAGAATGAATATTATGATTTAAGTTTAAAATATGCTCAGGTTTTTGAGGCGGGCATTGGGGGAGAAGCCGTTAGAAAGGCCTTGGCGCGAACTGACTTTAATGTTTTGCGTCAGCAACTTTTGATAGAAAAGGAAAAGACATCTGACTTGGCGCATAAAAAAGCCATCAAGCGCTTGCGTTTGGTTGAGTCAATGATTCGCGCCAATTTGCGTCCCGAATGGATGGTTTTGACTATTTTGCCGGTCTTGCCGCCGGACTTGCGGCCGATGGTGGCTTTGGACGGCGGCCGTTACGCCACTTCCGACTTAAACGATTTGTATCGGCGCGTGATTAACCGAAACAATCGCCTGAAAAAATTGCTGGAATTAAACGCTCCGGAAGTCATTTGTCGCAACGAACGGCGGATGCTTCAGGAAGCGGTGGATGCGCTGATTGATAATTCCGCCCGCCGCGGCCAGGGGCCGGTGATGGCCTCAACCGGCCAGAAACGGCAGTTGCGCTCGCTGGCCGATATGCTTAAAGGCAAGCAGGGTCGCTTCCGCCAGAATTTATTGGGCAAGCGCGTGGATTATTCCGGCCGCTCGGTCATTGTGGTTGGTCCGGAACTTAAAATTTATCAATGCGGTTTGCCTAAACACATGGCCCTGGAATTATTTAAGCCCTTTGTTATTCAAAAATTAGTTGAGAGAGGATTGGCTTATAATATCCGAGGGGCGGGGCATTTAATTGAACAAGAAACCGACGAGGTCTGGGCAATTTTGGAAGAAGTAATTCAGCAAAAACACGTTTTACTTAATCGCGCCCCCACGCTTCATCGTTTGGGTATTCAGGCCTTTCAGCCGGTGCTGATTGAGGGTTTGGCTATTCAAATTCACCCTTTGGTTTGCCGAGCTTTTAATGCTGACTTTGACGGCGACCAAATGGCGGTTCATTTGCCCTTAACCGCCGAAGCGCAGGCCGAGGCGGCCAAAATCATGCTTTCGGCCAGCAATCTTCTTAAGCCCGCGACGGGTGAGCCGATAGTCATCCCGACGCAAGACATAATTTTGGGATGTTATTGGATGACTAAAATTGCGCCTGGCTCAAAAGGCGAAAATAAATATTTTGCCGACGCCGAGGAAACAGTTTTACGATATCAGCTTGGCGAACTGGATTTGAAAGCAAAAATTTTTCTTAAAACACCGGTCAATTTTGCAGCTGATCCCAAACCAAAATTTACCCCGCACCTTTTGGCGGAATCCGAGAATTTGCCTAAAGACGTCGCGAAGGCAAAAGGTGCGGGGTTTATTGAAACGAATGTCGGGCGGATTATTTTTAACCAGTTGCTGCCTCCCGAAATCGGTTTTATTAATTCAGAGTTGAAGCAAAAAACGTTGAATTCTTTAGTGGCGGAGCTGATTGATAAATGCGGTATTAAAAAAGCCGCCAGTATTTTGGATAAAATTAAAGAGGTTGGCTTTGAATATGCTACGCGTTCGGGCATCTCCTGGGGTTTGGACGATCTCAAGGTTCCCATTGAAAAACAGCGGCTGTTGGCCGAGGCGGAAAAAGAAGTGGAAACCATTCATCGCCAGTATTTGGATGGTTTGCTTTCGCGAGAAGAACGGCGCGCTCGGATTATTGAGACCTGGTTTTCGGTCATTGATGAAATCGGAAAATTGGTGGTTAAAGAACTTGATCCCGACGGTCCGGTTCACTTGATGGTGGATTCCGGCTCGCGCGGTTCTTGGGGACAGACCTCACAGCTGATGGGCATGAGGGGGCTGATGGTCAACCCCAGCGGCGACATTATTGAATTGCCGGTCAAGAGTTGTTTGAAAGAAGGTTTGAATGTTTTGGAGTATTTTATTTCCACGCACGGGGCCCGAAAAGGGTCTTCTGACACGGCTTTGCGCACTGCCACGGCCGGCTATTTAACGCGCCGCTTGGTTGATGTGGCCCAGGATATGGTCGTCACCGAGGTGGATTGCGGCGATAAGGAAGGCGTCTATATTTACCGCGAAGACGGCAAGGAGCTCGGCCGCTCTTTGGCTTCAAGAATTGTCGGTCGGATTTCTCTGGAAGAAGTGCGCTCCGGCGAGGAATTAATCGTTAAAAAGAATGTATTAATTGACAGGCAGACCGCTCAAAAAATTGACGCGCTGGGTTTGGATAAATTTAAAGTTCGTTCAGTTATCGGTTGTCGTTCTCGCCACGGGATTTGTCAGATGTGTTATGGCTATGATTTGGGCCGCAACCAATTGGTGAAATTGGGCGAGGCGGTGGGTATTGTCACGGCTCAGGCCATTGGCGAACCAGGCACCCAGTTGACCATGAGAACCTTCCATACCGGCGGCGTGGCGGCCGGCGGCGACATCACCCAGGGCTTGCCGCGAGTCCAGGAAATTTTTGAGTGCCAGCCGCCCAAAGGCAAGGCCTTGATTTCGGAAATTGACGGTCAAGTGGCGGAAATTAAAGAGGAGGGAAACTCTCACTTAATAAAAATTGTTGGCGTGGCTAAAGTTGAGGCGTCGGCGAAAAAATCCGGCTCGCCTCGCTTGGCGGGCGAAGCGGGCTCGCCTCGTCTTCGACTTGTCGAAGCGGGCCGGAAAAAAGCGGCTGTCAAAATGGAAGAGGAAATAGTTAGGGAATACGCCGTGCCGCTGCGCACCGGTCTCTGGGTGGCGGAGGGCGATTTGGTGGTTAAGGGACAGCAGTTAAATGAAGGCCACCTTGATTTAAAAGAGCTTTTTAAATTAACGGGCAAAGAAGCGGTTCAGCGCTACATTATCCGCGAAGTTCAAAATATTTATGTTTCTCAGGGTGAGGGCATTAACGACAAGCACATTGAAATTATCATCAAAAAAATGTTTTCCCGAGTCCGCGTTAAAGATCCGGGAGAGACAAATTTATTGATCGGCGATGTGGTAGAAAAAGAAAGATTTTTGATAGAAAACGACCGCGTTCGCCGAGAGAAAGGAAAAACAGCCACGGCTGTCCAGCTGTTGCTGGGCATTTCTAAGGTTTCTCTGACAACCGAAAGTTGGCTTTCGGCCGCTTCGTTTCAGGAAACCACTAAAATTTTGATTGGCGCCGCCTCTCAAGCCAAAGAAGATAAATTGCGTGGGCTGAAAGAAAACGTCATTATCGGTCGTCTAATTCCGGCCGGTACTGGTTTCCGGCCGTTGGAAGAGAGCGAAGAGAAAAAATAAAAAGGAATAAAATAATTTCAAGGGAAATTAACTTAAATAAATAACCTCGCCGCTTAAAGCAAGGTTATTTATTTGCCGCCCGTCTACTATTTTGTTTTCCTAATTTTCTCACCTATGGTGCGTACGCACCATAGGTGAGAAAATGGGCTATCACGCCGAATCGTGATATTGATATACGGAGGTTTGCTTGATTTTGGGAAATTGCGTATAATAGATATGTAATTCTTTGCCGCTTTTTTGACGTCAAAAAAGCGGCGGAAAAAACCGCCGCGCGGCGATAAAATTTTGAGAAATTAAGGCTCGTCTCACGATAAAAATTGCTATCCACAACGCCCCGCCTGTGAAGGCGGGGCCCCAACACAGCACGCAATTTTTATCCTTCAGCTCGGCTCTAATTTCTGACAAAATTTTTCGCATGCGCGGTATATATCTGACGTGTCCAAAAAATTCAAAAACGGTTTAAAATTCGCCAGATTAAAACTGGATTTGCATGACGAAACCAAAAAAGGTATTGTGGCGGTTTTGCTGTTTGCGCTGGCGCTGATTGTAATTTTAAGCACTTTTGATTTAGCTGGAGCGGCTGGCGTTTATTTATACAAGGCATTCAGTTCGCTTTTTGGCTGGGGATTTTTTCTGGTGCCCTTGGGGCTGGTGCTGGCCGGCATTGCCATTTTGCGCTCCCTGCATAAAGATATTTACGGCACGCCCTTTTTTGGCATCGGGCTTTTTGTTTTGAGTTTTCTGGGAATTTTACAGATGATTTTAGCCGGCGGCGAAGGCGGCCGAGGCGGCGGCTATTTGGGTCTGGCAGTGGTTTATCCTTTTTTGAAATTGCTGGGTGTTTATGCCAGCTACCTGATTTTAATTGCGTTGACCGTTGTCGCTTTGCTTGTCACCTTCAATTTTCCTTTGATGAAATTATTCGGTTTGATTTTTGGCAAGCAAGAAAAGAAAGAAGTAGAATTTGTGAAAAATGTTGAAGCGAAAAAAGAAATAGAGGAATCATCGGTTTTTGATTCGCTGATGAAAAAAATTATGCCTTCGGCCAACTTCAAAGTGAAAAATCTGGGCGCTCCGCTGGAAAAAAGCCAGGAGCAAAAAGCTGAAAGCAAAGAAGAAAAAGCGGCTAAAAAAGAAGAACTGGTCCTGTTGCAAAATAGGATGACCATGGAAGATTATAAATTTCCGTCGGTTGATTTAATGGAGAGCGATTCGGGCGAGCCCACCAGCGGCGATATCAAGATGAGCGCTAATATTATCAGGCGCACACTTCAACATTTTGGCATAGAGGTTGAGATGGCTGAAGTTAATATCGGTCCCACCGTCACTCAATATACTTTGCGGCCGGCTCAGGGCGTCAAGCTGTCAAAAATTACCACGCTGCAAAACGATTTGTCTTTGGCCCTGGCCGCTCATCCCATTCGCATTGAGGCGCCAATTCCCGGCCGGTCGCTGGTCGGTATTGAAATTCCCAACAAAGCCGCCACTAAAGTTCGCCTGCGAAATTTAATTGAGCAGCCGGAATTTAACCTGGACCATAAAATGCTTACTTTGGCTTTGGGTCGCGATGTGGCCGGTATGCCCGTCTACGCTGATTTGGAAAAAATGCCCCATCTCTTAATCGCCGGCGCCACGGGAACCGGCAAGACCATTTGTCTAAATTCCATTATCACCAGTTTGCTTTATAGGCAGGCGCCCAATTTTTTGAAGCTTATATTGATTGATCCCAAAAGGGTGGAATTCCCCGTTTACAACGGCCTGCCGCACCTTTTGACGCCAGTCATTGTGGATGCGGCAAAAACAGTTAACGCTCTGCGCTGGGCCGTGTCTGAAATGGAAAGACGTTTTGAAATTTTATCAGCCGTCCAAGCCAGAGACATTGTCAGCTACAATAAAAAATTTATTGACGGAGAGTTGGAAGAGCCCCTCTCTTACATTGTGATTATAGTTGATGAGCTGGCTGATTTCATGGCTTCGCACAGCCGAGAAGTGGAAGCCACGATTGTGCGACTGGCGCAAATGTCGCGGGCCGTGGGGATCCATTTGATATTAGCCACTCAGCGGCCATCGGTTGAAGTAATCACCGGTTTAATTAAAGCCAACATCACTTCCCGCATTGCTTTTCAAGTGGCTTCCCAGATTGACTCCCGGACGATTTTGGATGGTGCTGGCGCAGAAAAATTACTGGGCAATGGCGATATGCTGTTTTTGTCGGGCGATGTGGCCAAACCCCGTCGGATTCAGGGCACGTTTGTTTCCGACAAAGAGATTAAAAAGGTAGTGGAGTTTTTGAGCAAACAAAATGAAGTCCATTATTCAGAGGCAATAACGCAATCAGCCGCTGGTCAATCCACTCTTTGGGGCGGCGGAGGTGAACGGGGTGGCGGAATAGACGATGATTTATATGGGCAGGCCAAAGAGTTGGTGATTCAGAGCGGCAAGGCCTCGGCTTCACTGCTCCAGCGGCGATTACGAGTGGGTTATGCTCGGGCAGCGCGACTGTTGGATATGCTGGAAGAGAATGGGATTGTTGGGCCGGCTGATGGCGCCAAACCCCGCGAGGTCTTTGTCGGTGAAGCCAGAAATATTCCGGGAAACCCTAAGGTGGATGATGAGGAAGCGGTGGGAGAATACTGATTTCATATAACATATAACATATAACATATAACATATAACATTTTTGTTATATATTACATGTTATATGTTTTGTGAGCGATGGTTTTTACGGCTAAAAAAGTTGAAGCGCTGCCAAGTTTCGGCGAGAAAATGAAAAAGGCGAGAGAGAGGACGGATTTAACAAAAGAAAAAGTGGCCCAAATTTTAAATATCAGGGTCGGGTATTTAGAAAAATTGGAAAACGGAGAAATTGAAAAGCTGCCGGCTGATGTTTATACCAAGGGAATTTTGCGTAAATACGCCAAAATTTTAGAAGCAGAACCAGAAACGATCCTGGCGGAATACGAAAAAGAGATGAAAGTTATCCGCCATCTGGACAAAACAAAACAGCATCAGTCCTTGCCTCGGCTTCGGGCAAGCCGTTTTATTATTACTCCGCGGACTTTCAGTTTTTTATTTTTGGCGCTGATTTTTTTGTTAATAGCCGGCTACTTGTTTTACCAGCTTTATTTTTTAATCAGTCCGCCCTCGCTGGTTATTTTTGAGCCGGCCGGCGATTTAGTGATTCAAAATACCGCCATCACGATTAAAGGTAAAACCGAGCCAGGCGCCAGATTGACAATTAATGGTCAGCAGATTTATATTAATAAAGACGGAAATTTTGAACAGGCGATCGATTTGAATCAAGGGTTGAATTTAGTTAAAATTGAAGCAGCCAATAGATTTGGGAAAAGCACTGCGCAGATAAGACAAATATTGGTGAAATAAATTAAGCTCGGGTAATTCTTCCAAAAACATAAAATTTTTCCCAGCGAGAAAAATTTTATTCGCCAGGCCTCCTCGTTCGTCCTCGACGCTTCGCGTCGGGACACCATGCCCGCTCGTCGGCCTGAGCACTTTGGAAGAAATACCCTCGCACTTAGAAAAATATGACGAAACAATTAACTGAGGGGGAAAAAGACGAAAAATTAAAGGCGCTGGAGACGGCGGTGGGGGAAATTAAAGAAAAATTCGGTGAAGGTTCAATTATGAAGCTGGGCGAGGCCAGGCGCGTTGACGTGGACGCTATCCCGACCGGCTCTATTTCGCTGGATTTGGCGCTGGGCGTGGGCGGCCTGCCCAAAGGCAGGGTAATTGAGATATACGGTCCGGAGTCCAGCGGTAAAACCACTGTGGCTTTGCATACTGTGGCCCAAGCCCAGAAACAGGGTGGCTTGGCGGCTTTTGTTGACGCCGAACACGCGCTGGATCCTGAATATGCCAAAAGGATTGGCGTTAAAATTGATGACCTTTTGATTTCTCAACCCGACACGGGTGAGCAGGCATTAGACATTGTGGAAAGCCTGGTGCGCTCGGCCGCGATTGACGTGATTGTGGTGGATTCTGTGGCGGCTTTGACGCCGCGCGCCGAAATTGAGGGCGAGATGGGCCAACAGCACATGGGTTTGCAGGCGCGGTTAATGTCCCAAGCCCTGCGTAAGCTTACCGCCATTGTGGCAAAGTCTGGCACAACCGTTATTTTTATTAATCAAATTAGAATGAAAATCGGCATTGTATTTGGCAATCCGGAAGAAACGCCCGGCGGCAAGGCCCTGAAATTTTATTCTTCAGTGCGCATTGAAGTGCGCCGTTCCGCCCAAATTAAACAAGGGGAGCAAATTATTGGCAACCGCATCAAAGCCAAGGTGGTGAAAAACAAAGTCGCCCCGCCTTTCCGCACGGCCGAATTTGATATTATGTACAACAAAGGAATATCCTATGAGGGCGACGTGATTAATTTGGGAATTAAATACGGCGTCATCGGCAAAAGCGGTTCGTGGTTTAATTACGGCGAGCAGAAATTAGGGCAGGGGATGGAAGGCACAAAAACTTTTTTTCATGAAAATCCGAAATTACTGGTAGAAGTTGTGAAGCAAGTAAAGGAGGCGGCGGAAAAAGAGAATAAAGAAACTTTTGGATAAAACCGTTCTTTTAGTTCTTTGTAAATTTAAGAAAGGGGGATTGTATGCTGGAGGAATTATTTTCGTTAACACAGGACCTCGTTTGGCATTGGATAGTTATTTTTGTACTCGTCTTGATTTGCAGAAAACTCTTATTGCTTGCCAAAAAAGAAGAAGGGGCTTATTTAAAAGAGAAAGCGGGCAACAGGCCCGATTGAACCAAAATATTTTTGAGAGAGAGGAGGTGTGCTATGGATTTTTGGTCTGGTCTTTTGATTGTAGCGGCGTCGGTGTTGCTGGCCTGGTATGGGTTGGGCATGTTGATTTCAAGGAATATTTTTGCCCGGTGGTTCTTTTATACTAAAATCGTGCGCGGTTATGAAAAAGAGCAACTTGGAAAGCTGCGCGGGGAGACCATATACTTAAACAATTTTAGCCAGGACCCGGAGCTTGGGGAGGATTTGTATAAAATACTTAAGCTGGTGGGAACTAAAGTCCATTGGAGCTACATCAATGCAATACCGCCATGTTGGGAGCTTTCCCTGATCTCACAGCAAGGCAACACCCTGAAGTTTCATCTTATCTTTCATCGATGTTTTATAGACAGGAATCGGGAGATTGAAGTTATAAGTCCTGACCCATTTTTGTTTCTGAAAAATGTGATTGTTCCGTTGGTCGTGGTCGAAAAGGCGACAGCGTAAAAGAAATAAAAATTTCACAGAGTTTTATCCGCCCGTAACATATTAAATAATGCGAAAGGCGGATTTTTTTATGCGTAAAAACCTGCCGATTCGGCAGGTTTTTACGCTAGTTTCAAATAAATTCTGATTATGTATATTTTATCTATTCGTAAACGGCAGGAGGGCCATAAATCTGGCCCGCTTGATGGCGTGGGCTAGTCCTCGTTGGTGTTTGGAGCAGACGCCCGTGCGGCGGGGCGGCAGAATTTTTTTCTGGCCAGACAAAAACTGCCGCAGCAGTTCAGCATTTTTGTAATCAATAATTTCAATGTTTTCTTGGCAAAAATAACAGGTCTTATTCATATAACATATAACATATAACATATAACAAAAAGACAAATTCTATTGTTTTGTGTTATATGTTATATGTTTTGTGATTCAGAACGGTATATCGCTAACGTTAACTTTTTCTTTTCCCTCTTCCTCAAAATTCATGGCTTCGTCCGCTTCAATCACGGGAATTTCTTCCTCGGCCGGAGCGGCCGGAGCCGGAGTGGTCCCTTCCTGGCCGGCCGCACCGCGCGGACCCAGTTGCATATTTTCCATAACAATCTCGGTGCGGTAGCGCTTAACGCCATCCTGACCCTGCCAACTTCTGGTTTGCAGGTGTCCTTCAACTAAAACAAGCTTACCCTTATTCAAATAACGGCTGCAAATATCGGCTAATTTACCAAAAGCCACAATATTGTGAAATTCAACACTTTGTTGTTTATTGCCGCTTTTATCTGTGAAAAATCGGTTGGTCGCGACACCAAAATTAGTAACTGATTGTCCGGAAGGTAATGTCCTCAACTCTGGATCTTTGGTTAAATTGCCCAGGATGATGGCTTTGTTGAAATTCATATTTTCCTCACGAATTACGAATTTTCTCGAATTACGAATTCGTAATTCGTTTTGATTCGTAATTCGTAGGGTTATTCCTTTAGTAACTCTTCTAATTTTTTATCTAATTCTTCAATTTTGACTCTGACGGCTTTTGGTTCGGCTTTAATGGTTTCGCTCGCGGTTAACGTTGGCTTTTTGGGTTTGGTTATTTTCATTTTAAGCCGGCGCGCGCTAATTTCTTTTTGGCTGACGATTAAAAATCTTAAAATGTCATTTTTTAACTTTAATCGTTTTCCCAATTCTTCAATTTTTTCTGGCTCTAATTGAAATTTAATCACAACATAAAAGCCGTACAGTTGTTTTTTAATCAGGTAAGCGAGCTTCTTTTTTTCTGAAATTTCCTCTTTGTTCGCTTCGCCCCCTAACTCATTAATAAAACCGCGGACTTTTTGTGCTGCCGCTTCTAGATTAACTTTTTCCAATAGGGGAGTGAGAATATAGGTTAGTTCGTACATGCCAATGTTGTCTAAATTTTAGAGCGAAGCTCAATGCTGAGCGAATAAAATTTAGCTACAACATTGAGCACCCCCTCACTCAAAGATTTTCTGGAAGAAAATCTTTGAGTGAGGGGGTAAAGGTTTTGTTACAGAAATCTGTTCGTCCGCTCACTGGCGGACTCCAGATTTCTGACAAAGCCCTATATTTTTATTTCAATCACATCTCCGTCTTGCAGTAAATAATCTTTTCCTTCGGTACGAATTAAGCCCTTTTCTCGAGCTTGAGGCCAAGAGCCGCAGTTAAGCAATGGTTGCCAGTTAATTACCTCGGCTTTAATAAATTTTTCTTGAAAATCCCGATGAATTTTGCCTGCTCCGACCACTATCGGCGCGTTCTTTTTAATTGTCCAGGCACGCACTTCCTGGCCGCCGGCGACGGTGTAAAAGGTGACCAGATTAAGTGTATCGTAGCAGATTTTTATCAGACGGTCAAGCGCCGACTCAATTAGGCCCAACTCTTTTAATTCTTGACCAGACAATTCGGAAATTTCCTCTTCTAATTTTAAGTCCAATTGCAGCCAAGGACCGCTGATTTTATCTTTGGGCGGCGTATGAGTAGTCCCGTTGAAAATATAAATAATGGGTTTGGTACTTAATAATTGAAGTTGATTAAAAATATCCTGATAATTTTGCGGCTCGTTAATTTCTTTGGCTAAGTTCCCTTGATTTAACCAGTTGGCCAGTTTTTCTAATAATTCAAATAATTTTTGAGCTTTGGCTTCGCCAGATTTTGCTTTACCCTTGACTTCCTCAATTATTTTTTTTAACGTTTGGCAATCCTTCATTATCAATTCCATCTTGATGGTTTCAATGTCTCGTTCGGGATTTATTTTACCTTCAACATGGCTGACATTGGCATCGGCAAAGAGACGTACCACTTCCAAAATTGCGTCAACCTCACGGATGTGAGCTAAAAACTGATTACCCAGACCCTGCCCCTGGTGAGCATTTTTTACCAGACCGGCAATATCAACAAACTCAATAATCGTCGAAGTGACTTTTGGCGGCTTAAGCATATCGGCTAGCTGCCGTAATCTTTCGTCGGGCACAGCCACTACTCCGCGATTCGGCTCAATGGTGCAAAAAGGGTAATTGGAAATTGCCACCTGCTTTTTGGTTAAGGCCTTAAATAGAGTTGATTTGCCGACGTTGGGCAGGCCGACAATGCCGATAGATAACATAAAAACAATTAACAATTAACAATTAACAGTGTATAATATAAGAATGTGAGCGTCAATTTGGGAGTTAAAAAAATTATGAAAATTAATCCTTATATCTTTCGCGAATATGATATTCGCGGTGTGGCGGGTGAAAATTTTTCTGAAAAGGCCTTAGCCGAATATGAAAAATGGTATGGGTCATTTCCGGGCATTACGATTAATTTGGCAGTGGCCGAAGCCATAGGTAAGGCCTATGGAACGATCATTTGTCGGGAAGGCGGCAAGCGCGTTCTCGTTGGCCGGGAAATTCGCCCGTTTGCCGAGCAGCTGACCAGTGCGTTTATAAAAGGCATTCGGTCAACCGGTTGTGCGGTGGTTGATGCGGGTGAAGCCATAACCCCGATGGTTTATTTTGGCATTGCCTATTTTAATTTTGATGGGGGAGTTAACGTAACCGGAAGCCATAATGTTTATTTTTTTAACGGTTTTAAGATAATGAGAAAAGGAGTGGCGCCAATTTTTGGCGAAGAGCTTCAGCAGATGAGAAAAATGGTTGAGGAAGAAGATTTCGGAAAGGGAGCAGAGGGCTCCTATGAAAAGATGAATATTATGACGGCATACAGAGATTATTTGCTTGGGCATATCAAATTAGAGAGACCGTTAAAGGTTGTGCTTGACTGCGGTAATGGCAGCACAGGGTTAATTATGCCTTCACTTTTGAAAGATTTTGGTTGCGAGGTTATAGAAATGTATACCATGCCGGACGCGTCGTTTCCTAATCATGTTCCGGATCCCGAAGACCCAAATAATATGAAAGAGTTGGCAGCGCGCGTTGTGGCTGAAGGAGCCGACTGTGGTGTCGGTCTTGATGCGGACGGAGACCGAGTTGGATTTGTTGATGAGAAAGGAGAGTTTCTTGATGCCGATGAGTTAGTTATTATTTTGGCCGAAGACGCGCTTTCAAGGAATCCGGGGAAAAAGATTCTCTTTGACGTGAAATGCACGCGCTTGTTGCAGGATTTAATTCCGCAGTATGGCGGCGTTGCTTTGATGCATCGGACAGGACACGCCCCCATCAAGGACATATTGCGCAAGGACCCAGACATTATTTTCGCTGGAGAAGAATCAGGGCATTTATTCTTTGTTCAAGACTATTTTAGGATTGATGACGGGGTTTTCGGGGCTTTAAAAATATTGGCGCTGGCTGCAAAAATAAAAGGTCCCTTTTCGGATTTATTCGCGGATATTCCATATTCAGTTCGTACTCCCGATTTAAAACTGCCGTGCAAAGATGCGAAGAAGTTTAAAATCGTGAAATCATTATCTGATTATTTCTCGACAAAGTATGAGACAATAACTATTGACGGAGTGCGGGTGGTCTTTGATAAAACGAGTTGGGGCTTGGTTCGCGCCTCCAACACAGCGCCGTATTTAACGATACGTTTTGAAGCGGAAACGAAAGAGAGGCTACTTGAGTTGAAAAATATTTTCGCTGATCAATTGGAAAAATTTCCTGAAGTAATGGATAAGCTGGATAGAAATAATGTAGCGAGCCGAACAGGGAGATTGGGGTGGATATAATGTTAGAAAAATTATCTGTATATAAAAATAGTAAAATTTAAATTTTTACTACAAATAAAAAAATTTAAAAAATGAAGGCCTCCGCTTGGCGGGGGCCTTTGTTGTAAGGAGTTCAACTCTATTCATAGGTTGAGGAGCTCCATTTATTTTTTGGTGGTGGGAGAGGGGGTCGTTCCTTTTTTCCCCACCGCCAGATGATAAACATGGGTATACCGATGGCTGCGCCAAGGCAGATACCCAATGAAATTAATCCTTGCCACATTTTACCTCCTTTTTTGTCCAGTTCCGATTAATGACGAGAGCCGGTCTGGTCAGCGACAAAATTGACCTGATAATTTTGAGAAAGTAGCGATTTGGTTTTTACCTCCCTGTTTATCAATTCTATCAGATCGGACTGGTTATTGAAAAGAAAGACCCTCGCATCTTTAGGACAAACTTTTTTCACTTCTGATCCCAGATTGCCAAATTTCTTTTTTAAGATAATGCCTCTGGCCATAAAAACAAAAAATGGCTGGAGGTTGCGGCAACGCGCCAGTGTTGTTTCGTGGCTGGCGACCTCTGGCAAAACTGAATAGTCACGGTGCCGCCGCCGGTGTTGTAATATTGAGTAAACCAAAGAAATTTTTTCTCTGGCCTCCTCTAGCCCCTCGTCAATTACTAAAATTACCTCTCTTTTTTTCACGCTTCCACCCCCTTTTTTAAATTTAAATTGGTAAAAAAACTAAATCAACCCGATTTTATCTTTAACTTCTTTCATTGTTTTTTCCGCAATTTCTCGCGCTTTTTGGGCGCCGTCGTGGAGTATTTTTATCATATAATCAGGATTTTTGTCAAGGTCGGCGTATTTTTCTTGAAAAGGTTTTAAAAATTTAACAATCATTTCAGCCAAGTCATTTTTAAATTCCGCATAGCCCCGGCCCCGATATTGTTTTTCCAGTTCCTTAATTGATTCACCGGTCAACAAAGAATAAATTGTGAGAAGATTAGAAAGGGCCGGCTTGTCCGGACCGTAAATTATTTCCTTGCCAGAATCGGTCACGGCTTTTTTGATTTTTTCACGGATTAAATCAGGCGGGTCGGTTAGGGCAATGTAGTTGAGGGGGCTTTTGGCGCTTTTGGACATTTTTTTGGTCGGGTCATCCAGCGCCATGATGCGCGCCCCTTCTTTTTTAATCAGGGCTTCGGGGACAATGAAAGTTTCACCGAAATTTTTATTGAAGCGCCCGGCCAAGGTGCGCGCCAGTTCAACGTGCTGTTGCTGGTCTTCGCCCACGGGCACCACCTGGGTTTTGTAAAGCAAAATGTCGGCGGCCATCAGAACCGGATAATCAAAAAGACCCAGGTTGACGCTTTGACGGTGCTCTTGGGATTTTTCCTTGAACTGCGTCATTCTTTCCAGTTCCGGAATTTTGGCCAGCGTATTTAATATCCAGCAAAGCTCGGCGTGCTCTTTGACGTGCGACTGCACAAAGACGATTGATTTGGCCGGATTGACGCCGGCGGCCAGATAAATTTTCGCCACTTCCAAAATTTTATTTTTTAATTTTGGCGGGTCCTGCGGTACGGTGATGGCGTGCAAATCAACCACGCAAAAAATACACTCGTAGTTTTCCTGGAGCTCAAGCCAGTTTTTTATCGCCCCCAAATAGTTGCCGATATGGATGACGCCGCTGGGCGCCACGCCGGAAAAGACTCGCTTCAATTTAGTTGGTAAGTTTATAAGTTAGTAAGTTTTAAGTTTTTAACTCCTAATAACTTGGAGGCCGTCTTGACGGCCTAAACTTATAAACTTAAAAACTTATAAACTAATTTTTAGACTTCTATCACCACCGGCAAAACCATTGGCCGCCTCCGTGTTTTAGTATACAGAAATTGTCCCATTTTGTCACGGATATTTTCTTTGATATAGTCCTGGTCAATCGGCCGCTGCTGGCCAGTCGCGCGATGCACTATATCCTTGACGCGCTCCCTGACCTGACGCAGCAGTTCTTTGGATTCGCGCATATAAATGAAGCCGCGGGAAATAATATCGGGGCTGTTGCGCACGCGGCCGGTTTGCGAATCCACCGTCACAATAATCACAAACATGCCGTCTTGAGCCATGGCTTGCCGGTCGCGCAGAACCACCTGGCCGACGTCGCCCACGCCCAAGCCGTCAACGAAAACGTAGCTGGTTTCCGCTTTTCTATCAAATATTGACGCTTGGCCGTTGTAAAATTTAATCATTGAGCCGTTGTCCAGCACAAAAATATTTTCTTTGGGAAAACCAATTTCTACCGCACGCTTGGCCGCTTCTTTGTGAAAAAAGTGGTTGGCATAACAGGGTAGAAAATAATCCGGATGAACTTGTTTAATAATTTTCTGCATGTTTTTGGCATTGGAGTGGCCGCTGACGTGCACGTCCATAATTCCGGTGTGAATAACGTTGTCACATTTGCGGTAAAGATTATCTTTCAGCCGTTGAATTGTGCGCTCATTACCCGGAATAACCGAAGAGGAGAAAATAATTGTGTCGTTCTTTTTAATTTTGATGAATTTGTGTTCATCATTCATAATGCGTGATAACACTGCGTTTCCTTCGCCCTGGGCGCCCGTGCAGATGACAATGATTTTATTGTCCGGATATTTGTGGATTTCGTTAACGCCAACGAGAGTGCCTTTGGCAATTTTAATATAATTTAAATGTTTGGCAATTTCCATGTTCATTTTCATGCTGTAGCCGTCCAGCGCCACTTTTTTGCCGATTTTTTCCGCGTATTCCAGTAATTTGCCGACCCGACGAATCTGTGAAGAAAAGGTGCCGATAATCACGCGGCCTGACGCCTGGCTAATCAGGCGTTCCAGATTCTCGTACATTTCTTTTTCTGAAACCGTGGACTGGCTGAAATCGGTCGCGCCCAGACTTTCCAGCATCAAAATTTTTGGTCCCGGAAGCTGCGAGAGATATTTGTAGCTGATTACCGCGCCGCTTTGCGGGTCGGAATCCATCGTCCAGTCGCCCGGGTGGACAACTGTGCCTTCGGGGCAGTTGATAATCACGCCGACGGCGTCCATAATGGAATGTTCAACATTAAAGAAGCCGATGCGGAATTTACCGAGATTCATCCGGTCATCAACTGATTTTATCGGAATAACCTTAAGACCTTTGGCTGAATCAGGTGCAAAATCCTCCATACGCTTTTTTATCAGAGCAATGGTTAAATCGCGGCCAATGATTTTAGGATTGCCAAGTTTCGGCAGCAGCAGGGGAGCGGCGCCGATATGGTCTAAGTGGCCGTGGCTGAAAATGACGCCGCGGATATTTCTTTCTTTGCCCTTAAGGTAGCTGATATTGGGAATAATATAGTCAATGCCGGGCATATCTTCCTCGGGAAATTGAATGCCCATATCCAAAATTACGATATCATCACCGTATTCAAATACCGTCATGTTGCGGCCGACTTCTTCCTGTCCGCCCAGAGGAATAATTCTTAATGAGTTTTCCTCGGCTTTTTTCTCGCTGCGCGAGATCCCGCGTAGCGGGACAATTTTTCTTTCCGGCCGAACAGCAGTTCTTGGGTAGGGCTTTTTTTCGGTCGGTTTCTCGTCCATCAATTTAACGCGAAGTTTAATTGGCTGACGAGTTGTAGTTTGAGTAGTCATTTAATTTATCTCAAAGTTCAAGGTGCAAAGTTCAAAGCTAAAGCTAAAAGCTTAAATCTATCAAAATTTATTAATAAATTTCGATACTTAATTTTTGAGTTTTGCCCGCCCTCGGCCAAGCTCGTGCGAGGCCGGGGACTTTTGAGATTTGAGTTTACTTAGAGTGGTTTATTCTTAAAATAGTTCGGCGGTTTTCGTCCCGACCGCGGTCGGGACAAGGAAAGCCCCCCGCGAAATTCTGAAATCGTGGCTTCGCCGCGCCGATGCTTGCCCGCCGAAGCCTCGGCGTAGGCGGGACAATTTTCTCGTTGCGCGAGATCTGCCGTAGGTATGACAAATTTTTCTTTGGCGGCAAATTCCTTTATTCTTTAATCCTTGATTTGCACCACTCTTTTGATTCGCTATCGCTAACTTTATTACAGAGATTCATATTTTTTGTCTTTTCGGCCAGTGAATTAAAACAAGTATCTTTTTGATAATCGCCATCAACAATTTTATCGCACAGTAATGGATTCATAAGATTTTCTGCCAGTACCCGATAACAATAGCCTTTCTGATATCCCGCAATTTCGCAGAGCTCTACATTATTAGTCTTAATCGCCAAGTAAGCATAGCAATCACTTATATTTGTAGGATAAAAACGCGATAGCACTAATAGAGACGAGGGGACACGAGAATATTCTGTTCTCCCTGCAAGCTTACAAACAGATGGATTATTTTCTCTGGCCGCGCGCTCGACAAGATACTCTCTGTTACTACAACCTGCTCCATCGCATTTTGCAAGCGTCCAGCCACCATAAATTAATAAAATAAAGCTTATTGACAAAACAATAATAGAAGCATTTCTAAATGAATGACTTTCCTTCCTTTTTTCTAACCAAAGAATAGTCAAAGATAAGATAAAATTTAAAACAAGAAAGATGATATAAACAATTGGGGTAATCATATATATCATTCCTTCTTCTCCGCTGGGACGAAGAAACAAACTAATAGTTATAACCCATAGAAAAGCTGACAAAAATGCCACGGATAAACTCCGTAAAAATATGCCTAAATAAATCTTTTTGTTGTCTATCTGTTTTTCTAAAAGTTTTCGGACCAGTATTTCCAAAATGAAGACAGGAATAGAGTATGCGACAACAAAACCGAGTGTATTTATTATATCTAAAGGAAAACCCCTTAACCCCTTTTCAAAAATTATCACAGAAAAAACTAATGTAGAAAATAGTAATGAGATTGTCATAAATTTATAAAACTTTTTAAAAAATTATTAATAATGAAAAATTTTCTTTTCCCAAAAATATGGTTCGAGCCGATGTTTTTACAGGTTCTGCGGCTTCCAATTCCTTGCGCTTTTCTAAAATGTGGGGGCGGAGAGAGTTGAACTCTCACGGAAGTAAATCCATACGCTCCCACCTTCGTTAAAACTTCGGCGGGTAAACCTGAAGCTTGTGCCGAAGGAGGGACTTGAACCCTCATGAGCTTACGCTCACAGCGCCCTGAACGCTGCGTGTCTGCCAATTCCACCACTTCGGCTATTTAAATTTTTAAGTCTGCTTGCCCTCCGTAGCTTTAGCGAAGGAGGGCCAATTCCGCCACACCCCCGCAGAACAAGAATAATGAATTAAGATTTACGATTTACGATGGAAGATTTTTTATTCTTAATTCATAATTCATAAATCAAAGCCATAAAAAGACCGAGACCAAGTCTTTTTAAAGAAAAAGGCGAAAAAGAGAGTATTATTTGCGGCCTTACGCCGAGAAAATTACAATATTTAATTATATACTATATAATAATGATTGTCAAGGAGGGGGGGTGTTTCAAATCAAGCAGCCAGCCCTTTTTTAAATTCTTCAACCATATCTATCGGCGTTGGGTCAATGCCATAATAAAGCGCTAAATGATAAGAGAGCCAATCGCCGTAAACCAGTGCCCAAAACAATTTTTCTAAAACATTGTCTCCCGCTGGATTAATAAAATCTACCCCGTAGCCAAACTTGATTAAAAGTTCTGCCGTTAAATTCATTCGTTTCTGAACTCGCGGCAAATCGTCGCTGTCGCGCACAAAAATAAAGTAGAAAGGCCCTAAGTTTTTTGTCCAGCCGACCATCTCATTGTGATTCAATTCCGGCAAGACGTTATAAAAAGCGGGGATTTTTGTGTTTTCGTTAAATTTTATTTTCCAGATGCGGCCGATTATTTCATTATCCTGGGAAGTGTAGATTATCGGGATTTTATTTGCCAATCTCGGGCATTTAATTTTAGCGTCGTTTTCCAGCTGCGCTGGTTCAATTTTTTTGCTAATAGTCAAAATTTCATTTTGAGCTGAAGTTGTCAACAAACCATAAGCCATAAATATTTTTATCAGGCCCTTGAGTTGATAGCCCAGGGAGGCGCGGGGTGGAATATCATTTCGAGGAATTTTCACCCAGGGAGTTTTATTTTCCTGAAAAAGTTCGGTTAAGCGACCGCCGCCGGCAATACCGGCTATTTCAAAATCCCGCTGTTTGGCTTTATGAAAGGAAGAAATTGGCTCTTCGGTATTGCCCGAATATGAGCTGCAGATTATCAGAGAATTTTGAGTGGCATCTGGCGGCAAATCGTAAAAGCGGTGAATTAACACAGGAATACTCAAACTTAAAGGGTAAAACCCCCCGTTTTTGAAATAAGAGAAAAAATCGCCGCTTAAAGCCGAGCCACCCATGCCGCAAATTATCACTTTGTCAAAAGGACGACGCGTCAGGCGCAGTTGGTTAAAAAAATCCAGCTCGGCATCAAGTTGTCTGACCGAGTCAAGAATAATTTGTCTGAGATTGTATTTGTCCACCTCCATGAAGTTCTCTACAGATTACAGATTGCTTACAGATATACAGATTTTTTTATCCTGAGCGTAGTCAAAAGGTTATCTGTATATCTGTATTTATCTGTATTCTGTAGCATCATTTCCAGGTCCGATGGGTTTGGGTATACCATTGATTGATTTGTGAAAAGCGGGAAGAAGGCGTATCAATGTTTTTTAGTTCAATTCCTTTTATTTCTCTGCCGGCCAAAAAGATATAATCGGGGCTGAAAAGAAAAATAGCGGGCAGGTCTTCGGTTATTAAATTAACCACTTGCTGAATTTTTTTAATCCGCGAATTTTCGTCCAAATCCTCAAGCGCTCCCGACAATAATTTATCAACCTCCGTATTTTCATATAGCGCCAAATTCAACCCCGACTCTTTTTTTTGGGAAGAGTGCCAAAAATGAAAAAGATCCGGCTCCTGCCCCAGAACTTCTCCAAAAAGGAGAGATTGGTATTGGCGGGGCTTGATTATTTCATTTTGAATTTGGGTCGTGTCCTTAACGTCTAAATTGAGTTTGACGCCAATCTGGGCCCACTGGTTTTGCAAAATCTGGGCGGTTTGCGTCAACTCCGGCCAGTCAATGGTGGTGAGAGTAATTTCCAGTTTAACAATTTCTTTTTCTTTGTTTTTCTCTTTGGGTTTTTCTTTTTCCAAAAAACCGTCATTATCCAGGTCTTTCCAGCCGCCGGAAACCAAGATATTTTTGGCCTGCTCCGGGGCAAAGTTATAAGTTTTGATTTTGTCGGAAAATTCAGCCATGCCCGGCAGCAGAGGTGAGTCAATTGATTGGCCAAAACCGTTAAAAACGCTGCTGATAATTTTTTTCTTGTCGGTGGCGTAGGCGAGCGCCTGACGAATGGTTTTATCAGCCAGCAGGGGATTTTGCGATTGATTAAAAAAAAGCGCAAAATAACGAGGTAGGGTAATTGGATAAACGGTCAGGCCATTACTGTTTTTATTCAAATCGGCTAAATTTTTGGCTGAAATGAAATTAAAAGCGTTGATTTCTCCTTTTTTGTGGGCGCTCAAAATTTCCGATTCGGAAGAATAGAATTTAAAGACAATGTCGGCTAAATAGGGCTGGCCGCCGAAATAGTTTTTGAAGGCCTCAACTTCTATGGTTTTAACCGCTCCATTTTTGTCTTTTTGGAGTTTTTTAAATTTATAGGGGCCGGAACCAACCGGTTTAAGATTTAATTCATGTAAGGCAAATTGCGTCGGTGAAACATTTTCCCAGAGGTGCTTGGGCAGGATGCCGAAAGTCAAATTATGTAAAAATGGAGTGTAAGCATTTTTAAGTTTAAAGCGAACACCCAAATCATTAATTTTTTCTATTTCAATGCCTTGCCAAAGAGCGCGTAAAGGACTGCGATAATCGGGGTTTTGGATAAGCTGAAGAGTAAAAATAACATCGTCAGCCGTTAAAAATTTTTCATCTTGCCATTTAATGTCTTTTTTGAGAGTAATTTCGTAAACTTTGCCAAAGTCGCCGACCGCGTATTTGGCAGCCGCATCATTAATCAAATTGCCCTGGCCGTCATATTTCATCAGGCCGGAAAAAATAACAGCCGATAAATCTCGGTCGGCGTCATTGATTTGGTTCAAAACCGGATTCAAAAAACGGGGGGAGCCCAAAATGCCGATACTGATTGAGCCGGCGTGTTGAGGTTTTATTTCGGTGAAATTGAAATAAAACCAGGTTCCCAAAACAACTAAGCCGCTTATAACTATCAAGCTAAAAACGGCCGTTAAATATTTTTCTCGACGGCTGGAGATGTCAAAGAATTGCTGCCATTGATTTTTCGTCGGCCACGTAAAGTGGCGTGACCACCACGCGGCTTTTCGCCAGCCCGGGTCTTTGCGCCAATTATTGAATTTTTCCAGAGGATTAATAATAGATATAGGAATTAATATTTTGTCACCAGAAACATTGAGGCGACGGCGGCCACAATAAAGAGAGCGGCCAGCACGATGGTGGCGATAAATAATACTTTTTCAAAACCGCGCTTGGTGTAATAAGAAGCGCCGCCCCCGCCCATGATAGCCGAGGTGCCCGCCCCGCGCTGCTGCAGTAAAATAGTCAATACCAATAGGGCAGAAATAATGATTTGAACGATGGAGATGATTTTCGATAAATTCATGACTAAAAATGTCTAATTATTCTAATTTCTAATTGACCTAATCAATTACCAATGACCAATGCCTAAATTGGGATTTAGAAATTGGGATTTTATTAGAAATTATCATCCCTTCGGGAGATCTCCCGAAGGGAGAGAAATTAGGTTAATTAGAAATTAAATGCAAGAATATTTATTCTGTCTTTGGTTTCTTTTTCGTTAATGCCGCTATTATCCAGTTAACTAAACTGATAATCACCGTTCCCCAGAAATATGCCCAGAAGTCCGCGATTTTCAGTTCCGGTAAAAATTGGGTCAAGAGCCAGAGCAGCGCCATATTAATCACCAAACTGAAAAGACCCAAAGTCAGGAGCATTAGCGGCGCGGAAATCAATTTCAGAATCGGTTTTAAAACCGCGTTAAATATCGCTAAAATAAAACCAGCCAAAAGCAACAATTTCCAGTCGTTGGTAAAACTGAAACCCGGCACAAAATAGGCGGCCAGATAAATTGCCAGGGCATTGCCCAAAATTCTGACGATAAAGCGCAGCATAGCAGGTAGTAAAAATTTGCGCAATAAAAAAATGCTTAGAGCTTCAATTTAAGATTAGCATAAAAACTATCTGATAGTCAATTTCTACTGGCCTTTTTAGCTTTGCGCCGGATAAGACGGGAGAGATTCAGCACACTTTTACCCGAAACAGCCATTTTCGGGCGTTTCTTTTTAAGCCGTTTTTTGGTTTTTTGTTCGAGTTTTTTTTGAATTTGTTCTGTTTCTGAATTCTTTACCATGGAGATGACGATAATAAAAAATAGCGAAACGATGAGCTTCATTACGGATAGCCTGAAAAATCAGTTTCATCTCTGTCGGCAGGGCGTTAAGCTTCAGTACCTTATCACTATATTCAGTATAAATCTCTTCACCAATTTTTGCCAGAGCAAAAATTGGCACTTCCAACTTCCAACTTCCAACTTCCAACCGCGCCGCATGAAG
>Ga0315288_10000502_pt1 | contig 49243 bp, 45 predicted proteins | sample YL17G11_20_MG_FD_203454 | JGI IMG/M metagenome (GOLD analysis project Ga0315288, IMG submission 203454) | Sediment microbial communities from Yellowstone Lake, YNP, Wyoming, USA - YL17G11_20 | ecosystem: Environmental > Aquatic > Freshwater > Lake > Sediment | place: USA: Wyoming | collected... | reverse complement strand
GCGCTAACGCCTCCAACAGACTTTCCTTTCGCTTCGCTGCTGTCATCGGAGCTGTCACCTCTTCCGCAACTGATCTGCTCCCAAATACCTCCTCCTGACCCCATATCAAGATAACGCAATGACCCTGAGGTCAGACCGGCGCGCCCTTGACGGGTCGGGAGAGCATGTGGTATCTTACGGTGACGTTCAGAAGGGCTTCTGAGCCGCGCGGGACTGCAATGCGGCGCGAGTGGCTAGACGTCTGGCCGCCATGGCGGTCGGCTCCGCCGACTTAGCCACGCCGCGTAGGTGGCCGCCGGCTCGTTTCTGTCTTGGCCCATCCCGGGCGGACGAAGAGAGAAGGGAGACTCCGACGTGCCACGGCAAGGCCGGATACATGATAGAGGTTTCTGGTGGGCGTGCACGGAGTGCCGAAACCGGAACTACAGCAGCCTCAAGAACAAGCGCAACGATCCGGAGCGGATGAAGCTGCGGAAGTACTGCTCGGCCTGTCGTCGACACACGGAGCATCGCGAGACGGGGCTTACGGCGCGCGCTAGCAGCCGGTAGGCGGCAGGGGCGCCGCGTTCTGGTCGAGGCACCGGTTTCCAGGCCCGTAGCTCAATTGGCAGAGCGCCGGTCTCCAAAACCGGAGGCTGTCGGTTCGATTCCGGCCGGGCCTGCCATCCATCTCGGCCGAGGATACGGCGGACGAGACGGCAGGCAAGCAGCGGGAGGAGTCTCCCGCCTGAAGAGATCTGAGCAGGGGACTGGGTAAGTGAGAGCCGCCGCACAGGAGCAGGGCGTCGGCGCAGGGCGATAGGCATGTGGACAAAGGTCAAGGGATTCTTTCGGGACTCCTGGCTCGAAATCCAGAAGGTCATCTGGCCCTCGCGAGAAGAGGTGACGAAGATGACCGGCTTGGTGGTGGCGGTGGTCTTCATCGTGGGCATTTTCATCTTCCTCTGGGACCACGTGCTGTGGACCATGACCAAGCCGCTTTTCCAGTAGATCGCAGCTGACTATGGCAAAGCAGTGGTACGTCGTACATACCTTCACCGGCCACGAGGACAAGGTGAAGGTCAGCATAGAGCGACGCGCAGCCTCCATGGGACTGGGCGGGAAGGTGGGCCGCATCCTGGTCCCGACCGAGGAAGAGCTGCGCGGGACGCGCCGCGGCCGGCGCCAGGTGAGCAAGCACAAGATCTTCCCTGGCTATGTCATCGTGGAGATGGATCTCGACGACCAGACCCGGCACCTCATCCGGGACACCACCGGTGTGACGGGATTCGTCGGGCCCGACAGGCAGCCGGTTGCGCTGCAGCCGGAGGAGGTGGATCGGCTGCTGGTGGCGGTGAGCGAAGAGGCGCCGCCGATGCGCGCGGCGTGGGACGTCAGCGAGACGGTGCGGATCACCTCGGAGCCGTTCGACGGCATCCATGGGAAGATCGTGGACGTGGACGTGAAAAGAGAGAAGCTCAAGGTCCTGGTGTCGATCTTCGGCCGAGAGACGCCGGTCGAAGTGGACTTCGCGGACGTCGAGAAGCTGGACTGACGGAGAGAACTGCGAGCAATGGCGAAGAAGGTGCGTGCGGTCGTGAAGCTGCAGATCGAGGCGGGCAAGGCCACTACCGGCCCACCGGTGGGGCCATCACTGGCGCCTCACGGCATCAACCTGATGGAGCTGATCAAGTCGTACAACGCCGCGACGGCGGCCCAGGTCGGCTCGATCGTCCCGGTCGAGGTGACGATCTATGAGGACCGCTCGTTCACCTTCGAGCTCAAAACTCCTCCGGCATCCCAGCTTCTGCGGAAGGCCGCGGGGATCGAGAAGGGTGGCGGGACGCCGGGCCGAGACAGCGCGGGCACGGTGACCCGCCAGCAGGTTCGCGAGATCGCGGAGCTCAAGATGCGGGATCTGAATGCGAACGACGTGAACGCCGCGATGAAGATCGTCGAGGGCACCGCCCGCAGCATGGGTATAGCGATAGCAGAGGGGTAGGAGCGAAACGGATAGCTGCCGCGTTGCCCGCGAGACCGGGCAATGCCGCAGCCGAAGGATAGCACGATGGGGAAGCGCGGGAAAAGGTATGAGGCGGCTGTCGCCACACTGGAGCGAAATGGGCTGTTGTCGCCCGAAGAGGCGCTGCGGCACGTGAAGGAGATGGCATCTGCGAAGTTCGACGAGACCGTCGATGTCGCGATCCGGCTGGGCGTCGACGCGAAGTCGGGCGAGCAGATGGTGCGGGGGACGGTGAACCTCCCTCATGGGTCGGGCAAGTCGCCGCGGGTGATCGCATTCGCCAGGGGCGAGGCCGCCAGTGCAGCCGAGCAGGCGGGCGCCGATGTGATCGGCGCCGAGGATCTGGTCGCCAAGATCGAAGGCGGCTGGAAGGACTTCGATGTGGTGGTCGCGGCGCGCGACATGATGCGCATCGTCGGCCGGCTCGGCAAGCGGCTCGGTCCTCGCATGCCGAACCCGAAGGCCGGCACGGTCGGGGATGATCTGGGCAAGATCATCCGCGACCTCAAGGGCGGCCGGGTGCAGTTCCGGATGGACCGGGCGGGCAATGTGCACAGCCCGATCGGGAAGGCGTCGTACTCCATCGAGCAGCTCACGGAGAACTTCGGCACCATCATGTTGTCGGTCATGCGCGCCCGGCCGGCATCGTCCAAGGGCCAGTTCATCCGCAACATCAGCGTCAGCTCCAGCATGGGGCCGTCGGTGGACATCGACCCGGCGCAGGCTCAGGCGCTGGCGGAGACGTTGACGTAGCCGGCGACTGGTAGCGCCGGTCCGATTGTCTCTCGCAAGACCGGAGCTACCGGTCTTGCTGGCGACGCTGCCACGCAAGCGTGGCGGAGCCAAAGACAGCAGGTGCACGTGCGAGTGCATAAGTCCGCCATAGAGCGGGCGCCTGCCGAGGCAAGTAGGCTGCTGTAAGGCTGGCATTTCCATGCCAGCCTGGCGGGCGTAGGAACGCCCACCCTACAGCTCCCTCGCCTCGGCGGGGGAGTTTGTGTTTTGTCGGGCTGCTAAGGACTAAACGGACGAAGATGTGTCTCCCGCAGATCGCGAACGGCCGCGATGTGCTGGCGACGCCGCCACGCAAGCATGGCAGAGGAGGTGAGCAGTGCGCAAAGACGAGAAAGGGCAGGTCGTCGCCGAGCTGCAGCAGGAACTGGAGGCTGCCGGCAGCCTCATCATCTCCGGGTACCGCGGCCTGACGGTGAAGGAGCTGACGGAGCTGCGGCGCAACATCGGCGGCCTCGGGGCTCACATGCGGGTTGTGAAGAAGACGCTCATGCTCCGCGCGCTGACAGGTCGGGATGAGGAGCAGGTCGGCGAGCACATGGATGGGCCGGTGGCAGTGACCTTCGTGACGGGCGACCCGCTGCCGGTGCTCAAGAGCATGAGCGCGTTCGCCAAGACCCACGATGAGGTGGACTTTAAAGGGGGATGGATCGAGCGCCGTTCGGTCAACGGCAAGCAGTTGTTGGAGATCTCCGTGCTCCCGCCGAGGGAGGAGATCCTGGCCCGACTCCTGGCCTCTTTGCAGGGGCCGCTGGTGTACCTGGTGGCGACGCTTCAGGCCGTTCCACGCGATCTGGTTCTGACGTTGCAGGCGCTGATCGAGAAGCGGTCCGCCCCGGCGGACGCGAGCGCCTGATCGGATATCATCACGTATGCGCAGGGGCGCACGGCGGTGCGCCCAGACGATCAACAGAAAGGCGTCTCTCGCGGATCGCGAACGACCGCCATTTGCCGGCGACGCCGCCACGCAAGCGTGGCAGAGGAGAGATACGATGGCAGCGCTGTCGAACGCAGAGATTCTTGATGCGATCAAGCAGAAGAGCGTGCTGGAGCTCAACGAGCTGGTGAAGCTGATCCAGGACGAGTTCGGGGTCACGCCGATGGCGATGGCGGCGCCGGCTGCGGCGCCGGCCGCGGCCGCCGAAGCGGTCGAAGAGAAGACGGCCTTCGACGTTATCCTCACCGGGTTCGGGGAGAAGAAGATCCAGGTGATCAAGGCCGTCCGCGAGCTCACGAACCTGGGCCTGAGGGAGGCCAAGGAGCTCGTCGAGGGCGTGCCAAAGCCGGTGAAGGAAGGCATCAACAAGGAAGACGCAGCGGCGGCCAGGAAGCTGCTGGAGGATGCCGGCGGCACCGCCGAGGTCAAGTAGTCGACGACTCATACAACCGTTTCGGCAGCCCTCTCCACCCGGGGAGGGCTGCTGCGCGTGTCGGGGCTAGTCAAAAGGTATGTATGGTGCGGGGATGTGCCAGATGGCGTCGATGAGCGTCAGGACGACGGCGATAGTCATCTCGCCGAAGACCAGCCCCAGGAAGAACGGCCGCGCCTTCGCGTAGCCGGTCAGTCCGCCGTAGTGGACGACGATCGACTTCAGCAGCCAGGCCACGAACATCGCGAACCAGTAGACGACGAGCGACCATGAGCCGCACATGGCGAACCCCAGGGGGTGCAGCGGCCACCACCAGAACCGCAGGCGCATGGCCGCCAGCAGCACCGTGAACGCTGCCCCGAGCACGAAGCAGAACGGCGCGGCGGCGTTGAACCGCTCTTCACCGTTGAGGAATGCCGCGTGCTCCTGGAAGAAGAGGGTAGCGAACCATTCGTTGTAGTGCGTGTTCAGCAGCAGCGCTCCCCGCCGGTAGGAGATCCAGAGCTGGATGACAAAGCCCGACACGACCGCGAGCACGATGGCGATCCAGAACGCGATCATCAGCGACCGCCGCCGCAGGTTCACCGCGTCGCCGATCTTCTGGCCGTCCATCATGCCCTGGAGCACGTGCCCGCGCATGTCGCCGGCGAACGGGTTTGTGGCAAAGATGATGCTGGTCAGGTTCCGCGCGCCGAGCAACTGTCGCCGGCCAACCATGCCGTAGACATCGAGGGGCGTGAAGATGACCTCGGTCATCAGCAAACCGCCCTCGGCCGTCGCCCGCGCCATGACCAGCGAGATCACGACGATGTAGACGACGAGTTCCATCACCGCAAGCCACAGTGACAGCCCGGCGAGAACATACCAGAGCGCGGCGGCGATGATGAACACGAGCAGCCCGGCGAGCGCGGTGCGGTAGGGCACCATCTCCTGGTAGCCGCCGCCCCGGCGGACCACAGCCAGGAGCAGCGGCCTGGCGAGGTATATGAAGTATCCCGCAAGCACGAAGAAGCCCCCGGCCTCCGCGCTCGCCATATACAGGCTCGTGTCCGCGTGCCCGGGGCGCTCGAGCGTCATGCCCAGCAGCACGAAGAGCAGCTCATGGCCCTTGGCAAAGAAGAGGTAGAAGAACCAGAAGCTGAAGAGGAGCTCTTTCGGAAGCAGAAAGAAGAACCCGATCGCGGACAGTGGCAGGTAGACACGGGTGGTGGACAGCGCGTTCCACGGCGGGGTCCGCAGGAGCGACTGCTGCAGGTCCCACATCAGCGTAACCTGTGGCACATCGGGGTTGATGTTGTGCCACAGGTTGACGAGGTGGATGGCGACAGGGAGTCCCGCGCCGAAGTAGAGCAGCCTGTTGCGGTAGAAGGAGCCTCCCTCTTCCGCGCGCAGCATCTCGATGGGCAGTTGGGCGAGCGGGAAGCTCAGCCGCTCGTTGTCTGACCACTGGGCGCGGAGCAGCGTCGCCAAGCAGATGAAGGCCCCAAAGACGACCATCACCACCACGAACCACCGCGTGAGCGGCCCGAGCCACGGCCCCCAGGGGATCGGCTCGGCGTTGTGCAATCCCTCGAAGAAGGCGAGAATCACCGGCTGCAGCGGCTGTCCATCGGGATTCCAGGGCACGAGGTCCCGCGGGATGTGCGAGAAGAAGATGGCCTGCCAGTTGTTGGCCGGGTTGGCGTAGTAGTTGAGCGCGGTGAGGAGTCCGATCAGACGAGGAGGCGCGCCCCGGGAGGCAGTCATCGCGCTGAAGAGCATCATCACATAGACCACCGCCAGCTCAGCCGGCCGGAGCGCCCAGCCGGGCCGTCGCCAGCGGACCAGTCGATTCAGGGCGATGACCAGCACGAAGACCCCGAAGGTCGCTGGCGGGAACTGCAGGATGCCGATGGCGATGTTGCGGACGACCAGCTCCGCCCAGATCGTGACGAACACGACCAGCAGGCCGGCTGCCATCCCGACGCCAACCGCCCTGAAGCTGAGACCGTATGTGGTTTCCCGGGGTTGACCCTCGCCCAAGCTCGTCTGCTCTCGCGCCGAAACGCCGAGCGCGGAACAGGGAATTCCCCGCTCGCCCGCTCAGTTCCCCTCCGGGCTCGTGGCCTCGCGCGCCCGGTGCGCTACGTAAGGCCCGCGCCTTTCGGGGTAAGAGTTCACTCTTCATGAGAATGTGAGTGGAGAACGCGAAAACAGCCAGATGTGGAGAGTCTGCGGACCGCTTCCAGAGAAGAGCTGATTGGGATCATTGTTGCGCAGCAGGCGCAGACTGGGCGGTTGCTGGTGCGGGTGGCGGCGTTGGAGGAGGAGGTCCGCCGGTGGTGTGGGTGGACGAGACGGGCTGGCGTTAGGAGGGCCAGAACGGGTGGCTGGGGTTGCTGGGTCTGCTGGGGACATGGACCGTCCAGAATCGCAAGCTCCTGCCAGCCTGCCGCAACCCTCTGCTCACCGGCTCCCCCGGCTGATCCGCAGACTCATCCTCACCAACTTTGAACTCTTGCCGAGGCAGAGGATTGGAGCGCCGCGCGAGGAAGTGACGATAGATGGGTGCTCCGAGTAGGGGCACCCATTCTTCATTGCGGCACGAGAGGGTTCCCGTCTCATCATGCCTGAGGAACGGGGAAGGATCGATCAGCGGTCCAGTGAGGCTTCGGCTTCGCTCGGCCCCGCCCCACCCCGAGCGCAGTCGCGAGGTGGCGTGACGGCGCGGGCGATTGTCATCGCGTTCCTGCTGCTGGTCGGGCTGAGTGTCGCCGCCTTCTATGTCTCGGTTGTCTGGAGCACGGTCAGCTTCACCTCGAGCGTGCCGCCGATCGCTCAGCTCGACCTGCTCGTCCTGCTGGCGGCGGCGATGGCGGTGCCGATTTTCCGACGGAGCGGGCTGACGCGGCGCGAGCTGCTGACGATCTACTCGATATTGCTGGTGGCGGCGCCGATCGTCAGCGGCGGCATCCTCTACTGGATGATCCCGAAGACCATCGTCGACTACTACCTCGCCCGGGCGAACCCGGCCTGGGAGTCGACGTTTCTGCCGCATATCCCCTGGTGGTACTCGCCCAGTGACCCGGCTGCGGTCGAGGATTTCTTCGTTGGCAAGGCGACCGTGCCGTGGTCACTATGGCTGACCCCGATGGCGGCCTGGCTTTCCCTCGCGGCGGCGATCTTCGTGGCCGTCTCGTGCTTGCTCAGCCTGCTCCGGGGCCAGTGGGTGAGGAATGAGCGGCTGACCTATCCTATGGCGCAGATACCACTGGAGGTGGTGGCCGAGGGTTTCGCAGGGGAGAAGGGCGCGGGCCGCCTAGCCGCGGGCACAGCGCTGTGGCTCGGTGTCGGCATCTCCCTTGTCGTCAACTTCCTCAGTTCGTTGTCCGCTCGCGTGCCCGCGCTGCCGCAGCTCCCCCTTGGGCCCATCCTGATCATCCCGTGGCAGAAGGTGGGCCCGCTTGCGGGACTGGGCGAGTTCTACGTCGTTCTCTGGCCGTGGCTGATCGCTCTCGCCTATCTCCTTCCGAAGGAGCTGTCCTTCTCGTGCTGGTTCTTCTGGATCGTACGGCTGGCGCTCACAGTCGCCTCCGTTGCGGCCGGCCACACGCCGCAGCTGCCCGAGGAATGGTTCGGCGACCCGTCCTTCCCTGCTCCCTACTTCCAGGGAACCGGCGCCGTGCTGGCGCTGGGGATATGGGGGCTCTGGACCGCGCGCAGGCACCTCGGCCGGGCGTTGCGGATGGCGTTGGCGGGGGGCCACCGGGGGGCCGATGCGGACGAGCCGATGTCATACCGACTCGCACTCATCGGGTTCGTCGTCGCCACCGCCTGGATGGTCGGCTTCTACTGGGTGGCCGGTTGCCGCCTGACCTTTGCGCTCGTGCTGGTAGCGCTCACGCTGAGCTATTACATGATCTGGGCCCGCCTCCGGGCCGAGACGGGGCTGGGCTTTCTCGCCTTCCCCCAAGACCTCCAGGACGTGATGCGCACCACCTTCGGCGGCGCGATGTACACGCCCCGTGAGCAGATCACGATCTCGTCAGCCCGCTGGTCGTACTCATCGGGCGAAGGGATCTCGTTTGATACCACGACGGCAAATCTCAGCGACGTGTTCAGGATCGCCGACGCCGCCGGAATCAGCCAGCGCCGCCTGATGGCCGCGACCTTCGGAGCGCTCGTGGTCTCGCTCGTGCTCGGCACGTACATCGTGCTCACGGGCACCTACCACTACGGGTACTTCGGCACCGCGACAGGAGCGGCGAACTACTTCCCATCGCTTCAGACCCGCCACGACGCAGGCTCCGTGTACGCCAGTCTTGTGAGCCCGGAACCGATGCAGATCGGCGGCGTCATCGGCATCCTGGCGGGAGCGGCGGCCGCGGTGGTGCTGGGCGTGTTGCGCCTTCGCTTCTGGTGGTGGCCATTCCACCCCATCGGCTACCTGGCGGCGAACTGCTGGGGATGGAGCTGGTACTCCATGCCATTCGTGTTAGGATGGCTGGCGAAAGTGCTTGTGATACGATATGGCGGCCTGCGGCTGTACCGGCAGGCGGTGCCGGTGGCCGTGGGCCTGATCGTGGGCGACATGCTCAACCGCGGCGTGTGGGCGCTGATCGCCCTGGCGACACACGGCAGAGTGCCCTGAGCATCCAAGAGCGTGAAACAGAGCCCTTCGCGCTCGACGCAGAAGCCCTCGCAGGACGTTCTCAGCCCAACCGAGAACGGTTGTGGCAGTGCTTCTGAAGGAAAGGAACTCATGGACGGCAAGTGTATCGATCTCTTTACCGATTCCGAAGTCGACCAGCTCGCGGAGGCGACGCTGAGCGTGCTGGAGACGGCGGGCGCGATGTATCAGTCAGACGTGATCCTCGACGCGCTGGAGAAGGCCGGCGCGCAGGTGGATCGTTCGACCCAGCGGGCGCGGCTCCCGCGATCGCTGATAGAGCCGATCATCGACGTTCAGAGACAGCGGCAGAAAGAGGAGAGGCGGCCAGCCCGACGACGCCGCGCCCGCACGGAGCCGGACCTGCCGGGGGTACAGCTACACATCGCGCAGTTCTGGTTCGACCATGAGCGAGGGGAGCGCCGCCCGGGCAACCGCGAGGGCTTGGTCCGGCTGACGCGGTTCGGCGACGCGCTGGACGCAAGCAAGAGAGTCGACCAGGTGCTGCTCATGCAGGAGGAGCCGCCGGAGGTGGAGCCGCTGGAGGGCCTGCTCGTGCTGATGGAGCACAGCTCCCGGCCGGGGATCACCTATCCGCACTTCGCGGAGCAGTTCCCGTACTTCGAGGAGATCGGGGAGATCTGGCGCGGGGATCCCCATGCCTATCTGGTGGGCGGGGTGTTCATGGTGTCGCCGCTGCGAATGGACCGGCGGGCGTGCGAGAGCCTGATCGGGCGCGTGCGCCGCGGCATGCATTGCGGGACCAGCACGGAGCCGGTGAGCGGCATCTCGGCGCCGGTCACGCGGGCAGGGACAGTTGTTGTCGGGGCGGCTGAGATCCTCGCGGGGTGGGCGGCGGTATTCGCGCTGGACCCGAAGGCAAGCATGTCTGGCAACATCGAGTCGGGTGTGGTGGACATGCCCAGCGGGAACGTTCACTTCGGCGCGCCCGAGCCGCTCTTGCAGGACCTGGGGTGCGTTGAGTTGTTCCGGCGCAGGTTGGGCGGGCACGTCGGGGTGGCCGGAGACGGCAACTACACCAGCGGCAAGTTCCCGGGCTACCAGGCATCCTTCGAGCGACTGTTCGATTCGCTGACGGTGGCAGCGTATACCGGCCGCCGGTCACAACTGGCCTCAGGTCTGCTGGACTCAGGGAAGATGTGGTCGCCGCTGCAGCTTCTGATCGACCGGGAGCTGGAGAGCCTGCTTCAGCGCTTCGAGCAGGGCGTGCCGGTGAAGGCGGATGAGATCGCGCTGGATGTCATCACCTCTGTGGGGTCGGGCATCGGGCGATCATACCTGGAGACCGAGCACACACTCACGCATTACCGAAAGAGCTTGTGGTTCGGGAAGCTGCTGGACCGGAGCGTCTGGCAGGGAGATGAGGCTGAGAGGAGCACTGACTCGCGGCTGCTCCGGCGCGCGCAGGCGCAGTTCGACGAGATCATGGCGCGGTACACCAAGCCTGAGGTGGACGAGGACAGGTTAGCGAAGGTGAGAGAAGTGGTGGCGAGGGCGAGGCGGGAGCTGGTCGGATAGCGGCCAGGAACCGCAGATCGCACAGATACGAGGGAGGGGCCATGAAGGTCTATGTCATGACGGATATCGAGGGCGTGGCGGGGGTGCTGAACTTCGAGGACTGGACCGGGCCGGGCCGGCCCTACTACGAGATGGCGAAGGAGTTCCTGACGCTGGAGGTCAACGCGGCGATCCAGGGGCTGCTGGAGGGGGGCGCGAGCGAGATCGTGGTGGCCGATGGGCACGGGCCGGGCGGGATCAACGTGAAGCTGCTGGACGCGCGGGTGCAGTTGGAGCGCGGGTGGGGCGATCCGACGTGGCCGCTCTGCCTCGATAAGTCCTATAACTTCATCGTGTGGGTGGGCCAGCACGCGAAGGCGGGGACAGAGTATGGGCATCTCTGCCACACACAGAGCCTGCAGTACATCGACGAGTCGGTGAACGGGGTGTCGATCGGGGAATTCGGGGAGCTGGCGCTGTGCGCAAGCGAGCTGGGGGTGAGGGCGATCTTCGGCTCTGGGGACCACGCGTTCAGTAAGGAAGCGCAAGCTCTCGCGCCGGGTATCGAGACGGTGGCAGTGAAGTGGGGTCTGAGGGTTGGAACGGGTGAGGACCTGAATGAGGAGGAGTACGCGCGGCACGTGACCTCGGCGCGGCACCTGCATCCGGTGCGAGCGCGGCAGTTGATCCGTGATGGGGCACGGCGGGCAATCGAGCGAGCAAAGAGCGAGAGCTTTGGCATCGTCCCTCTGCAGCCGCCCTTCAGGCGAACGATCGTGCTCCGGCCGACGAAGGACCGTCCGCACAAGGTGGCGGCGACGATGGAGCACGCGACGAGTTTCATCGGGGTGATGAATGCGCGGGAGGAGTTCAAAGCGGTGTAGGCTGACGCCAAACGCCGAGGCGCAGGGGGCGCGGAGACGACAATGCAACGAGTTCTGGGGCGCACAGCGGTGCGCCCCTACTTCGCGAGTGAGCGGATGAGGTCGATGTCCAGCTCTCCCTTCTGTTCCCAGCCGCGGGTGCCGGAGGCGATCTTGGGGCGGAATATCTCGTAGAGAGAGAACGCTCGCTCGGCGAGCTCGCGCGGGGTGTAGGAGCCGGCGACCTGCTCCATCGCCTTGCGCACATCGCCGAGGTGGTCGCCGAACTTGCCCGGGCGGCGGCTCTGCCGCCGCGACCTTTGGGCGATAGGATCAGCGCGCAGCCGCGAGCGAAGCTCGCGGCCCCAGGTACCGCTCGACGGGCTCCGGCTCGATGGGCTCGGCGCCGCTGACGGCCCTCACGCCCTCGGACGTGTTCTTGACGGGGATGGGCCGGCCGCAGATCTCGACCCAGAACTCCTCACCCAGGCCGGCCTTCTTGGGCTTCGCGCCCTCGGCGAGCTTCGGAGGCGCATAAATGCCGAGGCGACGGCCTTTGGTTTGAGCGGTCAGCCCGGCCATCGCTTTGCCGAGGCTCAATGCCTCGTTCCAGTCGAAGCCGAGGCGCTTGGCGATGATGGCGGCCCACAGAGTCAGCACCGGCGCGCGGTTGACGGTGAGTTTCATGGGGTTTGGCTCGGAATGGGCAGCAGGCAAGCTCCTGCCCTACGAGTCCGGCCATTTCTCCTATGGGCTCGGCACTCCTGTCGCCGGAGAAGGCCTGTGGGCGGGCTGCGGCGTAGTAGCATGTCGGCGGGGCGGTGATTGAGGTGAAGGAGAGCACATGCCGCGAGCCATCAGACTTGGCGTGATCGGGGCCGGGAGCGCGACGTTCTCGGTGGGCCTGGTCAGGGATATCTGCCTCACCGAAAGCCTAGCGGGAAGCTCGGTGGTGCTCATGGATGTGGACCGCGAGCGGGTCGAGACGATGCACCGGTTCGCGGTGCGATATGCCGGTGAGCTCGGCGCGAAGGTGAGCTTCGAGTGGACGACCGAGCGCGAGGCCGCGCTGCGCGAGGCGGACTTCGTCATCAACACTGCACAGGTGGGCGGGCACACGCAGGTCGAGCGGCTCCGGGCCTGGAGCGAGGCCCGGGGCTACTACCGCGGGTTCAGGCTGAAGGACTGCCTGCAGGTTCGGATGATGGTGTCGGTGGTGAGAGACATGGAGCGGCTGTGCCCGGGCGCGTGGCTGATCCAGGCATCGAACCCGGTGTTCGAGGGGTGCACGGCGATGACCCGCGCGACAGGCATCAAGGTGTGCGGGCTCTGCCACGGGCACACCGGATACTACGAGATCGCGGAGGTGCTGGGGCTCGATGAGAGCAAGGTGAAGGCACAGGTGGCCGGCTTCAACCACGAGGTGTGGCTGACCAACTTCGAGTATGAGGGACGGGATGCGTACCCTCTGATCGATGAGTGGATCGAGACGAAGTCCGAGCAGTACTGGAGCGACTACCACCCGCATTACGGCCAGAACCAGATGTCGCGGGCGGCAGTCGAGCTGTACAAGCTGACGGGGCTGTTCCCGATAGGAGACACGCCGCGCCGGGGCGGCTGGTGGTACCACACCGACCTCGAAACGAAGAAGCGCTGGTACGGCGCGCCGCTCGGCGGGTTCGACTCGGAGATCGGTTGGGCGATGTATCTTCAGGAGTTGGAGAAGCGGGTCCAGCGGATCCATCATGCCGCACACGATCTGTCGGTCAGGCTGACCCACGAGTTCAAGCCGCGCATCACGGGGGAGCAGCACTTCCCGCTCATCGACGCGCTGGTGAACGACAACGAGGTGACGCTTCAGGTCAACGTACCGAACCGGGGTGCCATCGAGGGGATACCGGGCAACGTCGTCGTCGAGCTGCCCGCTGTGTGCTCGCACCGGAGCATCCAGCCGCTTCAGATCGGGAAGCTGCCGGAGGTGCTGATGCTCACGCACCTTTATCCGCGATTGCTCGAAGCCGAACATGTCGTGGCGCTGTCGCTGCATCCCGACGAGCGGGTGCTGATGCGGATGCTGCTGGACGACCACCGAACGAAGTCGTGGGAGGAGGCGGTGCGATTCGCGAGGGAGATCATGTCGCTGCCGGAGTTCGCCGAGATGGCGGGGGATATCGTGCGGCCGCGGCACGGGTTCGACAGCTAACCGCGGAGACGCCGAGAGCGCAAGGTGGCAGGCGCTCCCGCTCCTGCCCAACATACGGGCGACCCGGCGGGTTGCCCCTACGAGCAACAAACATCAGGTGTATGTGCAAGTGAGGAGTGTTATGGCTGCGAAGTCTGAGCTGCGAATCGGTGTGATCGGGGCGGGGGGTCGGGGGGGACTGGCGCGCTATGCGCACAAGCCGGAGGAGGGTGTCCGCATCGTGGCGGGCGCGGACATCACAGATGAGGCGCTGGCACAGGTGAAGGAGCGCTACGGGCCGCAGGCGCTCGCCACGAAGGACTACCGCGAGCTACTGGCGCGGCCCGATATCGGCGCGGTGTTCGTGACGTCCCCGGACTTCCTGCACGAGGAGCACGCGGTGGCCGCGCTGGAGGCGGGGAAGGCGGTGTACCTGGAGAAGCCGATGGCGATCACGATCGCAGGATGTGACCGCATCCTCGAGACGGCCTACCGGAACAAGTGCAAGCTCTACCTCGGCCACAACATGCGGCACCTGGCCATGTGCACCAAGATGAAGGCGCTGATCGACCAAGGCGCCATCGGTGAGCCGAAGGTGGGCTGGTGCCGTCACTTCGTAGGCTATGGCTGCGACGCGTACTTCAAAGACTGGCACGCGGAGCGGTCGAAGAGCACGAGCTTGCTGCTGCAGAAGGGCGCGCACGACATCGATATCCTGCACTGGCTGTGCCGCGGGTACACGAAGCGCGTGGTCGGCATGGGCGGGCTGACCCTGTACGATCAGATCACGGATCGGCACGATCCGTCGGAGCGGGGCGACGCGAGCTGGCACAACGAGAATTGGCCGCCGTTGAGCCAGAAGGGCCTCAACCCGATCATCGATGTCGAGGACGTCAGCATGATGCTGATGCAGCTGGACAATGGCGTCTTCGCCTCCTACCAGCAATGCCACTACGCGCCCGATGGATGGCGGAACTACACCATCATCGGCACGCAGGGAAGGATCGAGAACTTCGGGGAGGTGGTCAAGCTCTGGGACAGGCGCTACGACTACAACCCTGAGGGTGACGCGGAGTTCCGCACCGGCGGTCACTATGGTGGGCATGGCGGCGCGGACCCGAGCATCGTGGCCGAGTTCGTCCGCTATGTGCGAGAGGGCGGGGCGATCGCGACCTCGCCGATCGCGGCGCGGTACGCGGTGGCGGCGGGATATCTGGCAGCCCAATCGCTGCGGGGCGGGAACACGCCGATGGATGTGCCGGGGCTACCGCGGGAGATCGTCGAGTACTTCGAGGCGGAGGTGGCGGGGCGCCGCGCGCGATGAGCGCGAGAGAGAGCGAACCACAGAGGCCCGAGGGGAACGGCCGAACGCTAACCGCTGAGGCGCGGAGGCGCAGAGAAGAAGGATCGGCCGCTCCGGCGGAACGGCCCAACCGCAAAGACGCCAAGGGAACGGCCGTGCGCCTCTGCAGAACAATGATGGTCACGTAGGATTCCTGTCGCGGTGCGCAGAAGCGGGGGATACGGAGATATGTGGTCGGGCTCGCGGCGTCCTCCGCGTTGAGTCCGTTCTGTGTCGCGCATTGGCACGCATCCTCGGGAGATCCCCCCAAGTTGCGGCGTAGTGTGAGCATCATCGTGATACTGGCCGTGGCGGGGCTGGCCTATCTGAGCACAGGCTGGTCGGCGAGGCCACGCGTGCTCTGTCTGGTCAACGGCCGCCCGCTCTCGCCGCTGGCGGGGGAGGGGCGATGGGTGGCGTGGCTGGAGGGAGATGGCAAGGAGCGGCGACTGGTGCTGGCGCCGCGCTCGGGTAGGCGGCCCCGGACAGTGCTCACAGGGGCGGGACTGTCCGGCCTGGCGGTGAGCGGCGAGAGTGCCTATGTGACGCGGGCCGAGGCAGGCGGCGGCGCGGAGTTGCTGGAGATTTCGCTGCCAGGTGGCGGGACGAAGACTATCGCGGAGCTTTCGGAGGGCGCCGACCAACTAACGTGCTCGGGTGGTTGGCTGGTCTGGCAAAAGAGTAGGCCGGCGGGAGTCTTGGGGGTTCCGTTTGTCGCCGCAGCCGCGCCTGTGACAGTGGTCCGCGCGCGCCCGGTGGCGGAGGGGCCGGTCCGCGTCGTTGCGGTTGTCAGCGGCGAAGGAGGGGCCTCCAATGATGGGTTTGAGCTGTTGGGGGCGGCCGGGGATCGCGCCTACTGGATCGAGCGCAGCCCGGCGAGCCAACGGACATGGGTGCGACGAGCGCCATGTGCCGGGGGCGCTACCGAGACGATCGCGGAGGAGCAGGGGCTGCGCCGCGCCGCGTTGGGGGGTGAGGTGTTGGTGTGGACGGGGCCGTCGCTCGAAGCGGGGCGCGCGCAGAGCTTCGCGTCGGTCAAGCGGATGAACGTGGGGAAGGGCGGAGCCGACGCGATCGCGGACTGGTTGGGCACCGGGACAGCGGTGATGATCTCTGACGGGCAGGCGTACGCGCAGGAGCGAGGCAGCCTGTGGCGGCTGGGCGAGAGGCGGGGAGAGCAGCGGCGGCTGTCTGTTGGTCCGCCAGGACTGATGTCTGCCCGCGTGATCGGCGATGAGGAGGTCATGTTCCTCGAGGGCGCGGGGGGATCGGCCGTTGCCAAGCGACCGCTGACTGCATGGGCGAGGCTTCGGGCAATGGTGGGAGGGTGAGGCGAGTCTGATGCAGCGGATGAAGAACGAGGTCTCACCGATCCTGGCGGTCGTGCTGATCCTGGTCGCGCTGGCGGCAGTCCAGTTGCTGTATTGGCGCGGGCTCGTGCACGAGGGGACGGCTCAGATGGGCAAAGGGCGCGGCCGCGGCGGCGGGGGCGGGGGCGGCGCCGAAGAGGTGGCCGCGGGACTGCCTGATGTGCGCGTCGAGACGGCCGCGGGGCAGGGACAGGCGGGCTATCGCGATGGCGCGGCGAGGCAGGCGCTCTTCGATGGGCCAGCGGGGGTGGCAGTCGTCGGCGAGGTGACCTACATCGCGGACAGCCGGAACAACGCGGTCAGGATGCTGCGCGATGGGCAGGTCACCACGCTGGCCGGGGGGTCGAAGGAGCCGGGGTATGCGGACGGCCCGCGAGGTGTCGCCCGGTTCTCCGGTCCGGCCGGGATCGCGGTGGGGCCTGGCGGAGAGCTGTTCGTCTCCGATACCGGCAACCACCGCATCAGGCGGGTGAAGGCCGACGGAGCGGTGTCAACATATGCAGGTGCGGCGACGCCGAAGGATGATCTGGGGCGAGAGACTGGCGGCTACCGGGAGGGGCGGGCCGCGCAGGCCGAGTTCCGGTATCCGGTCGGGATGACGGCGGATGATTCGGGGACGGTGTACGTGGCGGACGCGGGCAACCACGCGGTGCGCCGCATCTCCCCCAGTGGCGAGGTGACGACCGTCGCGGTCGAAGGGAAGCTCCAAAGCCCAACCTCCATCTGCTTCGCGCCGGATGGCAGCATGTGGGTTTCGGATACGGGGGGCGGAAGGGTGTGGACGGGACCGGCGGGCGGGCCGCTGCGGAAATGGCAGGAGAAGGGCGAAGCGAGTAAGCGCTTTCTGCCGGCGGGGCTGGCGCCGACGGCGGATGGCGCGGGGCGGGACCAGCTGCACGTCTATCTGGCCGACTCCGGGGGTCATTGCCTGTATCGCATCGAGGGAGCAGAGCTGGTGCTCGTTGCGGGAGCGGGCGATGCAGCCGCGGGTTCGTCCGATGGCGGGGGCGATGTGGCCCGGTTCTTGTGTCCCGCGGGCCTTGCCAGCGGAGGGGCAGGTGACCTCTATCTGGCCGACTATGGCAATAACGTGATCCGGCGGGTGTCTGTCGCGATGAGCGCGAAGGAGGAGCGCTAGTGCAGGTTGAGATCAGCGGACTCCATAAAGTCTACCCCGGTGGCGTGCATGCGCTCCAGGGCATCGACCTCACGATCCCGCCAGGTATCTTCGGGCTGCTTGGGCCGAATGGGTCGGGCAAGACCACGCTCATGCGGATTCTGGCGACACTGCTCGAGCCGACGTCGGGCGAGGTGCGCGTGGGCGGACACGATGTCCGGAAGGAGAAGGCTGAGGTCCGCGAGCTGCTCGGGTATCTGCCGGAGGACTTCGGCTTCTACCCGAATCTCAGCGCCTACGAGATGCTCGACTACCTCGCGCTGCTCTGCCGGATCAATGACCGCAAGGAGCGCCAGGCGCGGATCGAGCAGGCGCTGCAGCGGGTGAACCTGAGCCAGGTGGCCGGGCAGCGCGTGGGCACGTTCTCGGGCGGGATGAAGCGGCGGCTGGGAATCGCCCAGGCCATCCTCAACAATCCGGCCATTCTGATCATGGACGAGCCGACGTCGGGGCTGGATCCGGAGGAACGGGTTCGGCTGCGCAACTTGCTTGCCGAGCTTGCAGGCGATCGAGTGGTGATCCTATCGACACACATCGTGAACGATATAGCCACCATTGGCCAGCATCTAGCGATCATCCGCGAGGGGGTATGCCTGTTTTCCGGGAAGCTGCCCGACCTGCTCGGCCCGTTGCGGGGGCGGACCTGGATCATCGACATCGAGGAAGACGAGCTTGGCCGGGTGCGCGAGGAGTACTTCGTGACGGGTGTTTTCCGCTCGGCCACCGGCATGCAGGTGAGGGCGCTGGCGGAGACGATGACGCACCCGAGAGGGTATGCGGCCGAGCCCACGCTCGATGACGCCTACGTCGTGACGATGAAGCAGGAGGCGCCAGCACGTGAGGCGGCCTGAACTCACCGGGGTGGCGCCGCTGTTCGCACGCGAGTGCTGGATCGCGCTCCGCGCTCCCGCGTTCTGGGCGGTGGCGGGCGCGTGCGCGCTGCTGGCGGTCTGGCGCGCCACCGGGCCCGGCGCCACCGCGGCGATCGCGGCCTACCGCACATGCGAGTTCATGATCATCGGGCTGGGCGTGGTGGCGGTGTTCCTGGCCGGGTCGGCGGCGGGGCGGGACCGGCGCACCGGGGCCGAGCAGCTCGTGCTGGCGAAGCCCGAGGGGAGCGCGCCCCTGGTCGTCGTGATGCGATTCTGCGCGCTCTGGCTTTCATTGGTGGCGATCGCCCTCATCGCGCTCGCGGCCGCGTCGCTGAGCCAGATCGTATTCGCCCGGACGCCCTGGCAGGTCCATCCGTACGTGCACGCGCTGGCGCGGGCGGTGCTGCCGATCGGGATGGCGGCGGCGCTGGGGTTCTGCTTGTCGACGATCTTCCATACCCCGCTGGCTTCAGCGGTGGCGGCGGTCTACTGGATCGTGATCCCGCTCAGCCGGCCACACATCGCGATGGCGTTCGACCTGACGCTCTCGCAGCACCGGGTGGTCGCCGCGCTGCTCACGGCGTTCCTCGTTGCTCTGGCGTCGGCACTGTACGCTCGCTCGATTCGCGACCGTGGTGCAAGCTCGGGGCGACTCATGTGGGTGACGGCGGTGCTGTTGGTTGGTGTCGGAGTGTCCGCCTACCAGGTGGCCACGAGCGGGGAGGATGTCCTCACCGGCCCCGATCCTGTCCTCGCGGCGATGGCGAGTCAGTCGATCCATAGTGATCCGCGAGCGCCGGGCTTCTGGCTGGCGGACCAGAGCGGCCGGCTGGTGGGGATGAGCGACTTCGCGGGGCGGCCAGTGCTTCTCGCGTTCTGGGGACCTGCGGTGTCGGACTCGGCACAGGTCCTTCCGGCTCTCGGGAGCATGTCGAAGGAGTTCGGACCGCGTGGACTCGCCTGCATCGCGATCTCGGTGGATCGGGACCCCGCGACTCTGTCGCCTTTTGTGGGAGAAGCCGGCCCGGGGGTCGCGATGCTGTGGGATCGCGGGCGACACTTCGGCGAGGGAACGTATGAGGTGGATTCGCCGATGGCAGTTGCGTACGACATAACCGCGCTGCCCGCGATGTTCCTGCTCGACCGCGATCGGCGCGTGGTGATGCAGGCGCCGACCGAGCTGAGCGCTGAGTGGCTGAGGCGCCAGGTCAGGCGGATCGTGGAGCGGTGATGGTCGAGGGACAGCAACCGGCGAAGAGAGAGACGCGGCAGGGGCTGTGGGCCTACAATGTCCGCATCCTGCTGGGCAACAGCTACTGGCTGATCGTAACGCCGGTGGTCGGCGGGCAGCTGGTGCTCTTCTGGAACATGGCGGTTGTGAGCGCCTCCACCCCGGCGCTCGCGGTCCGGACGATCGAGCTCCTCGCGCCCATCCTTGGGGCGTTTCTCTGCGCCCACGCACTGGCCCCGGAACAAGGCAAGGTGGGTGAACTGGTATTCGTCCGGCCGGTCTCGATCGAGCGGGTGCTCATCCTGCGGCTGCTTGCGATTCTCGCCTTCGTCATTGTCGTGATGTCGCCGGTGCTCATGCTGTTCATCTTCCGGGTGGAGGCATTCCCGCTGGCTGCGGCGGTGGCGGCGTCTCTGCCAGGGACGCTGCTGCTGTCGGTGCTGGCGCTTGCCGCCGGGAACGCGCTCCGCCAGCCGCTGCTGGGCTTCGCCGTGGCAGGAGCTTTCTGGGCGCTGGAGGTGGCCACAGGCGGGTACTTCAACGCGCTGGTTTCGCTCCAAAGCTACGCCGACTGGCTTGCAGGACGGCCGATGTCGGAGCTGTGGCTGATCAACAAGCTCGTGCTGGCCGGGCTGGCGGTGGTGGTCTACCTGGTGGTGAGGAGGACGTTGGGCCAACCGGCCGCACCTCGGCGTCTTCGCACCACCGCGGTGAGGACGGCGGCGGTTGTCGCGATCGCGGTAGCCTACCTTGCCACCGGCGCCGGCTACAAGCTGGCCTATGGCTTGCGGCACGAGCAGGAGCTTGGCACACAATCCCACTTGTGGTACCAACTCCAGTTTGGCGGATACGGGCCGCTGCCGGTTGCGCGGCTGTTTGGGCCGGCGTTCCCGCTCTACCTGCAGGCCGATCTGACCAAGGATCTGCTCTCTACCAGCATCACGAGCACACCCCTCGTCACGCCCGTCGACGTCTCGCGCTTGCGGCTGCTGCTGGCGCGCTATCCCAAGAGCATCTGGGCCGATAACGCACAGCTCGACATCGCACTTCACGTGCTGAAACAGCGGCCCCGCGAGACGGGCCTGCTGATCGGCCGACAGGCGGGGCAGGAGGTCACCGCACAGCGCGTGATCGATCAGGACATCACCGCGGCACGGCCGGAACTGGAGGCGCTCGTCGATCGCTATCCGCGCAGCCCCTTCGGCCCGCTCGCCCTCTCTGAACTGGCCGGCATCGGGCTCGCGCAGCTTGACTTCCCGCTTGCGATCAGCTCGTACGAGCGGCTGATACGGGACTACCCCGGCGCGCCCGACGCGTACACGGCCGGCCTAAAGCTGAACGCGTACTACCTCGCCGGTGGGCAAGGGGACAAGGCACTCGCGGCGGCCGACGTTGCGGCGGCGGTCGCTCGCTGGGACGTGCAGGCGGATGCACTGTTTGCGGCAGGCCGCGCGGCGGGAAGCGCCGAGAAGATCGACACCGCGCGCGACCGCTACCAGCGCGCGAAGGAGGCGGCCCGGGAAGCTGGTGAGCGCTCTATCGCCGGGGCACGCAGCCCGAGCCATCTCAACAAGGCCGAGATGTTCACTCGGGCCAATGCAGTCATCTCGGCCAGCGATAGAGCGCTCGCCTCTCTGGATAGCAAGGGCACTGCCGGCGCGGAAAGAGGTCCGGGGCCGGGCGCTGCGGCCGTCGCGCGGGTGAGCGGGCGTGCGGTTGTGGATGGCGGGACGGCCGCGGGAGCGAGGGTGGCGATGGGAACTGCGGACGGGAGCGGGTTCCCCTCTCCGTTCGCAGGCGGACCTGCTGCGGCTGCGAGCGCGGGCACAGACGGGCGGTTCGCGCTCAAACTCCCAGAGGGGACGTATCCTGCGCTCGCCGTTTCGCTTGATATTCCGGAGAGCCGTGTGGACTGGAGGAAGGAGATGGCCGTGCCGAACCTGCCGGTGAGGGTCGAGCGGCCATCGGTGGATCTGGGCGAGATCAGGGTAGCGATGTCCCCGCCGTTGCGGGTGGAGCGAGAAGGCGGCGGACAGCGCCGCAGCCGGTCCGGGAGCCGGACCGGCGGAGGGGGCCGGCGGGGGTCCCGGACAGAGCCGGGAGGCGGGCGGGGCGGCGGAGAACGCCGCAGGACCGGGAGGGGCGCCGTGGAACCGTCAGCAGTGCCTGAAGTCGGCGATCCGCACTGAGATCCGCACTCGGCAGCCGCGGTAGCTGGAGGCGGGGCTATGCTACGGTTGACCGTCTTGGAGGGTGCTGAAGCGGGGATGGTCTTCCCGTCGAGCGAGGCCTCAGTCGGGGTGGGCACGGCCGCCGACAACGAGGTGCAGCTCAGCGATCCGTTCGTCTCGCGCCACCACGGGCGCTTCTTCCGGACTGCATCGGGATGGATGTACCGCGACCTGGGGAGCACGAACGGCTCTGCCATCGACCGCGCCGGCCAGCAGATCGCCCTGGACGCATCACGTCCGGAAGCCGACCTAGTGCCGGGGGACATGATCGTGCTGGGGCGGTCGGTGCTGCTGGTTGAGCTGATCGCCCCTGACAAGGAGTCCCCGTCGCGCACCCTGGTCGCCTCTCGCGGCCTGGAGGACCTCGCGGGGAGCGGAGAGCGCCAGCTTGCCGAGCTGGACGGCCTCGCCGCGGCATACCAACTCGAACGGCAGTTGGGCCTCGCGCTCGGCCCGGAACAGATGCTGGACGCGATCCTGGCAGCAATGCTGAATGCGTTCCCAGGGGCGACCCACGCGATGCTGCTGCTGATCGACAAGAAGACCGGCCGGCCCAGACGCCAGGTGGCGCGGGTTCGCGGTGAGGAAGGGAGAGCGCGGGACGAGATACCGGTGAGCATGTCAGTTGCGAATAGGGTGCTGACGGAGGGGAAGTCGCTGCTGTTCCTCGATGTCGCCTCGGAGTTCGCGGACTCGCAGAGCGCTGCCGCGGCGGCCATCAGCTCCAGCCTGTGCGCGCCGTTGTGGACCGGGGAGGAAACCGTCGGGCTGGTCCAGGTCGACAGTCGGCAGGGGAAGGCGAGCCCACCAGGCGGCCGGCGGGCAAGCTTCACGGAGCGCGACCTCGACCGCCTGAGCCTGTTCGCAAATCGCGCCGCCCTGGCGATCGTCGCGTCGGAGCTGTATGATGCCGAGGAACGGAACCGTCTGCTGCGCGACCTGTCGGCGATGATCACCCATGACCTGAAAGGCCCACTGACGGCGATCATGGGTTTTCTCGATATTCTCGCGCAGGAGCCGCTCACCGGCGATCAGGCCGAGTACGTGGAGATCGCGCTCGCAAGCAGCAAGTGGCTGACGGTGCTTATCGCGGGTATCCTCGATGTCGCGAAGATGGAGGGGGGAGAGGTCGAACTACACCGGCGCCCGCTGACGTTGGCCGGCGAGATCGCGGAGGCGCTGCAGCTGATCGACTATCAGATCCGGGAGAAGCGCATTACCCTCGAGACGGTGGCGCCGCCCGGCCTGCCCGAGGTCTGCGCCGACGGCGAGCTCTTCAGGCGCATCGTGGTCAACCTCGTCGGCAACTCGGTGAAGTTCGCGCCGGGGGACAGCACTATCACCGTGTCGGCGGCATTGGGCGGGGACGCCGACCGGGTGGTGATCAGCGTGCGGGACCAGGGCCCGGGGATTCCCAAGGAACACCAGGGGCGCATCTTCGATAAGTTCGTGCAGGTAGCGAAGGGGCGGTCGGCCGAGAAGATATCGGTGGGGCTCGGGCTCGCCTTCTGCAAAATGGCCGTGGAAGCCCATGGCGGGAGCATCTGGGTGGAGAGCGAGCCGGGTCAGGGGGCGTGTTTCTCGTTCTCGCTGCCGGTGAGCGGGAACGCCATGACGCGGTCGGGCTAGCCTGGGTGGATGATGTGGACAGGCCGCTCCTCAGACTGTGCCCAGGGTAGACAGGCCTGCCCTACCGGGGTCGACTGCGGCCGCCCTTCTTGGTCGGGTCTTCGAGGCCACTGAGCGCCTGGTTGATCTCCTGCTGGCGCTTTGCCTGCTGCGTGCGCTGAACCATGAGGGAGTTTGGGGCGCCGCATTTCCAGCAGGTGGCGACGCTGCGGTTCATCCGCTCGCCGCACTTCGAGCACCGGAAACCGGCCAGGGGTGTCTCGACTGCCGGGCGGGAGACGATGGCGCCCCCCGTCGAGGCCGGCACGCCGCTGTCGCGGGGCGGAGCCACTGCGGGCGGAGGCGTCACCGGGCGGCCGGGGAGAATGGCCGTCCCCGCCGCCGCGGCCGAGGTGTCACCATTCCGCAGGCCGGCGATGATCTCGCGGGCGTTTTGGAAGCGGTAGTGCGGCTGCTTGCGAAGGCATTTTGTGACAGTGCGAGAGATGGAGGCAGGCAGGCCCTGAATCGGCTGCGGCTCGGTGTTGAGGATGCCGCTCAGCACCGCGGCGGGAGTGGTTCCAGGGAAAGGCGGCCGGCCGGTGAGCATCTCGTAGAAGGTCGAGCCGAGCGAGAAGATGTCGGACCGCGCGTCGAGCTTCTCGCCGCGGGCCTGCTCGGGCGACATGTAGGCGAACGTTCCCATCACAGTGCCGGTGTGCGTCACTCCCTTCTCGGCGACGATCGCGGCGAGGCCGAAGTCGGTCAGCTTCACGGTGCCATTACGAAGCAGCATGATGTTGTCGGGCTTGATGTCGCGATGAACGATGCCCTGGTCGTGGGCATAGGCAAGGGCCTCGCAGGACGCGGCCATGATCTGAACCGCTCGCTCCAGCCTGATGGCGCCGGCCAGCTCGATCAGCTCGCGAACGGTCTGGCCATCGAGGAACTCCATGACGATGAAGAAGGTGTCCTGGTCGGCGCCGATGTCGAGCACCTGGACGATGTTGGGGTGCATCAGGGAACGAGCGGCGCGAGCTTCGCGCTGGAAGCGCTCGACCGTCTCCCAGCGAGTGCGCGCGTCGACACCCGGGGAGAGAAGCATGGTCTTGATGGCAACGGTTCCCCCCTGGGGTGACAGGGCCTGGAACACCTTGCCCATGCCGCCCTGCCCCAACTCGCGGGTGACGGTATAGCCAGCGATCTGTGCCACGCCCACGGCCTCACCTCGCTCGGGCGGCGATCGGACCACCCGGGTTGCAGCGAGTCGGACATCATGGAACGAAGGCAGCGACGGGGTGATGCAAGTACTGCTACAAAGGGAGTATTCTCCGGGGCGGGGCGCAAGCCTTCCTGTCTGGACCGCATCTTGTCCCCACCGCTCCACATGGCCCGGGATGAGCGTCCGAAGCGGCCGCTGGGGGCGTCAGGCGGGGCCTGGCTGCGAATGGTGCACTTTCGGGCCGGCCGCCAGAGGAACCCGGTGCTTAGTAAGGAACACCGGCTGCGGATACGCTGCAGGTCACTCGACGTAGGGGAGGCGTACGAGATGAAGCGGATTCTCGTGGTGGACGATGACCCTCCGGTCGCTCGCCTGATCAGCGCAGCACTTAAGGCCGCCGAGATAGAGCACATCATCGACTACTGCAGCGACGGGGGGCAGGGGAAGGTGAAGGCCGGGCAGGGAGAGTGCGACCTCATCACCCTCGATCTGGCGATGCCGCTGATGGATGGATTCGCGGCGCTCGAGGAGATGAAACGCAACCCGAAGTGCGCGCACATCCCGGTAATCGTGATCACCTCCCATCAGGATGCCGAGATGCATCAGCGCGCGCTGGACCTCGGCGCGACGGCTGTGCTCACGAAGCCGTTCAAGCCGCGGCAAGCGGCAGAGACTCTTCGCCGGGCGCTGATGGGAGAGATAGAGCCGGGAGGGATGGGCCCGGGGTTGAAGCCGTTGGGGCGCTAGTGTGGTGCACGGTGAGTACCTTTACATGTCGCGGAGCTCCGTCGGCTTGGATCAGGGGGCCGGAGGCCCTGATACTCACACTTCGCATGTAAAGAACTGTCATGTGCAGTACACTAGCGCCCCAACGCGAGCAGGTCGTCGCTCACGATCGTCGGGCACCAGTGCTTCTCGATGTAGTCGATGACGAGGCGGGTGCCTTCGTCGTGGCTGACGTGCGGCGGCATGGCCGGGTTGTACATGGCATCGGTCAGGTCGCGCACGAGCATGATATCGACACCCCTCTGCACCATCGCCTTGATCGCGAATGAGCGATTCAGGATGCACATGTTGGTGTGCACGCCCATGATGAGGACGTGTCCGATGCTGCGCTGCTGCATGACGTTCCAGATTTCCTGACCATCGGCGGAGATGGCGTCGCGCACCTCGTCGATCTCGATCGCCGGGTGCTGGCGGGTCCATGCTTTGTACCAGGGCTTCTCGCCGGTATCGGAGCCGCCGTCTGAGTCGTCGATGGGCAGAGGAGGGGCGTCGCGCTCAGTTGGGGCGGGCATCTGGACTGCGGGCGCGGCGAGCACGCGGGCGCGGGCAGGCGACTCGCGATAAAAGTCGATCGTATCGGAGGGGGCATGGATGATCGTGACGCCGGCGGCGCGGGCGGCCTCCACCACTTCATTCATGCACGGGGCCATCGCGTCGACGCGCTCGCTCGCGCCGCGGGACCAGTGCTTGTCCCACATATCGCAGATGATGATCGCTGTCTGGCCGGCGCGGACGCACTTCATGACGGTGATGGTCTGCCAGGCATCTGCCGCATCTGGTCGGCGCTCCTGGTATCTGAGGTCGAGTGTGATCTCGCCTGCGGCCATGCTGTCGAAGACCTCCGGCTACGAGCCCGGCGAGAACAGGTGACAGCCGCAATATAGGATGATCTCGGCGCGGGTTGGCCGATTCGCCAACTCCAGCGCGAACGGCACTGGGTCGAAGGTGCGCCTGGCGAAGCAGTCGTAGTGCGCGGGGACGGCGACGCGGGCGCCGATGGCGATGGCCAGCTCGGCCGCCTCCTGGAAGTCGGGGAACTCCTCTTCAGTTGGCGAGGTCGTGATCAGCGCGACGTGCGGGGCGGCGCGGCGCAGTGGCTCCATGAGACTCGATTCGCGCGTCACGCCACGCATGATGTCGCCGGTGTCGTAGACTTTGATGCCACCGATGTCGACGATGTAGCCATAGTGTCCGACATCGCTCACCGCCGGTGTTTTGGAGAGCACCACCTCAACAGACGCAGCTCCCGCGTTCGCGACGTCGCCGGGCTGGAGCGCACGCACGCGCTCGGCTGCGATGCCCGCCTCTATCATGGCTTGCGCGCTCTCGGGCGGGCCGAAGAAGCGCGTCGCCGCCGAGAAGCCTGCGAGGGGGACCAGAAACGGCGGATCGGTGTGGTCGGAGTGGTTGTGGGTGCAGAAGACCGCGTCGGGCTGAAGCTCGTCGGCGCGGATCGGCGCTTCGCTGTGGACATAGCGCTCGGGCTCGCGGGGCCGGGAGAAGAACGGGTCGATCATGATGCTGACCCCGGCGCTCCTGATGAGGTAGGAGTTCTGCCCGAGCCACCAGATGGCGACGGTGTTGGGGGGAACGCTCTGTTCGACTATCTGCTGCGCGACTCTCATGTTACCCTCGATGAGGCTGTCGAAGTCGGGTGGGACTGTTTGGGCCCCAGGTGGTTTGTGCGGGGGGGGGGCAGGAGGCAAGCCGCCTCCGCCAAGGCTACGGCGCCCCCGGCTCCTGCCCTACGAGCCTCATGCGCGATGGCCTTACTGGGAATGGCCGGGTGCTACTTGCCGCTCAGGCCCCAGTTGCTTCCGACCCCAGTGACGAAGTCCCACGACGGCTTGCAGCGATACTTCCCTGCTGACCCCGAGATGATATCCCTGAACACATAGCTGGGATCAGAGGACGGAGAGGGAGAGCTGTAGGCGAGATTGGCGTAGATTCTGCTACCCAGCTCGTCGAAGGAGCTAGCGGCGAAGCCCGTGCCGGAGGAGGCAACCAGGTTGATGATCCCTGCCAGCGAGGGCGCGGAGACACTGGTGCCGCCGAAGACCAGCCAGGATCCCTGCCAGTAGACCGATACCCCGGTGTAAGGGTCCGCATCGAAGGACAGGTCGGGTGTGCCTCGTCGAGATGCCACTATGGCCCGGATCGCGTACTGGTACGGTGGCCTGGGCTCGTACTTGCTGCCGCCACCGCCGCTGCCTTTCCAACCCGTTTCGCTGAGGAAGCCTCCCGTGACGCTCACGTTGAGAGTCGTCCCGCCAGCGGAGACGACGTTCGGCGACACGCCCGGCCAGATGGTCTTGCCGCCGCTGTCGCCGCTCGAGGCGAAGTAGACCACGTTGTCAGCCGCGAAGTGGCCATCATAGGAGAGCTCGCGCCGGAACTCGCTGCCGCCCCAGCTCATCGACACCTCGCGGACGTCGTCCACGCCGTTGGCGACATCCACACCCTGCAGCAGATCGGCCCAGCTATTGGAGGCGGTTTCCACCAGAACGATCTTGGCACTGGGGGCCATCGCGTGCGCCCACTCGATATCGAGCGCCGCCTCCTGCGACCAGCCGGAGTTGTACTTGGGCTGCTGCCCGGAGGCATAGATCACCTCGAACACATCCCCGTTGCCCGTTTCCTGGGGCAGGCCGAACTGCTGGGAGAAGGCGTTGAAGTCGGCCACCGCGGTGGGGTAGTCATACGCGTCAACGACAGCGATGACCTGCGCGCCAGCGGCGTCTCCGGGGCTGTAGGCGGGGAGGCCGTAGGCGGCGCGGATGACATCGGGGTTCAGTCCCCAGGGCGCGCCCCCGCCCTGCCCCGGGCGCGAGAGAAGCAGGTGGTTGGTGTGGGCGCGCCGTCCGAAGTCCTCCGGGCGTTCCTTGCTGGAGTCGGGGACGATCACAGTTTCGCCCCGATTGCCCTGGCCTTGAGCGGCGGCTGACCCGGCCACCGCCATGAACGCTGCGAGCATCAGCACACCGAGCCATGTCTTCATCGTGTGTCCACTTCCTTTCCTCCAACACGCCGGTCGGACAAAGGGGACTGCATGCCCCACGCGTCCGCGAAAAGGCTAGCACATCCTTGCCCCGGATGCCAGCCCCGGTGGGCGGCCCGCTGCTCTCCGTCTCGCACGAGGCCCGGCAGGGCTCTGCTGCTCACGCCACCAGGCGCGCGTGGTAAGCGTGGCCTACTTCAGCGCTCTGCTCACTTCGGCCAGCTGGTCGATGATGGGGAGCTTGTTCGGGCATTTTGGCTCGCACTGGCCGCACTCGATGCAGACGTCGGCCCGCTTGCCTTCCTCCAGGCCCGCGTACTCCGACTTCGCCCAGTCCTTCAGCCCATAGACGCGGCCGAGGTTGTAGATGCGGAAGTTGCGCGGTATGTCGACGCCGTTCGGGCAGTCCATGCAATAGCCGCAGCCGGTGCAGAACTTGCTGCCGACGACCTTGAACTCATCGAGGATGCGGTTGACCTTCTCCCAGTCCTCATCGGTCAGGCCTTTGAAGGCGTCGACGGTGGCGACGTTCTCGCGGATCATCTCGAGGGTGTTCATGCCGGAGGCCGCGCAGCTCACATCCGGGTTTGAGAGCACGAATTGCAGCGCCGCGGCGGCGGTGCTGGTGGCGCCGCCCGGGATCAGGTCCTGCAACTGCTTCGCGGGGCTGGCGAGCATGCCGCCCGCGACCGGACACATGACGATGACGCCTACGCCGAGCTCGCCCGCGCGCTTGATCGTCGGCGCGTAGGAGCGGTCGAGCATGTTGTAGGGGATGGTCAGGCTGTCGAACAGGCCGGTTTCGATCAGCTTGGTGAAGTTCTCGGGCTTGTCGTGGCCGGTGAAGCCGATGTGCCCGATGAGGCCTTCGCTGCGGGCCTTGTCGAGCGCCTCCAGCGCGCCACCTTTCTTCGTCAAGTGCGGTAGCTCCTCGAGGCTGAACCAGCCTACCTGGTAGAACTCGAGGTAGTCGACCCCGAGGGTCTGCATCTGCATTTCCATGTCTCTGCGGTAGCTGTCGGCGGTCGTGTCTTCGCCGACGCCGGTCTTGCCGGAGACGATGAGGCCGCGGCTGCGGCCCTTCAGGCCGCCGGCAACGAGGTGCTGGCAACGGTCGTTGATGTACCCATACGTGGTCTCGAAGTAGTTGATGCCCGCGGCGATGGCGGCATCGACGACCTGCGCGGCGTAGTCCGGGTCATCCTCCGGCAGCCGCATGCAACCCAGGCCCAGTGCGGAGACCTGCAGGCCTGTCTTTCCGAGTGGACGATACTTCACGGCGAACCTCCGTAGCAGGGAATGGCAGGAGCTTCCCCTCGACTTCGCTCGGGGTGAACAGCTCCTGCCCAACAGAAGGGAGATTCTCCGCGTGTTCCCGGATCGCCTATCGGGGAAGGGCTTGGTGGGAGTTAGGGAGTCTCTTGCATCATGGTTGGCGGGCAAACCACGCCAGAGGCGGGTGAACCTCACCCCCGTTCCCTCCTGACGGCCGGCGGGCAAGCCCCCTCTCCGCGCGCGGAGAGGGGGCGCAGATGAGGCGCGAAGTGGGCTTGCACGGCGTCGGACCGGGCAGACCAGCCAAGGGAGGGCGGTTGCCGCCCTACACACGAACGGGGTAACGGCCGTGCTCCAGGACGGTATCGTACATGGCCACGAGGTTTTCGGCGGGGACGCCGCGCTGGATGTTGTGGATGGTGGTGAAGACGAAACCGCCGCCAGGAGCGAAGGTTCGCAGGCGTTCCCTCACCTGCTCTCTCGCTTCCTCGGGTGTGCCGAATGGCAGCGTGCTCTGGGTCTCGACGCCGCCGCCCCAGAAGACTAACCGGCCGCCGAACTCGCGGTTGAGGCGATCGGGCTCCATGTCGGCGGCCGATGTCTGCACCGGGTTGAGGATGTCGACGCCCATGTCGATGAAGATGGGGATGAGCTTGTAGATGGAGCCGCAGCAGTGGTACCACGTCTTCAGCGGTGTGGTCTGGTGGACCCAGTCGTTGAGTCGCTTGTAGCACGGGGCATACAGCTCGGCGAAGAGCGCCGGCGAGAACTGCGGGCCCTTCTGCGTGCCATAGTCGGAGCCGGAGATCTCGACGATCTCGATGTGATCGCCCACCGCCTGGAGATAGACCTTCAGGTTCCGAAGGGCGTTGTCGGTGTAGGTCTCGAGGATGTCGCGGGCATACTGCTTCTCGGTGGCGAGGATGATCATCCAGTCGGAGAAGCTGCCGACGCTGCCCATGCCGCCCCAGAGGAACGCGCCCATGACGGCATACTCGGTGCCTTCGTGAAGCTCGCGGGCGCGGGCGCTCAGCACCTCGAGCTCCTCGTCGGTGATGGTGGGCAGCGACTCCCGGTAGTCCGAGATCGAGGGCATGGACAGCTCGGCGCTCGGGCGAGTTGGGCCGGTCGGGTCGAAGTAGAAGCCGTCCTTGGGCATGTGGCCGCAGAAGGCGTTCTCCGGCTTTCCTGCCCAGCGGATCAGCAGCCCGCCCTCACCATCAGGCTCGGGGTTGAAGTCGCCGGGGACCAAAAACTCCGCGCCATCGAAGTGCCGCCAGGGCTTCCACCGCTCGTTGCGAAGGCCGAAGACCGGCTCGAGACGCTCCAGGCCGATGACATCGCAGCCGACGCGCTGCCGGACCGGCTCCTCGACCTCGGCGAGCATCTGGTAGACATCGAAGATGCGCGGCGGGCCGCCGCTGATGCCGAGCTTCCGGCGAAGCTCGAGGTAGGCATGGGCCGCTATCCCGGTCATGCGGGTGCCGCCTAGGTCGACGGGCACCCGGTCGGGCTCCTGGAAGTTGATCGCCTTAAGCACGCGCTCGCGAGATGTCATGTCTACCAGCCTACCACCCGCTGACGACGATGATGTGCATCGCGTCTTGGCCGAGTCGGCGCGTGAGTCCTGCAGTGGGGGCACAGTGCGAGTCCGCCACATCAGGGCAGGTGTCGCGGCCTCGCTGACAGTATGCTTCGGAAGTGCCCTGTTCTGGGCGCCAGGAGGTACAATGAAGCGCGCGGTGGTGATGTTGTTCGCGCTCGTTCTGATGACAGCGATCGCGCTGCCCGGGCGGTCTGACGCGCCGGGGCAGGTGCACGCGATGAAGGAGAGCATGGTGACTGGAGCAGAGAACTACAATCCGTCCTACTGGGTGTTCGGCGATATTGGCACCGAGAACATGAAGCTCGCCAAAGACCTGGGGTTCGTGGGCGTGACCTTCTGGGCTGCGAACCGGGAGGATGACAGCATCACGTACAACTTCGACTCGCCCACCCTGCGGCAGTTCGGCTGGGCGACGCAGACGCAGGACCGGCCGCTCCTCACCGAGTACGCGGCGCGGGCCCACGCCGCCGGCCTGAAGGTGATGGTCAACATGGAGGGGGTGAATCCCTATCACTGGAAGGCGGGACGGAAGAACTGGACCCCGGAGATCATCGGCAATGTGATGACTGATCTGCATAACGATGGCGCGGATCGCTGGTTCACCGAGTGTGTCGCCGGCTGGCCGCCGCTCTTCTTCGCTTTGGCCGACACGGGCCGCAGGATCGGCATGGAGTACCAGGAGGGAGATGACCCCTCCTATCTCTACGCGTTCGACGAGGAAACCGGGAAACTGGGCTTTACCGACATTTACCGGCGGGGCCATATCGTGAGCATGTACCACTACCAGTACCGGCGGGACGAGATCGGCAAGGAGGCCAGCCTCGCGCAGGAGGGATCGCTGGCCTATGGCTTCGGCCGCGGCTGGGGGATGCCAACGGCGATGGTGTTCACCGTGCACCACAACTGGGGCGAGCTACCTGAGTATTGGGAGGGGATCCTCAAGCCGAGCATCGCCATTCGGGCGCTCCAGTTCCGGGTCAGTGACGTCATGCTCATCGGGCTGGATGCGGACAGGGCCCGGAAGGTCGACGTGGCCGGCACGAAGCAGTGGGTCGCCGGTCTGGTGGCGCGGAACGCGCAGGAGAAGAGGCCAATGCTGAACGTCGTCGCTCGCCTGCGGAGGGGCGCGTACGACCAGTGGCGCGACTTCGCCAGCTCCGGCGATGCGATCACGAGCGGGGCGTTCCACGCGGGCTGGAACATGGTAGCGAGCACAGAGCCGCTCGCCGATGCCGACGCCTACTACGTGTGCGCCGCGGGGAAGGACGACCAGGGGACGCTCGACCTGACGCCCGAGATCGCGGAGCTGTTCGCGGGCGAGAAACCGGCGTTTCTCCAGGTCGCGGCCAGCGTCCCCGCCGGGGGCGACCTGACGCCGAACTGGCGTATCGCGCTGGCCGCCTGTGGCGTGAACCCGGAGGCGGCCTTCAGCTATGGCGACATGCCCAGAACCGGGACCTATGGGGGCGCTCCGTTCACCTACACCGGTATCTACACGGCGTACGAAGTCAGGGAGCGGCCGCATGGGACGCTGATTCCGCGCCCGGCGGTGACCGGGACGGTGTCGGCTGAAGGCGATGGTGTCCCGATTATCGTGACCAGCGGGAACAAACACCTGATCCCGGCGAACTGCATCCGGTGGCAGATGATGGGACCTATCAGCGATCTCCTGGCAGGCTGCGGTGTGAAGGCGTCATCGGACGTGTGGGGCATTGCAGGCGAGAAGGTGACGGTGCTATTGGCGACGCACGACACCCGGCTCGACATCGTCATTCCGAAACTGGCGAAGGGCGCGAAGATCCGGGTGATGCAGTGGGACAAGTACCACCAGGTGACCTATCAGGACACCGTCACCTACGCGGGCTCGTATCAGAGGAGCATGAAGCAGTTCGACTCGATCGAGATAGAGTCGATGTGAAGCAGCCATGCGCGCCGGCGATATGTGCAGGGGCGTGAGGGGCCACAAACCCGCAAACATCCTGACCATAGAGGCGGCCATCGCTCGCGGCGGAGCGCGGGGGCGGTTGCTTCGTGCAGCGGCTATTGACGGGATGTCGGAGCGTGGGTAGAATACGAACCAGTGTGACGGGTGGCGTCGCCGACGCCGCCACAGCGGGGTCGGCAGATGCTGCGCGTCTTCGCTGGTCGGGGAGAGGCTGGGTGGCCGGGAACATGGCCAAGCCATCTCCCTTTTCGCGTGCCTCTGTCGCCGCCCATTGGAGGTTACCGCCTCCTGACGCGGCGACCGGGGGCGATCCGTGCTAACAGACGGAGCAGATCTGTGAACGGTCAGTACGCCTACGTCGTTGTGTTCGCGCTTGTCGGGATCGCGTTCGTGATGATCACGTTGATGGTGGCGTGGGCCATCCGACCCAGCCGGCCCTCCCGTGAGAAGCTGATACCCTACGAGTCCGGCATCATCCCCGTCGGCGACGCGTGGGGGCAGTTCAACATCCGCTACTACGTCTACGCGCTTCTGTTCGTCCTCTTCGATGTGGAGTCCGCCTATCTGTATCCGTGGGCCGTCCGCGTCGGCAAGCTGGGCAGCTACGCCGTGGTCGAGATGGCAATCTTCCTGGCGATCCTGGGCTTCGGGCTGGCCTACGCCTGGCGGAAAGGCTTGCTGCAGTGGGAGTAGCCCGGGACGGGAGCACAGCTCCCGCTGGCGCGTCCAGCGGGACGGGAGCCGCGCCGGCGGGGCGGAAGGCGCCGGCCCAGCGCCTTGCCGATATAGTCGTGCTCGTGCCGGGGGGAGAGTTCATCCTTACCAAGGTCGACTACGTCCTCAACTGGGGGCGCGCCTCATCCATCTGGCCGCTGACCTACGGGCTGGCCTGCTGCGCGATCGAGATGATGGCGACCGCGGCCTCGCGGTGGGACCTGGATCGGTTCGGCGTGATGTTCCGCGCCACCCCGCGGCAGTCGGATCTGATGATCGTGGCGGGCACGGTGACGAGGAAGATGGCGCCGGTGCTGCGCCAGCTCTATGACCAGATGCCGGAGCCGAAGTACGTACTGGCGATGGGGGGCTGCGCCTGCGCGGGAGGACCGTTCCACGACTCGTACTTCGTCGTGCAAGGCGTCGATCAGATCATCCCGGTAGACATCTACGTGCCGGGATGCCCGCCTCGACCGGAGGCGCTGATCGATGGCATCTACCGGCTCCAGGAGAAGATCAACCAGGAGACGCTGAGAGGTCGGAAGTGATCCTGGACGACCTGAAGGCGCAGTTCGGCGATGAAATCGAGTCGGCCGATGAGGTCGGGCGAGAGCTGCGCGTGCGCGTCCGGGCGGCGTCTCTCGTGGCGATGTGCCGCCTGTGCAGGAGTCGCGGTTACAGCTATCTGTCCGACATCACCGCGGTGGACACGGGCTCCGATATGCGGGTGGTCTACCGGCTGGTGTCGCTCCAGGACGGCGGCCATGTCGTGATCAGCGTGGGCGTCCCTCGCGCCGGCGGGTCGGTGCCGTCGGTTACGAGCGTTTTCCGGGGCGCCAATTGGCCGGAGCGTGAGGTCTACGATCTGTTCGGGGTGCGCTTCCAGGGGCACCCGGATCTGAGGCGGATTCTGCTGACCGATGACTGGCAGGGCTATCCGATGCTGAAAGCTGGGCCAGGGCAACCGAAGTGAGCGCACGGGTCACCCCAACTGACCACGTCGTCCTGAACATGGGCCCCCAGCACCCGAGCACTCACGGGGTGCTGCGGCTGAAGCTCACGCTCGACGGCGAGGTGATCGTTGCCTGCGATCCGGTCATCGGCTATCTCCACCGCGGGATGGAGAAGATCGGGGAGAACCGGACCTACGCCCAGTTCATCCCCTACACCGACCGGATCGACTACCTGAGCAGCGCCTCCAACAACGAGGCATTCGTGCTCGCGGTCGAGAGGCTGGCCGGCATCGAGGTGCCGGAGCGCGCCCAGTACCTGCGGGTGATCCTGCTCGAGCTGAACCGAATCGCGAGCCATCTCGTCTTCGTCGCCACGTTCGCCAACGACCTCGCCGCGACCACCGCCTTCCTCTACGCCTTCCGCGAGCGCGAGGTCATCATGGACCTGTTCGAAATGTGGACCGGCGCCCGCCTGACGCAGAGCTGGATTCGTATCGGCGGGGTCGGCTCCGACATACCCGGGGGCTTCGAGAGCAAAGCGCGCGAGTTCTGCCGCATGCTGGGCCCGCGGCTCGATGAATACGATGCGCTTCTCACCGGCAATCGCATCTTCCGCGTGAGGACCGAAGGGATAGGCATGCTCCCGCCCGAGGAGGCGATAGACTACGGGTGCAGCGGCCCGACGCTCCGGGGCTCCGGCATCGCCTTCGACCTGCGCCGGGCCGAGCCATATGAGGTGTACGGCAAGCTCGGGTTCGAGGTCATCACGGACACGGCGTGTGATTGCATGGGACGCTACCGCGTGCGCATGCAGGAGATGCGGCAGAGCGTGCGGATCATCGAGCAGTGCCTGGACCAGCTTCCGGCAGGACAGGTGCAGGCGAAGGTGTCGCGGGCGCTGCGGCCGCCGGCAGGCGAGGCCTACGGGCGGGTCGAGTCGCCGCGGGGTGAGTTCGGCTGCTACGTCGTGAGCGATGGCGGGACGATGCCGCTGCGCGTCAGGGTGCGAGCGCCCTCGTTCTACCATATGGCTGTGCTGCCGGAGATGCTGCGCGGATGGAAGGTGGGCGATGTCATCGCCATTCTCGGCAGCATTGATATCGTGCTGGGGGAGATCGACCGGTGAACGTCGCCGCGGGAATCGGCACCTACCAGAGCCTGCTCAACTGGTGGCAGGGGCATGGGCTGCCCGGCTGGATCCTCGAGGCGATCTGGATGGTGGCGATGGCGGTGATTGTCACCGTCGTCATCCTGATCTCCGTGCTCTTCCTCATCTGGCTCGAGCGGAAGGTGTCGGGTGACATCCAGAGCCGGGTCGGCCCCAACCGGGTGGGCGGGCGGTTCGGGCCGCTGCAGACCGTGGCCGACGCGCTCAAGCTCCTGATGAAGGAGGACATCATCCCGGCCGGCGCGGATAGGGCCATCTTCATCCTTGCCCCGTTCGTCGTGTTCGTGCCGACGCTGTTGGTCTTCCTGGTGGTGCCGTTCAGCGACCGCTGGATCGTGAAGGACCTGAACCTCGGGGTGCTATTCGTTGTGGCGGTGTCGGCGTTCCCGGTGATCGGGCTGTTCATGGCGGGCTGGGCGTCGAACAACAAGTATGCGATGCTCGGCGCCATGCGCGCGGCCGCCCAGACCATGAGCTATGAGATCCCGCTGATCCTCGCGATGGTGTGTGTGGTGGTGGCAGCGGGGTCACTGAGGATCGGCGACATCGTCGGCGCGCAGCGCGATGGCCACTGGTTCATCCTGCGGTTCCCGCTGCAGATCGCCTTCCTGCTCTATCTCATCACCTCGATGGCCGAGCTCAAGCGCGTTCCGTTCGACCTGCCGGAGGCGGAGAGCGAGCTGGTCGCGGGCTATCACGTCGAGTACACCGGCATGCGGTTTGCCATCTTCTTTATCGGTGAGTTCGCGCACCTGTTCTTCGTCGCCGCGTTCTGCACGACGCTGTTCCTGGGCGCGTGGGAGGGGCCGCTACTCCCTCCGGCCGTCTGGTTCCTCGTCAAGACATATGCGGTCATCCTGGTCATCATGTGGGTCCGATGGACTCTGCCGCGGCTGCGAATCGACCAGATCATGGGATTCGCCTGGAAGCTGCTGGTCCCGGCAGCGCTGGCGACAGTGCTGCTGACCAGCCTGGTGGGGACGTCGTGACGAGCCGACCGACAAAGCGACACAACTACCTGGCGGAGATCGTCGGGGGCGCGTGGAGCATCGCCAAGGGCATGGCGGTGACGTTCCGCAACGCCTTGCGCCGGCCGATCACGGAGAACTACCCGGCGCAGCGGCCGGCGATTCCGCCCGCCTGGCGTGGGAAGATGGTTCACAAGCGCGGCGAGGACGGCCGTCCGCGCTGCACCGCCTGCATGGCCTGCCAGAAGGCGTGCCCGTCGCTGGCCATCGTCGAGATCAAAGGCGACGAGGAGAAGGGGCGCGAACGCCGGGCGACGTCCTATGTGTGGGACGCCTCTCGCTGCCTCTTCTGCAACCAGTGTGTCGAGGCGTGCCCGTTCGACGCCATCAAGCTCGGCCAGGAATACGGCATGATCGCGGAGTCCCGCGATCAGACCCGGTTCGACCTGCCGGAGCTGCTCGAGCCGGCGGAGGAGGGCGAGCCGTGATCGCCGACCTCTGGCATCAATTCCTGTCGGGCTCGTTCTGGCAGCCGCTGAGCTTCGTGCTGCTGTCGGCCGGGGTGCTGCTGCCGGCGCTGGCGGTGGTCTTCTCGCGCAATATCGTGCATTCGGCGCTGTGGCTGCTGCCATGCCTGGTGAGCGTGGCGGGGTTCTTCGTGCTGCTGGGGGCCGAGCTGCTCGCGGGCATCCAGCTCCTGGTGTACTGCGGGGGCATCGTCGTGCTCATCCTCTTTGCAGTGATGCTCACCTATGGGGTAGGCGACCCCGATGTGCGCGCCTACAACCAGCAGCTCTGGTGGGGATTGCTGGGGGTGGCGGTCTTCGGCGTGCTCGCCGGCTTCATGGTGACGGCGCAGGGCTGGCCGTCGCAGCCGGGCCCGCTCCCTCCGGATGTCACGGGCCGGCTGGCTGATGCGCTGCTCGGACCATATGTGTTCGCGTTCGAGGTGGCATCCGTCATCCTGCTGGTGGCGATGGTAGGCGCGCTCGTCATCGCCCGCTGGGAGCCGAGCGAATGACGACTGTGCCACTGCAGGCGTATCTCATTGTGAGCGCGGCACTCTTCGCCATCGGGCTGCTGGGCGTGCTGATTCGGCGGAATGCGATTGCGGTGCTGCTCGGCATCGAGTTGATGCTCAATGCCGCCAACATCAACTTCGTCGCGTTCTGGCGATACGCGGGCACCGCGAACATGGAAGGGCAGGTGTTCACGGTGATCGTGATGACGCTGGCAGCGGCGGAGGCCGCCGTTGCCCTCGCCATCATCCTCAATGTGTACCGGCGGTTCAAGACAGTGAACGTCGATCAGATCAACCTGATGAAGGGATGACGCGGTGCCAGCGGGTTCCGAGCTCTTCCTGATACCGGGCTTGCCGCTGCTGGCGTTTCTGCTGATCGCGGCCTTCGGGCTGCGGCCGCAGAGCGAGCGCGCCGCGCCGGCGCCGATCATCGCGGCGCTGTGCGGGTCGCTTCTCCTCTCGCTGCGCGCGCTCGGGCACGTCGCCGCTGCCGGGCCGCAGCAGGTGACACTCGATTGGCTTCATGTCGGGCCGATCCAGATCGACGTCGGCGTGCTGCTGGACAACCTGTCCGGGCTGATGCTGGTGGTGGTCTCCCTGGTCAGCCTGCTGGTGCAGATCTACTCCATCGGCTACATGAAGGGCGAGATCGGGTACGGCCGCTACTTCGCCTACATGTCGCTGTTCAGCGGCTCGATGCTCGCGCTCGTCATCTCGGACAACATCGTCCAGACCTACGTCTTCTGGGAGCTGGTGGGCATCTGCTCCTATCTGCTGATCGGGTTCTGGTATCGCCGGCCATCGGCCGCGGCCGCGGCGAAGAAGGCCTTCGTGGTGACGCGGTTCGGGGACCTGGGATTCCTGACCGCGGTGTTGGTGCTGTCGTTCCTGGGCTACGGCATCTTCGATTTCACCGCTCTCGCGCACGCGGCGCAGGCGGGGGCGCTCTCGAAGGGGCTGATCACTGCGGTCAGCATCCTGCTGTTCTGCGGGGCGATCGGCAAGAGCGCGCAGTTCCCGCTGCTCATCTGGCTGCCCGACGCGATGGAGGGCCCGACGCCGGTTAGCGCGCTCATCCACGCGGCGACGATGGTGGCGGCAGGGGTGTATCTCGTCGCACGCACCTACTTCCTGTTCGCGCTCGCACCCGCGGCACTGCTGCTGGTCGCGATCATCGGATCCATCACCCTCTTCCTGGCGGCCACCATGGGTGTCGCAGAGGATGACATCAAGCGCGTGATGGCATACTCGACCATCAGCCAGCTCGGCTACATGATGCTCGCGCTCGGCGTCGGCGGGTACACCGCGGGGGTCTTCCACCTCACCACGCACGCGTTCTTCAAGGCGCTGCTCTTCCTCGCCGCCGGCAGCGTCATCCACTCCGTGAACACCAACAACATGTGGCAGATGGGGGGCCTGGGCAAACGTATGCCCATCACCTCGCTCACCTGTCTGGTCGGCGCGCTCGCGCTCTCCGGGATCTTCCCGCTGTCGGGCTTCTGGAGCAAGGACGCGGTGCTGGCCGCCATCTGGTCATCCCGCCTGCCGGGCCACCAGGTGATGTTCGTTTTCGCCCTCATCGGAGTGAGCTTGACCGCGTTCTACATGTTCCGGCTCTGGTTCGTGACGTTCACCGGCCGGCCGCGAACCGAAGCGGCAGAGCACGCTCATGAGGCGCCTCTCGTGATGACCGTGCCGCTGCTTCTGCTGGCCTTCATCGCGGTTATCGCGGGCGCGCTGAGGCTCCACGTGCCCTTCACGCACGGAGGCATCGCTGAGGTCATCTACTACCGCCGTGAGCCGGAGACAACCTCAGCGCTGGTGATCGCCGGCTCCTTTCTCTGTGCCGTGGCTGGGATCGGCGTCGCCTGGGCCGCCTACCGTGCGGAGCATATCTCCTCCGCCGCCTTCAATGCGCGCTTCCCCGGTGTTTTCCAACTGCTGAAGAACGCCTGGTACCTCAACCGGGCCTGGGAGCTATTCGCCACCCGCGTCGTCATCGCCGGGTCGGCCTTGGCGGCATGGTTTGACCGGCACGTCGTGGATGGGATGGTGAACGCGGTTGCCTGGCTGTGCGGCGCGGGGAGCCGGGAGCTCCGGCGGCTCCAGACCGGACAGGTGCAGCTCTACGCATTCGTCATCGTGCTGGGCATTGTCGCCGCCCTGATCGCGATCTTGGCCGGGGTTGCGCCAGGCATCATCCTGCGGGGAGGGCGATAGATGCCGATCCCTCACCCGCTGACCATCATCCTGCTCGCGCCGCTCACCGCGGCCATTCTCATCATGCTGGTGCCGCGCACGAGCTTCCTGGCGGTGCGGCTGATCTCCGCCGTCGCGGCGAGCATCACCCTCGTGCTCTCCTCCTGGCTCTGCTGGCTCTACCTGACGACAGGAATGCACGGCCTCCAGTTCGCCGACCGCCTTTCGTGGGTCGCTGGCGCGGGCATCAGCTACTTCGTGGCGGCCGATGGGGTCAGCCTCTCGCTCGTGCTGCTCACCGCGCTCGTCATCTTGTGCGGCGTCTTCGCCTCGTGGACCGTCACCAATCGCCCCAAGGAGTTCTACTGCCTGCTGCTCCTGCTGGTGACAGGCGTGTTCGGGGTGTTCGTCTCGCAGGACTTGTTCTTCTTCTTCCTGTTCTACGAGATCGCGGTGCTGCCGATGTACTTGCTGATCGGCATCTGGGGGACGGGTCGCAAAGAATACTCGGCGATGAAACTGACGCTCTACCTACTGCTGGGGAGCGCGTTCATGCTGGTCGGGATACTCGGTATGTACTTCTCGGCCGAGCGTCCCGGGGGCGGACCTCCGACCTTCGACCTGACCGTCCTCTCGCAGGCGCGCTACAGCCAGAGCTTCCAGGTATGGGCGTTCTTCCTTCTCTACATCGGCTTCGGAATACTCGCCGGCATCTGGCCGCTGCACACCTGGTCGCCTGACGGTCACGCCTCCGCGCCGACCGCGGTCTCGATGCTCCACGCGGGTGTGTTGATGAAGCTCGGAGCATACGGCGTGCTCCGTGTCGGGTTCGGATGCCTGCCGGACGGCGCGCAGGCATGGGCCTGGCTGATCGGCTGCATCGCGGTGATCAATATCGTCTATGGCGCCTATGTGGCGATGGGCCAATGGGATCTGAAGTACGTCATCGCCTACTCGAGCGTGAGCCACATGGGTGTGGTCATGCTCGGGCTGGCCGCGTTCAACGAGGTGGCGATGAACGGGGCGGTGTTGCAGATGTTCTCGCACGGCATCATGACGGGGCTGTTCTTCGCCCTGGTCGGGCTGGTCTACGAAAAGACGCACACGCGCGACATCAACGCGATGGGCGGGCTGGCGAGACGCATGCCCGGCATCGCACTGGCGTTCACCATCGGAGGGCTCGCCTCATTCGGGCTGCCCGGGACGAGTGGATTCGTGGCCGAGCTGCTGGTGTTCCTCGGCACGTTCCGCGCGCACATGCACAGCTATACGCTCGGTGGCGTGCCGCTGTTCCTGATCCTCGCGCTCATCGCCACCATCGGAATCGTGATCACCGCCACGTACGTGCTCCGGCTGCTTCAGCGGATCTTCCACGGGCCGCTGGATGAAGCGAAGTATGGGGATATCGCGGACGCCCACACAACCGAATGGGTGGCGCTGATCGTGCTGGGCCTGATGTTGATTCTCATCGGGGTCTACCCGTCGCCGCTGACGAACCTGATCGGCGGGAGCCTGGGGCCGATGCTGCCATGATTCACGACCTCTACGCGCAACTGAGGCCGGAACTACTGACCCTTGGGGCGGCGCTGCTGATCCTGCTGGTGGATCTCCTGCAAGCGCCAGCCCGCCTGCCCGCCGGCCGGCAGGCGGGCCGCCGGTGGATCGGGTGGCTCAGCGGCCTGCTGGCGCTCGGGCTGGTATCGGTCGTCTGGGGCCGATGGCAGGAGCTGTCCTCGCCGGTGCATCTCTGGGGCGGGGTGGTAACGCTCGACCGGCTCGGCCTCGTCTTCAAGGCGATCTTCCTGCTGGGCGTCGCCATTGCGTCGGTCGGCTCGGTGGACTACGCGGCGCGGCACTTCCGCCACGTCGGGGAGTATTACGCGCTGCTCTTCTTCTCCGCGCTCGGGATGATGTTCATGGCCTCCGCCGGGGACCTGATCACGCTCTACCTCGGGCTCGAGATGGCGACCCTGAGCCTCTACGTCCTCTGCTCCTTCGCCAAAGATAGCCCGCGCTCGGGCGAGGCCGGGCTGAAGTACATCATCCTGGGCGCGACCGCGTCGGCGGTGTACCTGTACGGGAGCAGCCTGATCTACGGGGTCGCCGGGACGACGCAGTTCCGGGTGGTGGGAGCGACAATCTCGTGGTTCGGCGTCGCTCCCGGGCTGATCGTCGGCGGCATCTTTGTGTTGGCGGCATTCGGGTTCAAGATCGCGGCGGTGCCGTTCCACATGTGGGCGCCGGATGTCTACCAGGGCGCGCCGACGCCGGTCACGGGCTTCCTCGCCACCGCCTCGAAAGCGGCCGGGTTCGCCGCGCTGGTGCGGGTCTTCCTCGGGCCGATGCTCGACGCATCGAGCGCCTGGCTGATCTTCGTGGTGGCGCTCTCCGCGCTCAGCATGGCAGTGGGCAACTTGCTGGCGCTCAGCCAGACTGATATCAAGCGTATGCTCGCCTACTCGGGAATCGCGCAGGCCGGCTACGCGCTCGTCGGCGTCGCCGCTACCTCGGCGGTGGGGACGATGGCGACAGCGTTCTTCCTCTTCCAGTACCTGTTCACGAACCTGGGCGCGTTCCTGGTCGTGACCGCGGTCGGCTCGACGGAGGGCAACGACCAGATTTCGGGCTACAACGGCTTGAGCCGCCGCAGCCCGGTGCTCGCCGCGGGCCTACTGGTGCTGCTCCTGTCGCTCGGCGGCATTCCCCCGATGGCGGGATTCTGGGCGAAGCTGTTCGTGTTCTGGGCGGCGGTGAACCGGGGGCTCTACGGGCTGGTGTTCATCGGGGTGCTGACGAGCGTGATGTCGCTCTACTACTACCTGCAGGTGGCGCGGGCGATGTACATCGAGGCGCCGGGCGAGAAGCCAAGCGTGAGGCTCACCCCGCCCATCGCCGCCGCCATCATCATCTGCGTTCTCGCCGTTATCGGCCTGGTCTACCCGCAGCCGCTGCTGAACCTGGTGCACGACGCGGCTGCACGCTGGTTTTGAGATGAGGATGGAAGAGGTTCTGGTGTTGCGTCGGAGAATCGCGGGGATGGAGTCCGCACCGGGCGGACTCTTCCGAGTGTGATGGGAGCGGACGGTGCTGAGGATCGTTGTCTGCATAAAACAGGTTCCTGATACCACTCAGGTGCGGATCGACCCGGAGACGAACACGCTGGTTCGCGAGGGGATTCCCGCCATCATCAACCCGTTCGACCTGCACGCCATCGAGGCCGGGGTGCGGTTGAAGGAGCGCTACGGCGGCACCTGCGCGATGGTGTGCATGGGCCCTCCGCAGGCGGTCGACGCGCTGCAGAAGGCGCTGTCGTTCGGGGCGGATCAGGGCATCCTTCTCTCGGACCGCGCCCTGGTCGGGTCCGACACACTGGCCACCTCTGCCGCGCTCGCCGGCGCGATCAGGAAGCTCGATCAGCAGCAGAAGGTGGACCTGGTGCTGTGCGGCAAGCAGACGATCGACGGCGACACCGCGCAGGTCGGGCCGGGCATCGCGACGCGGCTGGGGTTCAGCCAGCTCAGCTACGTCGGCCGGATCGAGTCGGTCGACCTCGAAAAGCGGACCGTGCGGGTGCGGCGCATACTCGAGGGCGCGGAGGAAGTGGTGGAGGCGCCGCTGCCGGCCCTGCTCACGGTGCTGAAGGAGATCGGGGAGCCGCGCTACGCCGCCCTGCCGGCGGTGATCCAGGGCCTCCGGACCGCCATCCCGGTCTGGGGGATCACGAACATGGATCTGTCATCCGATGAGGTGGGGTTGGCCGGATCGCCGACGCAGGTCCGCCGCATCTTCGCGCCGCCGCAGCGAGAGCGCGGCGAGATCTTGGCCGGGGGCGATGGCAATCCCGACCGTGTCGCGCTGGAGTTGGTCGAGCGGCTGATCGCAGACGGGCTGTTGGAGCCGACGGTGTCATGACGAATCAGAACGACGGCGGAACCACCCCGATCGCCATTATCGGGCGCGACCAATGCATCGGCTGCGAGCAGTGCGTGGCCGTCTGCCCGACGGGCGCGATCTCGATGGATGCGGGCGGCATCGCCCTGGTGGATCTGGCCAAGTGCACCGGCTGCGCCAAGTGCCCGCCGGTCTGCCCATCGTCTGCCATTTCGATGAGCGGCCCTTCGGCTCCACTCAGGGCAGGCGGCGCGGTGGCGGCGCCGGCGGCCGAGGCGGCGCTCTCGACGGCGGCTGAGGAAGAGCCGGCCGCCGCCAGGGGCCCGGCTCCTGAGGTGTGGGTCTTTGTCGAGCACACCGAGGGTCGCCCGGCGCCGGTCTCATGGGAGCTGCTCGGCAAAGGGCGGGAGCTGGCGACCGCGCTCGACGGCCGAGTCTGCTCCGTTCTGCTCGGGCATAAGGTCGACCACCTGATCCGCGAGGCGGGCGCGCACGGGGCCGACAAGATCTATGTGATCGACGACCCGGTGCTTTCGCATTACCGGACGCAATCCTACCTCCACGGCGTCATCCAACTGGTGAGGAAGTACGCACCGGAGATCATGCTGCTTGGCGCGAGCACGATGGGGCGCGACCTGGCGGGGGCGGTGGCGACGAGCCTTGCCACCGGCCTCACCGCAGACTGCACGGGCCTCTCCATCGACCCGCAATCCAAGCTGCTCGAGCAGACCCGACCGGCCTATGGCGGGAACATCATGGCGACCATTCTGTGCGAGAAGCGCCGCCCGCAGATGGCCACCGTTCGGCCGCGGGTGATGGAGATGCCGCCGCGGGATGAGTCGCACGCGGCCGAGGCGGTGCGCGAGGAGCTGGGCCTGAGGGAAGAGGACGTGCTCGTGAGGATACTGGAGTACGTCCGCGAGGAGGACACCTCCGAGGTCCGCATCGAGGACGCGAACGTCCTCGTCTCCGGCGGGCGCGGGCTCGGCGCGCCGGACGGGTTCAAGATGCTGGCGGAGCTGGCCGATGCCATCGGAGGGACGGTGTCGGGCTCGCGCGCGGCGGTGGATCACGGATGGATCCCCCAGTCAAAGCAGGTGGGGCAGACGGGGAAGACAGTGAGGCCGCGGCTGTACATCGCCTGCGGCATCTCGGGGGCGATACAGCATCTGGTCGGGATGGAGACCTCTGACGTGATAGTGGCGATCAACCGTGACCCGAACGCGCCGATCTTCGGTGTCGCTACCTACGGGATCGTGGGCGACATCTACGAGATCGTGCCCGCGCTGACCCGCGCCGCCAAGGCACGGCTGGCGGAGGTGGGACCTGCCAATGTCTGAGCAGCGCTCTCCTCAGCAAAACAGCGTCGAGCCCGCCACACGGCCAGCGGGTGAGAAGTTCGATGTGATCGTCGTCGGCGCGGGACCTGCCGGGTTGTCGACCGCCTACCTGCTCTCCAAGGCGGGCATCAAGGTGGCGGTGATCGAGCGCGGCGACTTCCCCGGATCCAAGAACGTCATGGGCGGCGTGCTCTACCGCCAGCCGACCGAGGAGATCTTCCCGGAGTTCTGGCGGAGCGCGCCGCTGGAGCGCCACATCGTCGAGACCCAGGCCTGGGTGCTGACGGAGAGGGCCGCTTTCAAGGCCGCCCACAGGCACGAGGCGTTCAACGAGGAGCCGTACAACTCGTTCACGGTGCTGCGTGCGCGCTTCGACAAGTGGATGGCGCAGCAGGTTCGGGCGGCGGGCGCGCTCATCATCACCGAGACGGTCGTCGAGTCGCCGCTGATGGAGGGAGACCGGGTGGTCGGCGTCCACACCGGCCGGCCCGACGGCGACCTCTATGCCGATGTGGTGGTGGCGGCAGATGGCGTGAACTCGCTGCTCGCGCAGAAGATCGGCCTTCGGAAGGAGCTGCCGCCGAACGAGGCGGCGCTGGCGGTGAAGGAGGTCATCGCACTGCCCCGGGAGGTGATCCAGGACCGTTTCGGGCTGGCCGGCAACCAGGGCGCAACCGTCGAGCTGTATGCCGACGCGAGCTGGGGCATGGTCGGGACCGCCTGGATCTACACCAACCGCGATTCGCTGTCGATCGGCGTGGGCGCGCTCATCAGCCAGCTCATGGAGCGGCAGATGAGGCCGAACGACCTGCTCGAGCACTTCAAGGAACACCCGATGGTGGCGCCGCTGCTGGAGGGCGGCGAGACGCGCGAGTACCTGGGCCACCTCATCCCCGAAGGCGGGCTCTATGGGATGTCCAAGCTCTATACCCACGGCCTGGTGGTCGTGGGCGACGCGGCCGGAATGATCAACAGCATGCACCGGGAGGGTTCCAACCTGGCGATGCTCTCGGGCAAGCTGGCGGCGCAGGCCATTCTCCGGGCGAGGGAGTGGAACGACTACTCGGCCGACAGCCTGGCCTACTACGATCAGCTCGTCCGCGACAGCATCATCTACAAGGACCTGTTCAAGTACCGGCGCATGGCGCGATTCTTCGAGACCCATCCGGAGTTCTTCAGCCTCTACCCGGACCTGCTGAACGAGACCTGCCGCGAGATGCTGACGGTGAACGGGCTGTCGAAGCGCTCCAAGCAGCGGAAGATCTTCTGGGGCGCGCTGGGGCGCCGGATGCCCTGGCGGATGGCGTGGGATATGTTCAAGGCGTGGAGGGCCGTCGCGTAGGGACAAGTTGTTGACTCGCCCCTACCACGAAAGGCGTTCGCATGAAGAAGCTCACACTAGAACAGAAGCTCTACCTCGACGGGTTCAGGCCGGACAAGGAGTCGCATCTGGTCATCAAGGACCCGGCGAAGTGCCGCGACTGCAAGCTCAAGCAGTGCACCTACATCTGCCCGGTTAACACCTATCGGTGGGAGAACGACCAGGTCACGATCTTCTTCGAGGGGTGCTTCGAGTGCGGCGCCTGCCGCGTCGCCTGCGCCGAATGCGGGAACCTCGAATGGCGCTACCCGCGCGGGGGCTACGGGATCAACTACCGGACGGGGTAGGACTCGTCGAGCCGGGCTTTCCGGTTGACCAAGAGGGAACAGCTCACCTCTGGCCGAACCTCTAGCGGGCGCAGAGACGTGCGCCCCTACGATTCTAATGGGTTTCGCCAAACGAAGTAATGGCGAAACCCAGCCAGAAGCGCTTTGATCGTGTGCACAGGCCGTACGGTCCATTACTTCGATATGCGAACACCTATAGGAGGTCACGACATGGCACGGATTCCGATCGGGTTGCAGTTGTACTCTGTGAGGGAGGACTGTAAGCGGGACCTACCGGGGACGCTCGCCGCGGTTGCGAAGATGGGCTACGAGGGGGTCGAGTTCGCGGGCTACCACGACCGGTCGGCCGCCGAGCTGCGCAAGATGGTGGACGATCTCGGGCTCAAGGTCTGTGGCACCCACATCGGCCTGGAGACGTTGCTGGGCGACGAGATGAAGAAGACGGTCGAGTTCAACAAGACGCTCGGGAACGCCTTTCTCATCGTGCCCGGCCTGGGGCGGGAGCGCACTGCGAGCAGAACCGCCTGGCGGGAGACCGCGGAGGTCTTCAGCGATATCGCCAATAAGCTGAAGCCGCTGGGGATGTGGACGGGTTACCACAACCACAGCATCGAGTTCAAGCCACTCGACGGCGAGCTGCCGTGGGACACGTTCTTCGGCACCGCGTCGGCCGATGTGGTAATGCAGATCGACCTGGGGAACTGCCTGCACGGGAACGCCGACCCGGTGCCCTTCATGGAGAAGTACCCCGGGCGCGCGCTCACGGTACATCTAAAGGAGTACTCGAAGACGAACGACAAGGCGATCATCGGCGAGGGCGATGTCCGGTGGCAGGATGCGTTCCGGATCTGCGAGACGACGGGCAAAACCCAGTGGTACATCGTCGAGCAGGAGAGCTATGCCTTCCCGCCGCTGGAGTGCGTCGACCGGTGCCTCAAGGCATTGAAGGCGATGGGGAAGTAGGAGCATTGCCATGTAGGGGCACAGCATGCTGTGCCCCTACATGCTGCTGCGGTGCGCCTGCACCGCGATGAGCGCGTCCTCCAGGCCATCGGGCACCCAGCCGTAGCGGGAGTAGAGCTGGTTCGCCCTGGTAAGGAGTCCCCGCGCGCCCTGGATGTCGCCCTGGTAGAGGAGCGTGCGGCCCAGCATGTAGACGGCGAGCGAATTGCCCGGACAGGCCTCAACACTCTTCTCGAGGTACTTCCGTGATGCCGCCAGCCCGGCGGCATTCCGCTTGCTGGCGATCACACCAGCTGGCGCGCGCTCGCCGCGGTAGTACCAGAACTGCGAGCGGACGAAGGCGATGTCGAGGCCGCTTACCTCCGCCACGGCGAGGCCCGATCGTGTCCCCGCGGGGAGAAAGCGCGAGATGGTGCTCGACCCCCGCTCGTAGACTGGGCTCACATACTGGTACTCCGTGCTTCGTAGCGCAGTGGCTTCGCTACTTCGCAGAGTGGCATCGGCCGCCCTCACGAGCAGACCCTGGTGCTTCACGAACGGCGTCGCGTCGGAGGCATCGACGAGGAGCGCGGTTCCGTTGGGCAGCCTGAGCAAGACGACGACATGCCCGTTGTTGCTGAGCTGCCCCTTGTCGTTCTTGTAGACCATGACAATGCCGGCGTCCGAGCCGATGGCCTGAAGCAGGCCTGCGATGAGCACGGACTGGAGCAGGCACTGGCGTTCGCCGTACTTCACGACGTTGTGAAACTCGTAGCCGCGGTCGAGGCTGAAGCGGGGAATCGCTTTCTTGATGAACCGGTGAGCCCACTCCGCGAGCCGTCTGTCCTCGCGCGTTCGTCTTGCGGGACCCGAGAGCGCGGCGAGCGCCGCCCGCTTCGATGACAGATCCCGATCTAGATTCCTCCCGGCCGTGCCGGGGATGGGATGACGCGCGGACCGGTACGCATCTCGCAGCCACTGGCGGAAGTGCTCGGTGCTGCCCTCTCCGGCCACCGAGTAGGAGTCGGCAACGAGTTCCGCAAAGGCGGCGCTGCCGTAGGGGTAAGGGGCAGCCGCGCGTGTGCTTGTGGGAGGGGCATTCTTGCTCCGAGCCGGGTGGCTCGGGGGTCGCGACAGCAATGTCGCTCCCACAGTAGCGCCGAGTAGGATGAGCGCTGCTGAGGCGACCGCCGCCATGAGCAGCAGCGCCACGCGAGAGGAGCTAGTACCTAGTGACAAAAGTACCATCCTATGATATACTTGGCGTATGCCAAGCACAGCGACGGTCATCGAGCTGACGGAAGAGGAGCGGGAAGTGCTGGCGAGGCGCGTGCGCGCGAC
>Ga0315288_10000501_pt1 | contig 49278 bp, 41 predicted proteins | sample YL17G11_20_MG_FD_203454 | JGI IMG/M metagenome (GOLD analysis project Ga0315288, IMG submission 203454) | Sediment microbial communities from Yellowstone Lake, YNP, Wyoming, USA - YL17G11_20 | ecosystem: Environmental > Aquatic > Freshwater > Lake > Sediment | place: USA: Wyoming | collected... | reverse complement strand
TCTCGAGGACCGGATCGTGCTGAGCTTCACCGGCGAACCGCACTTCTCGGGCACGAACAACTGGAACATGATGAAGAACTTCATGGAGAACGCGCCTGGGGTGCGGGAGAGCCTGACGGAGATCGGGGAGACCGCCTACCAGATGCGGCAGGCGCTGCTGGCGTTCGACATCGATTGGGTTGGCGAGCTGCTCGATAGGGAGTGGCAGTGCCGGAAGCGGCTGGCGGAGGGGGTGACGACTCCGCATATCGAGCAGATGGTGGAGGCGGCGAAAGAGGCGGGTGGACTGGCCTCGAAGATCATGGGGGCCGGGGGCGGCGGGTGCATGATCACGATTGTGAACGAAGGGCAGCGGCAGGCGGTGGAGGCGGCTTTGCGTCGGACCGGGGCGTCGGTGATGCCGTTCCAGATCGACCGGAAGGGGCTGACGGTGACGGAGTTGTAACGACAGGAACCGCAGATTACGCAGATTGCACAGATAGCCGAGGCGCGAAGCGCCTCGGGGGGAATGCTCTGACGGTGTGAGGTGGATGTTGTATGCCAGTGTATGAGTATTATTGTGAGGGGTGTCGGTGCCGCTTCGAGGAGTACCGCGAGGTAAACCAGCGGTCGGTCTGTCCATGCCCGACGTGCGGCAAGTCGGCGCGCAAGACGTTCCGGCCGGTGGGGATCATCTTCAAAGGGTCGGGATTCCACAGCACCGATTACCGGACGCCGGCGGAGAAGGCGAAGTCCGAGAGCGACTCGCCGAAGCTGGAGGGGGCCGGGATCGCCTCCGACAAGGACGCCAAGAAGGACTGAGGGGGGCCTATTGAGTCTCGCATATAAGAGTTACAATGCACAGGCGCATTCTTGCCAGGTTCCGGGCGGCTTTTTCCGCTCTTGGCAATGTCACTATATTTTGCGAGCCTCAATAGGTCGCCACGGCCCTGGGCGAGGCCTCACGGCCGATGGTGCGAAGGAAGACCGGGACAAGCTCCGGGTCGAGTTCCTTGCCAGCGGCGCGGCGCAGCGACTGGGCTGCCTCCTGCTCTGAGACACCGGGCCGCCCGGGCGACCCTGTGCGCAGGTTATCGTAGTGGTTCGCCACGGCCAGCATCCGCGCCAGGATGGGGATCTTATCACCGGCCAGCCCCTCGGGGTACCCGTTGCCATCCCATTGCTCGTGGTGGTAGCGGACCGCCTCGAGGACGGGCGCGAGGAACTCGATAGGCTGGAGGATGGTGATGCCGATGAGGGGGTGCATACGCACCAGCACCTCGTCGTTGACGTCGAGGTGGCCCAGCCGGGAGAGGGAGCGATCGCTCAGGCCGATCTTGCCGATATCGTGGAGGGTAGCGGCGAAGCGGAGAGTCTCCATCCTGTCGGCGCCCAGGTTGAGGGCGCGGCCGAGCTGGAGGGCGTAGTCGGTCGCGCGCTCGGAGTGGCCCAGAGTGTGGGGGTCCTTTGCCTCGATGGCGCGGGCGAGGGCGTTGACCGTCTCCCAGTAGCTGCGACGCAGGTCCTCGTGAAGGCGGGCGTTGTGGATGGCGATGGCGGCATGGTCTGCGAAGGCCTGGAGCAGGCGGAGCTCACGGCCTGACCACTGGTGGCGCTGGGCCGAGTAGACGCGGAGCACGCCGAAGGTGTCGCTGCCGCGGCGCAGCGGCAGGGTGAGCAGAGAGACCAGCCCCTCGGCTCGCGCTTCCTCCCGATACCTGATCCGCGGATCCTTCGTGATGTCGAGAACCGAAACCGGATGCCCGGCGAGCGCCTCCTGGTCGACGGGGCTTTCGGCAACGCGGACGGGCCCCTTTGCCAGGTAGTCGAGGCTCAGCCCATAGCTCGCGGCGGCAGTGAGCTCATCTCGCTTGCGGTTCAGGAGCCTGATCGCCGATGCTTTGGCGGCGGTGATCTTCACCGCCGCCTCGGTGATGGTGCGGAGCACTTCGGTGACGCGAAGGGAGGCATTGACCGAGCGTGAGACCTCGACCAGGCTGGCCGCGTCCTCGCGGCGTTCCTCGAGCTTGGCAAACAGCCGAGCGGTCATCAGGCCGATGAAGTAGAAGAGCACGCCCCGGATGAGGATATCCTCCCAGGATTGCCGGACCCCGTCCTCCAGCGGGAGGAGGGCGGCGAGGAGAGCGGCTGCGAAGGAGGTGACAATGCCGCCAACGTCGCCGAGGAAGTAGCTGGCGAAGACGATGGGGATATAGTAGAAATGGATGAAGCTGCCGGCCGTGCCCCCGTCCAGGTAGGCCAGGTAGGTGACCAACAGCAGGAGCAACCCTATCAAGCTACCGATTGAGATGGCGACTGAATGGCGCCAGATTGTTCTCATGCTAACCGTGCTTCGATCCCCGGAACCGCGATCGGCCAGCCGTTGTGTTCCCGGCGGCAAAACGCGCTCGGCGCTGGGAGCGACTCCAGGCGCGCGGCCCGCGGCCGCCTTCCGCGGACCGGCCCCGTGAGGATTCGGCAGAGCGGGTCGCAGACCTGCCGTCAGGGAGGCTGCGGGCGCCACCGGGCTGCATGAGATGAGCAGGGCGGACGGGGCGAGGCAGGGAAATCACCAGGTGGCGGGTCTTGACGCGGCAGCAGGGCTGTGCTAGACTGCACGGTACTCATCTCAGGAGTGTCGTGACTGGGTCGGTCCGCTACTGTATGCACTCATATTTCGCCGCCTTGCGCGGCGGACTCGCTGCAGACAGCGGTGGAATCGGACGCCCCGGTCGGCAATCGCCGGCGGGCGAGCGGTCGTGAGAGATCGTGACGGGACAGTTCTTGTTCATAGGTCTTGACTCATCACGGCCGCAAAGGCCACACGGTCCGTCGGACCAGGGCCCACCTACCGGTCGAGCCGGTAATGGGGCGTGCCGAACTTCAAAGCAAGTGAGGAGGTGGTTAGGGAAAGGCTGAGAGTGCTTCGATTCCATGCGCAGCTCCTCCGCCTCTGGAGCGCGCTGGCACGAACGTACGATTCCACTTCGACTTTGAATTCCACCCCGTCAAGGAGGCGAGGCATGTTGAAAATGAAGTACCTCTGGACGCTGGCGCTGGTAGCGCTGTGCGTCTCAATGGCGTCGGGCCTAGCTCTCGCGGCCCCGCCGCCGAGTTGGAGTGTCGCAGACTCCGACCTGCCAGACAATCTCGCTGCCGGCGACACCTACGACGGCTACGTTACCGCCGAGAACAACGGCACCACCGAATGGGACGACACCTATAGCCTCGATGAGGTTATGGGTACGACCGCCACTGCTGTGGCGATCGAGCGGTGGGGCGTTGCCCAGGTGTTCATCGCGGACGTCACAGTCCCGACCAGCGATGACCCTGACACCGAAGACGTCGTCGAGAACCAGTATGAGTTCGACTTCACGGTGGTCGCTCCACCGTGGGTCACCCTCGCGTATGATACCACCGTGACAGCGACGTCTGTTCCGGTGATCAGCACGTTCGAGGACAACTACATCATGAACGATGGGTCGGGCTTCATGACGCAGGACATCGCTCTGGCCGACACCAGCGTTCAGAATCCGTCCTTCTCGGACATTGACGGCGACTTCTGGGCCTGGGGAGAAATCCAGGAGTGCGCGAATGCCGCGAGCGCGTCGTCGGGCGCCATCGTCCATGGCTATGGCGATGGCAGCTATCAGCCGCTGTTCGAGGTGACCCGGGCGATGATGGCGGTCTTCCTCGCCAATGCCATGGGCCTCACCGACGATCCGCCGGTTGACATTGACGGCAACCCCGTGCCGACCTTCCCGGTCGATGTCCCACCCACCTACTGGTCCTACACGCAGATCGAGCAGTGCGTGCTCAACGGCGTGGTGAAGGGCTATGGCGACTTCTACGGCCCAGGCATCCCTGCCTACCTGCCTGGCAACACTGTCAACCGAGACCAGATGGCGGTCTTCCTTATTCGGGCCGCTGCCATCCCGACCGACATGTACCTCGGCGGGTTCAGTGACATCGTCGACGAGGACAGCGACGGCTGGTGGGCCAGGGACGAGATCCAGGCCGCCTCTGACGCGCATATCGCCCTGGGTTACCTGGCAGGCGACGGATCAACCGAGTTCAAGCCATCGAGGCCGGTCCTCCGCGATCAGATGGCCGTGTTCATCTGGCGCGCGCTGGTCATGAACGGCAACTGCATCGGTGATCCGACCCGTGCCGACGCCAACGTCGTTATCGCTGGTCCTGCCGTCACCACGTTCGCCGAAGTCGATCCGGGCGTGGAGAACTTGGCCGAGCTGTTCATGCCCACCGATGTTGCCGGGCTGAGCTACCTTGGCTGGACCGTGCCGGTCAATGATGACGGCGATCCGATCATCATTGGCGGCTCGATCGTCTATGTCGGTCTGGACGCCGTGCACGTCGCGAGCGGCGACATCGTCTTCACGGTTTCGCACGTGGAAACCATTGATGACGAGGACGTCACCGTTGTGGACGACACGAGCAATGCCCTGACCATCGACAGCGATGCCGCGAGGGCCGACGTGAATACGAGCGGGACGCCGTACCTGATCGCTTCGTACATGGTCCCGACCATCGCTGCTGGTACTGACGACGTGGACTACACTGTCACGGTTACGTTGCCGAACGGTGCCGAGCTGGAAGTTGGCACCTTCACGGTCACCGGGACTGGGTAGGTTCGTAGCGAAGTCGATACGCTGAGCGCCTGAGCCCGCCTGAGGTCGCCAGAGGCGACTAAAGCGGACAAGGCGCAAGGCGTAAGATGAAAGGGAGCGCCCGCCGAAAGGTGGGCGCTCCTGTTTTTTCGGGAAGGCGGGAGGCGCGGGGTGTGACTGAGTTCCTATGGTCACCGCGGTGTGGGCGCCTTGCGTTCCGCCTGGCCGGCGGGAAATGAAGAGCGGGGCTGGCCGTCGTGTGCGCCTCCGGCGGATGCCAAAGCGGCGCTTGCGCGCCGCAGTCCAAAGACCTCGCTCAAAGCTGGCATGCCCGCGACCAGAAACCCGGGGTCACGCCCGAGGCGCAGGCTTCCTTGACTGAGCCAGGCGGGATGGTTATACTCGGCATCAGGGGGGAAGTTGCTGATTGCGGAGGGGTGTCCGAGCTGGCCTAAGGAGCGCGACTGGAAATCGCGTAGGGGGTCAAAAGCTCCCTCGCGGGTTCGAATCCCGCCCCCTCCGCCATGTCTTTGCCATCGGCAAAGACATGGCGAGTGAGGTGAGAGGAGAGAGGGGAAAGGTGGGGGCGAGTGGCACCGGCAGGCCGCTGCCCCACGAGTCACCTTCGTCCGCCCGAGGCGGACTGCTACCGGATCCGGGCTTCGTGGCTGCCCCCCGAGATTTCCGGGTATCGACAGACAACCGCGCGGAAGTCTTCACACGTCTATACTACTATTACGACAGGCTAAATAGGTTACGCGGGGCGGGGCCGCGTCCACAAGAGGAGGCCCAAGTGAGAGGGAAGCCAAGGATTGCATTGCCCCTGATGACTGCTGCACTGTTGTTCCTGACGTGGTCGGCGCTGGTAGCTGCGACGAACCATGGCGCGCACCGCGGCGCCGCGACTGCCAGTCGCGCACAGGCCACATGTGAGCTCTGCGGGAAGCCGATCTCGCCGCAGAGCGAGGTCACCCTGGAGAGCGCGGCGGACAGATCGGAGCATCACTACCGGTGCGTGCACTGTGCGCTGGTGGGCGCGCGGGACTGGGTCAAGGGAGACGTAACCATTACAGCGCGAAGCGGGGTGGCGGGGACGAAGGTTGAGTGGGCTCGCCGCGGAGGACAGTGGCACGTCACTCCGGCGTTAGCGGTGGTGCTCTCCGTCCCGGAGACACACGGCGATTGCGGGAAGGAGCATGTCGCCTTCCGGGACCAGAGCGAGTTCCGCTCCTATGCCGAGACGCACGCTGTGGCGCGCGGCCAGACGCCGATCGCGGGCGCGCGAGTCGATGCGATCGTGAATGCGGGCAAGCCGGCGGCCCCCAAGCAAGCGGTCTGCCCGGTCTCGGGCAACACGGTGCACCCGAACGCAAAGACAACCTGGACCATTTACAGCGGGACGGCCTACTACTTCTGCTGTGATCGGTGCAAGCCGCACTTCGTCAGCAATCCGGCGTCGTATGTGGGACCGAACGCTTCGAAGACGCACGCTGGTGGACACGGGGGATGCTCGGGGACGAGCAACAGCGGTGGTTGCGGCGGCCACGCGGGCGGGGGCAGCTGCGAACACTCGGCATCTCACCCGGGCCAGACGAGCAAGCCGAAGACGAGGAGCCACGCCTCGCACAGAGCGTGATCGTAGCAACGGGGGCCGCGGCGCCGACTCGCCCCGGAACACGTTGACTCCCTGCGCCGTCAACGCCGCCGCGGCCCCTGCCCCTCCTCCTTGCGGACGAGGTCGCCCGCCGGAGCAGGCGGGCGATCTCGTTCGTCGGTGGTCATCGGCCAGGAATCGAGGCGCGTGAGCTGCGCGGCGTAGCTGATGCTGCCTTCGACCTCTCACGCCTCCGCCTGCGTTCGCGAGCCCGCTTGCTGTGCCACCACGCATCGAAGTCCTCCCTGGTATCGAACTGGAGGTCGTGCTTTGGTCGGTCAGGATACTCGCATTCGTCGGCAGCGTAGCCTCGGCACACGCTGGGACGGGTCTCGTAGCTATCGCAGAGGTTCTGCTCGGTGAGGTGCTTGCAGCGGCTGCGGACCTCGATGTGCCAACGGCGCGCGTTGAAGTAGACGCTGATGTTCTCGTGGGCGAGGAACCAGCTGATCTCGTCGAAGTCGGCCTTCAAGCGCGGGGCCGGGATCCGGATGATGATGTACCGGCAGCAGCGACCCCGGCAGAGGCGCTGACAGAGATGGAGCTGGTCTGCGACGTTCAACCCGGTCTTTGCCATAGCATGTTGGGCAGGAGCCCTTCGGCGCCGCTCAGGGTAGGAGCGCTCCTGCCCTACGAGTCGTTGCGATGCACCGGCTCTGGTTCTCGCATCGGGTGAGACATCCTTCTCTGCGCGACGCGCAGAGTGGCCGCGAAGCCTGCATCGACGCAGCAAAGGGGAGCGCACTGCTCGTCCCGAAATCGGCTGGACAGTTACTGCCCCGTATCGGAGAGACGGTTGCGACGCGCCTACCTCTACACATTGGTTACGGTGGTCGTGTGGACTACGGGTCCGGTCGGCGCGAAGGCGGCGCTGCTCGCCACGCGCGACGGCGCGCGGCTCACGCCTATGGAGGTTGCGTTCTGGCCGGTTGCGCTCGGATGGGTGGGGCTGATCCTCCTCATGATCGGGGAGAGGCGGCTGGGGCTGATCGGCGCGGTCTCGGCGCGCGGCTGGCTGGTGCTTGTGGCGATGGGGCTGTTCGGATGGGTGGGGTACCAGGTGTCGCTGAACTTCGCCTACGCCCGGCTGGGACTGCCGGAGGCGTTGATCATCAGCTACCTCAACCCGATCTTCGTCGTGCTGTTCCAGGGGAGGCCGTTTGGCGCGGCAGTGCGGCCGGTGTCCGGTTGGGAGCAACGGCCCGACGTGGACCAGCGGCCGTCGGCGGCGCGGCTCACCATCGGGCTCGCGCTCGGACTGCTGGGGGTGGCGGTGATCGCCACGGGCGGCCGGCTGGCGGCGGTGGAAGCTCCGGGCTCGGTTGCCGGGGCGGCGGCGGCGCTGTTCGCCGGGGTTGCGTGGGGTGTGTACTCGAATCTTGGGCGGTTCGTTGCAGTGCGGCCGGGGCGAGGTGCGAGGGGCCTGACTGACGTGCAGAACGTCGTCGCGATGGCGGTTGGGCTCATCGTGATGGCAGGCGCGCTGGTCGGCGGCGGCATCTTCCGGCTGCCCACCAGCTTCAGCACGTCTTTCTATCTCGGGCGGATGGGCGAGACCACCCTCAGCGTGTGGGTTCCGATCATCGCCATGGGCGTGTTCAACTATGCGATCGGATACCCGCTGTGGCTGCGGGCAATCGAGGAAGGCCATCGCTTCGGACAGGCGCACAAGCTTCCGCCGTTGACGTACCTCACACTGGTCTTCGCCATCGTTGGCGGGTGGTTGGTCCTGCGAGAGCCGATAGGCCCTGGATTCTGGGAGGGCGCGGCATTGATCGCCGCGAGCAATCTAGTGACGGTGTGGCCGGAGCGAGCGCCCCGGCCGGGAGAGAGGAACTGACGATGCCCGACAACCCATTCGCTGCGACCGGGGATTGGTACCGGGCGAACCTGCACGCGCACACAACCGTGTCCGACGGCAACCTGTCGCCACAGGAGTGCGTCGAGTTCTACCGCTCCGCTGGATACCAGGTGCTGGCGATCACGGACCACGATCACGTCACATCCGTGGAGGCGGCGCCGGGGATGCTGCTGTTGAGCGGTGTCGAGGTGGCCGGCGGGCGATCACGACAGGGGACGACCTATCATGTCGTCGGGCTGAACGTGCGTGCGCGGGGGAAGGTGGCGCCGAAGGCAGGCGCGAGCGCGCAGGAGCTGGTGAACGCACTGCGCGAGGACGGGGGCGAGGCGTTCATCGCGCATCCCTATTGGTCGGGGTTGATGGCCGAGGACATCGCGCCGGTCGAGGGCGGCTTCGCGATCGAGGTGTACAACACGGGCTGCGATCTGGAGATTCTGCGCGGGTTCAGCCAGGTGCACTGGGACGATCTGCTCACACTGGGCTACAACTTCGGCGCAGTCGCGGTGGACGATGGGCATTGGCACCCTCGGGATCACGGGCTGGGGTGGACGATGATACGGGCAGAGGAGCTGAGCGCGGAGGCGGTGATGGAGGCGCTCAGGAGAGGGCGGTACTACGCGTCGACGGGGCCAGAGATCCTGGATGTCGCCGCCGGGAACAGGAAGGTGCGCGTCGAGACATCGGCGGTCGCGTCGATCGCGATGGTGTCCGCGCCGGGGGAGGGGGCGCGGCGGTTCGCGGCGCCGGGAGGAAGCATCACGAGCGCGGAGTTCGCGACGCCGGAGGCGCGGTATTGGCGGATCGAGGTGATGGACGCGCGGGGGAAGGTGGCGTGGTCGAATGCGTTTGCGAGAACGGCGAGGGGCTAACCGACCACAGTTGAACGCGGATGAACGCCGATAGGGGCTTCGGTGCAGAAGAATCCGAGGCAACGGGAATGGGCAGGTCCCCCCTGGACAGCGCTCGGGACAGGCGAGCCCGCCCTACCCGAGGCGTTTGCGGAAGCGGGCCGCCGCGAGGGACATGATGACGATGCCGAAGGCGGCGAGGACGACGACCTGGGGCCAGAGGACGGCGAGGCCGTTGCCTCTGAGGAAGATGCCGCGGACGATGACCAGGAAGTAACGCAGTGGGATCGCGTAGGTGATGAGTTGGATCGGCCGGGGCATGTTCTCGATCGGGAACATAAAGCCGGAGAGTAAGAACGAGGGCAGCAGGAAGAAGAAGGTGGTCATCATCGCCTGCTGCTGGGTGCGCGAGACGGTTGAGATGAAGAGGCCGATGCCGAGCGTGGTGAGCAGGAAGACGAAGCTGAGGAGGAAGAGGAGGGGGATGCTGCCGGCGACCGGGACGCGGAACCAGAGGACCGCGGCGAGCAGGACGAGGGTCATGTCCGCGAACCCGATGATGACGAATGGGACCGTCTTCCCGAGCATGAGCTCGCTCGGCCGGATGGGGGTGACGATGAGCTGTTCGAGGGTGCCGATCTCGCGCTCCTTGACGATAGCGAGCGAGGTGAGCAAGGTGGTCACGACGAGCAGTATCGAGCACATGATCCCCGGGACCATGAAGTAGACGCTCTTGAGCTCGGGGTTGTACCAGACGCGCAGCCTGCCGTCGAGGGCGGGGACGCTGGGAATCCTCGATCGAATGCGGTCGAGGCGTTGAGCCGCAACGCGGGTCGAATACCCGCTGATGACACCGTTGGCGTAGCCGGAGATGATGCTCGCGGTCATCGAGTCAGAGCCATCGAGGATGATCTGCACCTGTGCGGCGCGGTTGCGGGCGAGGTCTCTCGCGAAGCCGCGGCCGATGCGCAGAACCATCTGGGCCTTGCCGGTGTCGAGCAGGCGGTCGACCTGGTCGGGGCGAGAGAGATCGCTGTCGAAGTCGAAGTAGCGGGAGCGAACGAAGCTCTCGGTGAGGGCGCGGCTGGCGGAGGTGTGGTCCTCGTCGAGCACGGCGGTGCTGATGTGGGTGACGTCGGTGGTGACCGAGTAGCCGAAGATGAAGAGCTGGAAGACGGGGGCGGCGAGCACGATCCGCAGCAGGCGCGGGTCACGTCTGAGCTGGATGAACTCCTTGCGTATGATCTTCGCAATACGGTTCCAGTTCATACGAGCACGCTACCGTGTCTAGTGGCAGGGGCAGGCCCCTGCCCAACGCACAGCTACAGCTTCTTCCTGAAGCGGACTGAGCACATCGTGAGGAGGAAGACCCCCAGCATGAGCAGCAGGAGGACTGGCTGCCAGAGCAGCGCGATGCCAGATCCCTTGAGGAAGATCGAGCGGACGATGACGAGGAAGTGGCGCGCGGGGATGATGTTGGTGAGCCAGCGGATGACCGTGGGCATAGCGTTGATGGGAAAGAGGAAGCCCGAGAGCAGCATCGAGGGAAGCTGGGTGGCCATCATGGCGATGGTCATGGCGGTCTGCTGGTTGCCGGAGATGGTCGAGATGAGCAGCCCGATGCCGAGGGCGGCGGTGAGGAAGATGGCGGAGCAGATGACGAGGAGCACGGGGCTGCCCACGAGCGGCACGCGAAACAGCAGCCGGCCGGCGGCGATGACGAGGATGACGTCGGCGAAGGCGATGATGACGTAGGGGATGAGCTTGCCGAGCATGAGTTCGTAGGGCATAACGGGCGAGACGATGAGCGATTCGATGGTGCCGCGCTCGCGCTCTCGCACGACGGTCATGGAGGTGAGGAGCGCGGAGAGCATCATGAGGATGATGGCGATGAGGCCGGGGACCATGAAGTTGGCGCTCTTCAGCTCCGGGTTGTACCAGAAGCGCATGCGGGCATCGACGGGGATGACCGCGCCGCCGGCCGCGAGGCCCGCGCGCTGGACGGCGGCAAGGGAGATGCGGGCGGATTGCTGCTGGACGATGGCGTTGGCATAGCCGATGGCGGTGCTGGCAGTGGTCGAGTCAGAGCCGTCGACGATAAGCTGGAAGGGGACGACACGACCGCGGGCGAGGTTGGCGGAGTAGCGGAGAGGGATGACGAGCGCGATGCGGGCGCGTCCGTCGTCGAGGGCCTCGGTGACCTGGTGGTCGCTGTCGAGGTAGGCGACGACATCGAAGCGCTCGCTCCTGCTGAATGCGCCGATGAGGTCGCGCGATTCGCGGGTGCGATCCTGGTCGTAGACCGCAAGCCGAACGTGCCGGACATCGAGGTTGACGGCATAGCCATAGAGGACGAGCATCAGCACCGGCAGGACCACGACAACTGCGAGGGTGCGCATGTCCCTGAGAATCTGCACGAATTCCTTCCAGCACACCATCCAGATTCGCAGGATCATGCGCCACCCCCGGCGGCTGTTTGGTCGGCCTGCTCGATGAGGGCGACGAAAACGTCCTCGAGGGATGGGATGATCGCGTCGATCCGCTCGACCGACACGCCACCCCGCTCGAGCGCGCGGCGGATCGGGTCAATGGCGGCCTCACTGTCGGCGACGACGTGGAGCGCGGCGCCGAAGACGGCCACCTCTTTCGCCCCGGGCTCCTGCGCCAGCAGGTCAAGCGCGGCCATGATCGGCTGGGCGCGGATCTCGAGGAGGGCGCCAGCGACGTAGCGCTCCTTCAGCTGCTGCGGGCTGCCGAGGGCGATGAGCTTGCCCCGGTAGATGAGGCCGAGGCGGTCGCAGTGCTCCGCCTCATCCATGTAATGAGTGGTCACGAAGACGGTCACGCCCTGGCGGGCGACGGTGTAGATGAGGTCCCAGAAGTTCCGGCGTGAGACCGGGTCCACGCCCGCGGTAGGCTCGTCGAGGAAGAGGATCTCAGGCTCGTGGACGAGCGCGCAGCCCAGAGCGAGGCGCTGCTTCCAGCCCGTCGCCAGCTCGCGAGTGAGGCTGCGGGCGCGCTGGCTGAGGGCGGCCATCTCGAGGATCCAGCGCTTGCGCTCGGCGAGGCGTGCGCCGGGCACGCCGTAGACGCCGCCGTAGAACTCGATGTTCTCCTCGACGGTCAGGTCCTCGTAGAGCGAGAACTTCTGGCTCATGTAGCCGATGCGCTCTTTGATCTGCTCGGGCTCGGCAAGGATGTCGTAGCCGGCGACGCTGCCGCGTCCGGCGGTCGGGGTGAGAATGCCGCAGAGCATACGAATGGTGGTCGACTTGCCGGCCCCGTTGGGGCCGAGGAAGCCGAAGATCTCGCCTTTCGGGACCGAGAACGAGATGTGATCGACAGCGGCGAAGCTGCCGAAGGTCTTCACCAGGTCGTCGACGACGACAGCGTGGCCGCCGGTCATCGTTGCACCTCGGAGACAACGGACACGAACACATCCTCGAGGCCGGGGACTGCGCGGCGGGACGAGATGACCTGGACGTTCCCCGCGGCAAGAGCCGCCGCGATCGCAGGCTCGGCACTCGCGGCATCCGCGACCCAGACGTGGAGTCGATCGCCGAAGACCTGGACGCTGTGGATGTCGGAGAGGGCGGAGAGGATGTCCTTTGCCTGGCGTTGCGGCTGGGCAATGATCTCGAGGAGGTCTCCTCTCATGCGCCGCCTCAGCGCTTCGGGCGTGTCGCAGACGAGGATGCGGCCCTTGTCCATGAAGGCGACCCGATTGCACCGCTCGGCCTCGTCCATGTACGGGGTGCTGACGAACAGAGTCACGCCCTCTCTCAGTAGGGAGTAGAGGATCTTCCAGAGATCGCGACGGGACACGGGGTCGACGCCGGTGGTGGGCTCATCGAGGAAGAGGACTGCGGGCGTGTGGATGAGAGTGCAGGCGAGCGCCAGCTTCTGTTTCATCCCGCCGGAGAGGTCGCCCGCCAGCCGCTTGCGAAAGGGGGTGAGGCGGCTGAACTCGAGCAGTTCCTGCTCTCGCCTGAGGCGCTCGTCTCGCGGGACGTGGTAGATGTTGGCGAAGAAGAGGAGGTTCTCGGCAATGGTCAGGTCCGCGTAGAGGCTGAAGCGCTGGGGCATGTAGCCGATGCGGCGCTTGACCTCCTCGGGCTGCGTGCGGACATCGAAGCCGGCGACCTCGGCTTCGCCTTCACTCGGGTCGAGGATGCCGCAGAGCATCCGCATAGTGGTCGTCTTGCCAGCGCCATCCGGGCCGACGATCCCGAAGATCTCGCCGGGGGCCACTTCGAGATCGATGCCGTCGACGGCCACCAGGTCGGCGAAGCGCTTGAGGAGGCCACGGGCGCGAATGGCTTCGCGTATCCGGCCGCGATCATCCATTCCCAAGGACTCACGGCCCGACATGGATGACCGCGTCGGCGGGCATGCCCGGCTTGAGCTCGCGGTTCGGGTTCTGGACCTCGACCTTCACGCCGAAGACGAGCTTCACGCGCTCCTCTCTCGTCTGGACGTTCTTCGGGGTGAACTCCGGCTGCTGGGCGATCTCGACGACGCGGCCCGGGTATTTCCTGCCAGGGTAGGTGTCGGACGTGACGTCGGCCGACTGGCCGAGCTTCACGCGCCCGAGATCGGGCTCGGGCACGTAGACGCGCAGCCACGGATGATCGATGACGCTGACGCGAACGATGGGCATGCCGGGTGGGACGAACTCGCCCAGCTCGGCGGCACGGACGGCGACAACACCGGTGACGGGCGCGCGGACGACAGTATAGTCGAGTTGAGCGCGCGCGGCTTTGAGCGCGGCCTCGGCCTGGGCGACCCGGCCTTTGGCCGCGTCGATGGTCTGGGGGCGAGGGCCTGCGACGGCGAGGTCCAGGGCGGCCTTCGCCGCGCGCGCCTGGTCGTTGGACTGGCGGAGGGCGGCCTGCGCGGCGGCGATCTCCTGGGGGCGCGAGCCCGCCTCGGCCTCCCGAAGGCGCTGGCGAGCGGCGTCGAGTGCTGCTGCGGCACTGTCTCGGCGCGTTCGCTGGAGGTCGACCTGCTGGCGGGCGACCGCGCCCTGATCCTCGAGGCCTTGCAGCCGCTTGAACTCTCTTTCTGCATCGGCGAGGGCGACCACCGCTTGTGTGACGCCGGCGCGAAGCTGGTCGATCTGCTCGACGCGGGGGCCTGCCTTGACCAGCTCATACTGAGCCCGCGCCTGATGTCGGCTCTGGCGCGCGGCCTCATACTGGGCCTGGGCCCTTCGGATGTCCTCGGCGCGCGTGCCCGCGAGAAGCTCGGCGAGGTTTGCCTTCGCCGAGGCAAGGGCGGCCTCCGCCTGCTGGACGTTGGCGGCGAGCTCCTCGCTGTCCAGCTCGGCGATGATCTGGCCCTCAGCTACGGGGCTGCCCTCATCGACGCGAAGGGAGGTGATCTTCCCCGCGACCTTTGCGCTGAGGTCGACCTCGTGGGTTTCGATGATGCCATTGCCGTAGAGGTCGCTGGCCGGGGCGGCGTTCCGTTCCCGGCTGCGCCACAGGATGAGGCCGACGACGGCGAGGGCCAGCGCGATGGGAAGCACCAGTCGCGCTCCGCGGTGTCTCATGGGCATCGCTCCGGGGGGCCTAGTTCGCCGGTGAGCGTCAAAGGCCTTGGTCGCCCTTGGCCGGTTTGCGCGCAGGGCAGGAGGGCGGCGCGGGCGAGACGCTCGTTCGACAAGCTCAGCGCACGAGCCTGGGGCCCTGCTCGGCGCGACATGATACGAAACCTGACAGAGCGCCTCATCGCCGAATGGCGCGGTAGTCGCTGAGCGCGGGAGCTGCCGCAGACAGCCGATAAAGCCGCGGCGAGGATTCCCGCGACCTCATGGGATGACCCGCCGAACCCGAGAGATACAGGCGGCAGGCTACCTCTGCTTGGTGGCGCGAGGCCGCCCAGTGAGCTGGCACCGAGAGCGCAGGTGGACGTTAGCCGCTCGGATTCTCCTGTCTGGAGAGCGAGATGATCAGGTTCATGCTCTCGCCGGCCTTGACTGTGATAGCTTGGGATACTTCCTTGTAACCGGCCAGGACGATCCTGACCTTATGTGCGCCAGCCTTCTGCTGAACAGCAACGGGCGTCTTGCCTACCGACACGTCGTCCACGAAGACCTCTGCGCCAGCCGGATCTGAGGAGACGATGACAGATCCGGTGTCCTGTGCAGATTGGCCGCTCACGACGACGGGTTCACCTCCTATCACTATGGTGGGGCCCAGCATCTGCTGTTGTTGTGCCGTAGGGTGTGCCTCCTCGGTGGCCGGCGCAAGGAGGAGCAGGAAGCTATACGTCCCGTTAGGCGAGGTAGCCAACTGCCGCGCAACGTTGATCTGCCTGGTCTGTGGGAAGTAGCCGGGTTTGTAGGCCGACACAGTGATGACGGCGGGGTCGCACTCCGGCAGCTCCCGTCCCCGTCCACGAGCCCAGGCCCCGCGGTGCTGGTACTGGAAGGCGGTTGTGAAGGGCGTCGTGCCCACGAAGTCGCCTTCGATGTAGACTCTTGCGCCCGGCGGCTCCGACGAGATGTTGAGCGATACCGTACGACCGCGCGTTCCGCCTCCGCAGCCGAAGACGAAGGCCTCCAGCAGACATATGCCGGAGCACAGCAACCACATCGCGATCCGTCGCATTGTCGTTACCATCTCCTTTCCGGTGACCCTAACCCGTTCGTACGGCGAGTTGGCACCAGAGACCCGAATCGAGGTGAACCTAGCGCCGAGTTACTGCGCTCTCACCGCAGATTCCTCTTTGGGCCCGAGCCCGTCTCCCCGCCAACATGCCTGAGCCCGGTAGACGGACTTCGGTAGTTCAGAGGTGCGCCAGGACTCGCTGGGCCAAGCTGCGGCGACGGCGGTCGTAGCGGTCAGCCTTGGGGCGGGTCTTGAGGACCCGCTCGAGGGCTGGGGCGGCATAGCGCAACTCGGCGGTCGCGGCGGGGAGGTCGATATCGGCAAGGGCGAGGACGGTGTAATGGAAGGGAAAGGTGTTCCAGCGGCCACTATCGGCGCGCTGGGACCTGAGTATCTCGATGCCGGCCGCCAGGCGGCGCTCGGCGTCGGCCAGCCCCCCAACCGCGAGATGCCGCCAGAACGCGACACTGCACTTGCGGCAGCAGTAGATGCCGGCGGGATAGCCGCGGCGCTCGACATCGGCGACGCGTTCGATCATCTGAGCACTCGCCATCTTCACGATATCGCGCGTGCCGGGCACATTGAGCAGGATGAGGGCGCGACAGGCCTCTTCCCCCAGGATATGCGCAGTCCCAGCGCGCGTCGGCAGCCGCTCACCTGTGAAGACCCGCACGCCCTCGCCGAAATCGTGCTCAGTCGGTGCAAACATGTTGGCGTACGCGCGTGGGAGGCCGTGTCTGCCCGCAATCCATCGGGCCGCTTCCTGGCGCTGCGATTCCGTGATCGCTCGCGAGAAAAAGAGGGCTTCGTTCACAGCGTCGACTGTTGCGCCGAGACTGCTCGGGTGGATGAGCAGCACAGTGACTCCTTCGGCCCGGCGGGACCAAGGGAGCGTTCAGCGCGGCGATAGCGGTGTCCTGCCAGCGAAGTCGCGGGCCTACGTCGCGTCATGCCCGATGGATGAGCCGCTCAGACGCCGACTAGTTCCCTCGCTGCGAGCACGCGTCCGGCTGCTTCAGGCAGCGATATCACCTCTTCGGCGGCGATGCGGTCGAGCGCGGAGAATGCCTGCTCCTCGCTCGTGTCCGTACCGTTCATGAGTACACTGACCGCCCTTCGCGTGAGAAGCCACGCCTGGAGCGCGTTCCCGCGGCCATTCGTCTCCTCGCGAACCGCGGTGAACCGCTCGAACCGGCGGCGGGCGGCCTCCACCAGGGATGGTATCTGGTAGCCGAAGAGCGGCTTGGTGGCGTAGCCCATTGCGCCCGCCTGCTCGACGGCCTGCTCCAGCTCGGCGCGCCCGGTGACGATGACAATGCAGGTCGGGCATTCGGCCATCAGCGCGCGGGTGGCTTCGATTCCGTCCATGCGGGGCATCTGGACGTCCATCAGGACAAGATCGGGGCGCTCGACACGGCAGATCTCGACGGCCTTGTCGCCGCTGGTCACCGAGGCGATCACCTCATGCCCATACACCTCGACCTGCCGGCGAAGCATCGCCGCCACCAGGAACTCATCCTCCGCTATGACCACACGCAGCACCGCTTCACTCCTGCGCGAACAGGGGCTGCCGCCCAATCCACAGCCCCACAGAAGGTCTTGCCACAAATGAGGTGGTTTTGAGACGGAATAGGAAGCGCTGGTGTTCCCAGCATCGACAAGGGCGGCAGAGGCCGCCGGTCGGATGTCGGACCAACGCAACACGGACGTATCGAGCACGATCTTGGCGACGTTGCGGCGGCACTGAAAGCACGTTGGGCCTATGCGATCAGCTTTGCGACGAGAAAGGCGGCGGCAGCGGCGAGGCCGCCGATCAGCATGGTCTGCAGCCCGCTGCGCAGAGGCTTCGCGCCTGTGAACCGGGCCTTGATGGACCCGAAGACGGCCAGTGCCGCGATGGTCACCAGGCATGATGTGAGCAGGCCCGAGCGCGCGGTGTGCAGGAGCATATAGGGACTCAGCGGAACGAAGCCACCTGCGGCATAGGCGCCGGCAATGGTGAGGGCGCTGGTGAGCGCGCGCCGAGGATCGGGCTTCTCCAGGCCCAGCTCGAAGCGCATCATGAAGTCGATCCACGATTCCGGGCGCTTGCGCAGCGCGGCGGTCACGACTACGGCTTTCTCGTCCTTCAGGCCGTATGCCCGCAGGATCTGCTGCACCTCTCCGGCCTCCGTTTCCGGCACATCACGGATCTCCTGCTCCTCACGCGCTTTCTCTCCCAGGTAGTGCTCGGCATCGCTGCGGGCAGCGAGATAGCCGCCCAGGCCCATGGAGATGGACCCCGCGGCGATCTCGGCCAGGCCCGCGATGACGATGACCCCGGTGGAGTAGACTGAGCCGGAGAGCCCTGCGGCGAGGGCGAAGGGGACCGTCAGCCCATCGGACATGCCGATCACGACGTCCCTGACCGTATTGGAAGCGGTGAAGTGGTGTTCGATGTGTGGAGTCTGTGGCATCGGCGCCCTCCCTCGCGGCCAGCGGCCGCGACATAGCCCTGCGGATCATTGGAACAATGGGTACAGCGGGGACGAGGCCAGCTCCTGCCCTACGGACGTACGGTCTTCACGCGCGCTCGACGGCGTCGATCCGACCACGGAGCGGTCTGCCGGCTCAGGGCAGTTGCTCTACAACGGCCGGTGCTGCGACGATCAGCAGGAGAAGAGCAGGGAAGCGGTGCGGCGCTAAGCGGCGGGAGGCGATTCTGGTTGAGGCTCGGTAGCTATCGCTCTCGCGCTTATCCTGCGGTCGAGCATGAGTATGCTGTAAACCAGTATGGGGATCGCGCTCAGCCACGGCAGCTCACGCAGCACCGTCACCCCCACGAGGGCGACGCCTTCGGCGGCGACTCGGGCCTGGCCCCGCATCAGGACCAGTGCAATCGATCCTGCCAGGAGGAAGGCCCCGATCGGCATGAGGTATAGGTTGAGTTCGAGCTCCGGCCGGCGAAGGAGAGCCGCGACTAAGACCACCGCGACTATGGTCAGCACCCTCAGCGCCACAGTGGTCGGTCCCTCCGGCAGGATGCGTCTCCCGTTCTTGAGATGGCGAGAAAGGACCCACGAGAGGCCATAGATGGTCGCCAGCAAAGCCAGCGCGCAGACTATGGGGGCGTCGAACTCCGAGAAGATCTCGACGCGATGGACCTTGACCTCGCCCCAAAGGAGGAAGAGCAGAGGGTAGGCGATGATCCGCAGCGCGCGGGGGATTACCGTATCATTGGTGATGTTCCGGTTCCTCCAGGAGAAGCCAGCTCCCTCCACCGGGGGGAGTGGCCGGCGAAAGGGTATCAGCCCCGGAACTTTGCTCCGGTACGCAGGGTAGATGTCGGGGAAGTGCTCGCTCAGGTATTGCTCCTCCCCGCGCATGACCGGCACGTAGACGAGCAGCCACCAGACCGGCAGGAGGAGGATCAGGGGCCACCACCCGGACAACAGCGCGATGCTCTCATCGATGAGCAGGTTGGCAAGGTAGAAGGGGTGACGGACGAACCGGTATGGTCCGCCCGTGCTCACCACTTCGTTCTGCCTCAGACAGCCCTTTGCGTAGACGTGCAGGGCGAGACCCAGCGCGAGCAGCGGGATCCCCCACCAGATAGTCGCTTGCCCTGGTCGAGCGAACACCAGGGCAAGGAGCACCAGGTACGTGCGCAGGCCTCCCCGATCCCATGGTACCTTCATGCAAACGCTCCGGTCTGTGTCATACCCCGCGAGCGGCCTCGTCACGCGGGCCGCCCGGTGCCTCTCAGGCTACACTATTCGCGCCCAACTGTCAGCGTGCGCGCCTGCTTGGGAGCGCACACGGCGCGGGAAGTCGATGCTACGGATTCTCTTGCATTACGGCGACGACCGTAATGCAAGAGAATCTACCGTGTGAGCCTCACGCTCTGCCCTGCAGAGATGCTTGCATTATGGTATGAGGAGGCGTAATGCATGCATCCCGTTAGAACTCGTATGCGCCGATGTCGCAGCCGCGCCCGTGCGGGCGCTTGCGCCCGTCGGTGTCCGTGCTCGGCGCGCGATCAGCGATTCCGGCGTCGATCGCCGGCGACCCGGGCTTCAGGTGGAAGTCGAATCTGGCACCGTTGGCGAATAGGGGGTCCTTTCCCGCGATGTTGTCGCTGAGCTGGCAGACGCCATCGTCGTCGTTGTCCTTCAGCCCGCCTCCGAAGACAAGGTTGTTCCGGATGATGACGTTCTGCAGATCGGCCTCGAAGAAGTTGATCGCGTTCTCGACGGCCGGCTTGTAGAAGATGTTGTTCTGGATGAGGATGTTGTGGCAGGGCTGCCAGAGGACGATCTGGCCCCGCTTGTTGCCATAGGCGAAGACGTTGTTGCTGACCAAGAGGTCGTCCACGGTGTGGTAGCCCGCGATCTGAACTCCCCAGCCTGCGTTCATGTTGTAGAAGATGTTGTTGGTGATGATGTTGTGCTTGCCGCAGGTGTAGATGCCATGGTCGAGGTTGAACAACACCTCAGGCGGGCCGGTCCGGCCGATATCGTGGAAGACGTTGCCGTCGTAGGTGTGATAGGTCGTGTCGGAGTTGTCGAAGATTCCGTCCAGCCCGTAGTGGGTGGTGGTCTCGACATTGCCGATGTGGTGGATGTGGCAGCCGCGAACCGTGATGTGCTGGGCGCCGGAGTTGCTGGTGATGCCGTGGCTCGCGAACTCCTTCATCTCGAAGCCCTCGATGATGACGTAGCGGGCGTCCTGTTCCAATACCCAGCCGTACTTGGCGGTGTCATCCCTCCCGTCCATCACCGCGCGCCATTTGTGCTCCGCGCGGAAGGTGATCGGCTGCTCGGCTGTCCCACTGCACTCCACCACGACCGCGCAGCCCTCTGAGTTCGCAGCAGTGTAGACGCCGTCCCTCACGATAACCGTGTCTCCCGGTTTCGCGGCGTCGGCGGCCTTCTGGATGGTAGCGAACGGGCGGCCGGCAGAGCCGTCGTTGGCGTCAGATCCATTCGGAGCGACGTAGTGCATCATAGTGCCTCCCGGCCAACAGAGTGTGCCTGCGGCGCAGACCATGAAGACGCCCACGACGATCGCCAAGAGCAGATGAACACGCATAGCTTTCCCTTCCATCCTCGACTTCCATGTCTGATCCCGTTCGCCTGCGGCCGGGAACGACCCGGGCCAAGCGTGATGTCGCCGTACACGCGGCTCGTCCGTCGAACAAGACATCGCTGGCTGTCACGCGCAAGGAATGGAGCGCATTGTGGTCTAGTAGGCCCGAACCTCGACCGAGCCGGCGAACGTTTGCCGCGGATCGAAGGACGGGAGATCGCGGAGTGAGCGTGGACCAGAGTCCTCCTGCCTTGCCCTCGCAGAGGCCGCCCGGCCTGAAGCTGATCGCGGCTGGTGTCGTCATCATCATCGGTCTGGCCGCGCTCGTCTACTGGCTCACGAGCAGGGGCTGGGAGTTCACCGATGATGCCCAGGTCGAGGGCGACCTCGTGCCGATCAGCGCGCGGGTGAGCGGCTACGTGGATGAGATCCACGTCAAGGATAACCAGCAGGTTGGTGCGGGGGACGTGCTGGTGCTGCTGGACCGGCGCGATCTTGAGGCCAGAATGCACAGCGCCGAGGCCACGTACGCGCTCCAATCAGCACAGGCCGGCGCGGCCAAGACGCAGGTTTCGCTAACGACGCGCACCGCGACCTCTGGCGAGGAGCAAGCGGGCGCGTCCGTGGCGGCGGCCCGGGCAGAGGTGGTTGCATCGAACACACAGATCGCGGCCGCGCAAGCCCAGGCCGACTCGGCTCAAGCGGCGGCCGACGCCGCCCGCGACGCGGTGGGCGCCGCGAGCAGTGGCGTCGAGACTGCCAGCGCGGTGGCCGATGCCGCTCGTGCGGCCATTCAGGCGGCCGACGCCGACGTCACCTCTGCGGATGCGCAGGCGAGGAAAGCGCACGCTGACGCGGTGCGGTTCCAGCAGTTGGTTTCCGCTGGCGCCATCTCAAAGGAGCAGTTCGACACTGCCGAAGCCACCGATATCAGTGCCCAGTCGGCCCTGACGGCCGCCCGCCAGAGGGCGGAGGCCGCCCGGGCTTCATTGCGGCAAGCGCAGTCGGGCAAAGCCGCAGCGGAATCGGGGCTGCAGCAGGCGAGGTCCCGCGCCGCGTCATCGCAGAAGGCCGCCGATCAGGCGCGCGCCGCGGTCCGTACCGCCGAGGCCGCGCTCTCCGGAGCCGAGGCCCGTCTGTCCCAGGTCCGCGCGGCTGAGTCGGGCGCGAAGACCGCCCCGCAGCAGATCGCCATCAGCGGGCACCAGAGCAGAGCGGCGGCGGCCCGGGAGTTGGGCGCCGAAGCCGATCTCCGCACCGCGCGCCTTCAGCTTTCCTACACCCGGATCGCGGCGCCGGCCGCCGGCATCGTGAGCGGGAAGTCGGTCGAACCCGGTCAGTATGTCCAACCCGGTCAGCTCTTGATGGCCATCGTTCCCCTGGAGAACCCCTGGGTCGTCGCCAACTTCAAGGAGACGCAGATCGGGCACATGCGGCCCGGCCAGCGGGCGGAGATCGAAGTTGACGCGTACGGCGGCCGAAGGCTCTCTGGCCATGTTGACAGCATCGGAGCGGCCACCGGCGCGAAGTTCAGTCTGCTCCCCCCCGAGAACGCGACCGGCAACTTCGTCAAGGTCGTCCAGCGAGTTCCCGTGAAGATCGTGGTCGACCGCCCCCTTCCTGATGGCATCGTGCTGCGCCCTGGCTTGAATGTGATCGCCCGCGTGAATGTGCGCTCGGGAGACTGAGTCGTGGCAAGCAGCAGAGACGCGATTGCGGAGCAAGGCTTCAGTCCCCTCGCCCCGGCCGGCGTCGTCGCCATCTCTGTCATGCTCGCCACCTTCATGGAGGTGCTCGACACCACCGTCGTCAACGTCGCCATCCCGCACATCGCCGGCGATCTTTCCGCCGGCACCGACGAAACGACCTGGGTGCTCACCTCCTATCTCGTCTCGAACGCGATCGTGCTCCCCGCGACTGGCTGGCTGAGCCAGGCATTCGGGCGCAAGCGCTTCTACATGAGCTGTGTGGCTCTCTTCGTGATCTCGTCGTTGCTCTGCGGCCTGGCCCCCTCCCTCATGTGGCTGGTGTTCTTCCGGGTCATCCAGGGGATCGGCGGCGGCGCGCTTCAGCCGATTTCCCAGGCGATCCTGCTGGAGAGCTTTCCCCTTCGCCGCCGCGGCATGGGCATGGCCATCTTCGGTATCGGGGTTGTCTTCGCGCCGGTTATCGGGCCCACCCTCGGCGGCTGGATCACCGATACCTACTCCTGGCACTGGATCTTCTTCATCAACATCCCCGTCGGAGTGCTCGCGCTGATCCTCACGAGCATGAATGTTGCCGATCCCCCATACCTCCCGCGGGGCGTCGGGAGGAGTGACTACCTCGGACTCGGCCTGCTCGCCGTTGGCATCGGCTCGCTCCAGATCGTGCTCGACAAGGGACAGCGTGAGGACTGGTTCCAGACGCAATGGATCCTGAACCTCGCTGTCCTCGCCGCGGTGTGCCTCATCGCGCTGATCCTCTGGGAGAGGCGGGCGAAGCAGCCCGTCATCGACCTCACCATCTTCCGCGTCCGCAACTACGCGCCCTGCGTCACCCTCATGTTCGTCCTTGGCTCCGCGCTCTATGGGAGCCTCGTCTTGCTGCCGCTCTTCCTTCAGAACCTCCTGGGCTACACTGCCACTCAGAGCGGCCTTGCCATCTCGCCGGGCGGCATCGCCACGCTCTGCTGCATGCCCTTCGTTGGCTATCTGGTCGGCCGGCGGGACGCGAGAGTGATGGTGCTGTTCGGCCTTATCATGCTCGCCACGTCGATGTTCCTCTGCTCGCATTACAGCCTGAACATCAGCTTCTGGGACGCGGTCTACCCCCGCATGGTGATGGGGATCGGTCTCGCCTTCCTGTTCGTGCCCCTCGCCACCGTGATGGCCTCATACATGCCGCGCCAGAAGATCGGCACCGCCACCGGCATCTTCAACCTCATGCGGAACATCGGGGGGAGCTTCGGCATCGCCGCCGTGACGACCACCCTCGCCCGCCGGGCCCAGTTCCATCAGGCCCGGCTGATCCCTCATATCTCGCTCTATGACCCGCACTACCAGCAGATGTTCAAAGCGGCGATCGCCGGGTTGATGGCGCGCGGCCAGCCGTACCTGGTGGCGCAGAAGCAGGCGATCGGCATCGTCTATTCGTCGGTGCTCCGCCAGGCGATGACGATGTCGTTCATCGACTGCTTCTGGCTCCTGGGTGTCGCCGTGCTCGTGATCATGCCGCTGGTCCTCATCATGCGCCGCCCGCCGAGAGCGGCTGGGCCGGTGGGGCACTAGCAGCCGCGTGCTGCGCGAGGTCCACGTCGTCACGCCGATACTCGGTTCATCGGCCTGGGATACTGGTCCCAGGTTCGACCATCCAGCCGTCGGCCAGCCTTCGTCCGTTGAACGCCGCCCCATTGCTTGAAGAAGAAAGGCACGCCCACGGCGACGCACTGGTCTCTGAGCGATTGCGCCCACTCGGCCCGCATAGGCCGAGCGCGTGGCCCCGACTCGCCTCCGACGATGACCCAATCGATCCCATCGAGTGACAGTTCCGGCATCGGTCCGAGCAACGGCTCCAGAGAGAGGAACCGGACCGCGGTCGGGACCTCGCGCAGGCACCTGATTCGCTCAACATAGTCCGCCGTCTCGACCGACACACCGAGCCAGACGTTCTGCGGCCAGGGGAGGGCCGACGCCAGAGCACGCAGTCGCTTCGCGCGCTTGGTGAGCATCTGGAACGTGTGATGGGATGCCCGCGCCATCACGTCGAAGACCTCGCTGATGAACTCCGTAGGCACGTCGCGATGGAACAGATCGCTCATCGAGTTGACGAAGATCATCTGCGGCTTGCTCCACCGAAGGGGCAGGTCGACCTGGTCGCGGTGCAGCGTGACCTGGAACCCGTTCCGGTACCGCGGGTTTCCCATCGCGTGCAGCCGCCCGGCCATCCGCTCGGCATAGCAGTGCCGGCAGCCCAGGCTGATTCTAGAACAGCCCGTGACAGGGTTCCAGGTCGATTCGGTCCATTCGATGGAAGAGCTAAGTCCCAAGTTCCTTAGGTCCTTCAAAGTAGCTTCGGGGCGCTGCTGCGCCGGTACCGTCTGAATATGCTGTCGGCGATGCGATGTCCTGTCGCGTTATTCGAGGCGAAGACGATGTAGTAGAGAGGGTGGTTCGCGGTATCGGTGAACAGGAGCGGAGCCGGGACGTATCGGAAACCTGCTACCTCCTTGAGGCGTCTGCAGTAGGCATCGACGATCTGCTTGCCTGTTGCCTTCTGAGGGAACTCCTCGAACAACACGCCCTCCGGGGAATGCACGACCTCCCGCCACGTTTCGTCGCCCCAGAAGGCAGTCATTCGAGCCCTGTGCTGAGGAGTCGACCGAGACGGGTCGCGCGTGCCAACCGTCCGGTGGATGTCCATGATCGAGAAGTTCATAAGGAGTTCGATGGACCGCTCGTGCCCCGCGGCCTCGACGACCCGCCAGTGATAGTGGATGCCGTTAGGATCCAGCAGCCAGAGTGCCCGCCTGAAGTCGGCTCGCCGGCAGCGCGGGAGGATCTCGCGAAGCAGTACTCGGTTGCAGTCAGCCGTATACGGGTAGATGTTCGGTTGATGGGGGATCCGGCTAAGCAGAGCGGCGCTTTTCTTTGCGTCCAGCTCGATGAAGTGGTATTCATGGAACGGTGGCTTGACCCCCAGCGCTACAAGGGGCGATCCCTCGACAAACTCGCCGGTGCCCCTTGAGCGATGTAGGCCCGACGCCGCGAACGCGTCGACGTAGATGGACTTGAGCGGCTGCTTTGCGAGGACGGTGGAGTAGGCCGAGGTGTACTTGCGGATGATCTCCAGCTTCACCTCCGACCAAGGACCGATTTCGTCGACTTCATGCTCAGACTGGCTCATGCTGATTCCCTCGCACGTATGCCTTGCGCCCGACGGTCCACGGTATCGCAAACGTCCGTTTGTGTCAAGCGCTAAATCGGACACTCCTTCATCCTCCCCTCAAACCACTCATAGAACTCGTGGTTCGGGACGTCTTCGGAGGCGATGAGGAGGGGGGAGTAGGAGTGGCCGGCGAGGTAGGCGAGGTGGGACTCCAGCGCGTTCTGGTCGGTGAGCCTGTCGATCTCCATCATGTGCCGGAGCGATGAATCCGGCACGCTGCCCGTCTGCTCCGGCGGCACCGCGTTGAGCCAGATCATCCGGTAGACGTCCTGCCGGGTGAGCTTGAGGTTCGGGAAGTGCTGCTCGATGTGCCTGGCGAGATCGTTGTCCTGGTCGGCGTAGTTGATTACGAACTTCTCCAGCGTGTCGATCGCGTCGGCGAGGAAGACTCCGAGCGCTACGGACAGATTGTAGAGCTTGCCGCCGACGAGGATCGCCGCGTCATCGGAGGCGCCGCCGCCCACGCGCTCGCGTAGATACATGTAGCGGATCCGGTCATCCCGCTTGCCCGGCCCCGGGTCCCCGACGATCAGGCCCTCGCGCCGGTAGGAGTCGATCTTATCGGCGTGTCCGCCTTGCGCGAGCTGCTCGCCGTCGAGGCCCATCTGGTGCATCACATCCGTGTCGATGAAGTACGACTTTCCGCCGCCGATACGGAGGCCGGTGCTCTTCTCGACCTCGAGGCGAAGGTCGGAGTCGTCTCGCAGTCCGCCCAGGTAGAGGCCGCGCAGCACGTCCTCTGGGATCACTTCGAAGTGCCGGAGCAACCCGCAGCCGATCAACCCTTCGCCCTCGTCATTGACGAGCGTGCGGGGCGCCGTGCCGTCGATGGCCTTGCACGCCCAGTCCCGGACCTCGTCGATCAGGTCCTGGCGCTGCTGCGCGACCACATCCGGGTTGCGGCCGAGCGCGGCGACGATGTCCTCCATCTCGGTGTTGGGGAACTTCCGCCCCGCGAACGCGCCATGCCCCATCTGGGCGTGCCCCTCGCACGACTGCATGAGGATGTTCTCCATCGCCTGCTCGGTGGTGCGCAGGCGCATGGTATAGAGCATGCGCTGGAAGTCCTCGCGTATCAGGTCAGATGGCGAGACGTGCGGCCGCTCTGGCTGATAGCGCGACCTGCCGCGCCTGTTCATGCTGTCATCCTGACGAGCGCGGTGGCGAGGGTGGTTGTGGTGTCTGCGCGGCATTGGGTAGACCTCCGGGATATGGTTCGGGTACGTTTACCATGATTCGGGAGAGGAGACTACGAACGCCCGACGAGCTTGCTCCTACCGACGTTCGCGCAATGAAGTAACATTGAGCGAACGTCGTTCTTCAGGCATTTCCTGGGTTTCTGATGAATGTCGCCCATTACTTCTTTGGGCGACATTCATTAGGGTAGGAGCGTGTCTCCTGCCCATTCTCTGCGGCCGCATGCACAGACATGCGCGCCCTACAGGACGACGGGAGCCCGCAGAGGGGCTCCCCTACGAGGGCGCGCGATTCACCCCTTCATCCCGCTTAACGCGATCCCCCGCACGAAGTAGCGCTGCCCGATAAGGAAGACGATGAGGACGGGCACCATCACGATGACGCTGGCGGCCATGAGCACGTGGTACTCGGTGGTGTAGGAGTCCTGGAAGTGGGCGAGGCCGATGGGCAGCGTCTTGAGCGCGAGGCGGTCGACCACCATCAGCGGCCAGAGGAAGTCGTTCCAGGAGTGGAGGAAGACGAAGGTCGTCAGCGTGGCAAGCGCCGGCTTGGAGAGCGGCAAGATGATGTGTCGATAGACCCCGAAGGGCGAGGCGCCGTCGATGATCGCCGCGTCCTCAAGCTCCCGCGGGATGGTCATGAAGAACTGGCGCAGCAGAAATGTGCCGTAGGCCGAGAACATCGGTGGGAAGATGAGCGCGGCGTAGGTGTTCGTGAGGCGCAGGTTGCTGAGCAGCGCGTAGACGGGCAGCATGATCACGATCGCCGGCACCATGAGTGTCGCGAGATAACCCAGGAAGATCGCATCCCGCCCCGGGAATCGCAGCCGCGAGAAGGCGAATGCGGCGAGGGAGCTTGTGAACACTGTGCCGATGGTGATGCAGATCGTCACGAAAATTGAGTTCGTGTAGAAGACCAGGAAGCCGTCCGCCTGCCGGACCAGGCCGAAGAATGCATCCCGCACTCGCACGCCCTCGGCGTGCCACGCGTCGGCGTAGTTCGCCCAGTGGAGGCGAACGATGCGGACAGGATGAAGCTGGGTCTCCGGCACGACCAACTCCTCGCCGACGCGCGATGATGGCGAGAGCACGCGCACGTGCGCGCCCTGAGGGGAGTAGCGGAGAATGGCGACGCGGAGGTTTCGAAGAGTCGAAGAGTCGAGGAGTCGAGGAGTCGAAGTGCCGTTACTGGTCTTGGACCCGCGACCTCCGCCTCGGTCAGCAACTGTCGCGACCGCACACGTCTGGCCGCTGACCTCGACAGTGTCCGGTTCACTCGGGATCCAGCGCGGCGGGAACTCGACCGCGTAGGCGGGGGCCTTGAGCGAGGTCGAAACCATCCACGCGAACGGAACGAGCATCGTGACGCCGACCACAGTTAGCGTCACATAGGCAATGGCGTTGATGGCGCGACGCACGCGTGTTGTGCCCGGACGCCGTGTCATTGGTAATGCACCAGTCGCTGACCATAGCGCCAGTTGATGAGCGTGAACGAGAAGACCAGGCAAAACAGCACCGCGGCGATGGCGGCGGCATAGCCGAGCTGGTGCCAGGCAATCGCATAGTTGTAGATGTAGAGCATCAGCGTCGTCGTCGCGCCGGCCGGCCCGCCGCCGGTCATCAGGAATGCCGCGGTGAAGAGGAAGCTGCCCTGGAGGCCGGCGATCACGCTCATAGTCACCACGAAGAACGTCGTGGGCGAGAGCAGGGGCCAGGTGATGTGCCGGAGCCGCGCCCACGGCCCTGCGCCGTCGAGAGCGGCCGCCTCGTACAGCTCCTGCGGCACCCCCTGAAGACCCGCGAGGTAGAGCACGCAGTTGTAGCCGCCAATGCCGAGCCACAGGACCATGATGATGAAGGCAGGCTTCGCCCACTGCATCGAGCCCAGCCAGTCGGGCGGATTGGAAACGCCGAGCGCCATCAGGAGGCTGTTCAGCAGGCCGACCTCATTGGGCTGCTGGTGGAAGATCCACTTCCAGACGATGCAGACCGCCACCGCCGAGGACACGGTCGGCAGGAAGTAGATCGTGCGGAAGATCGTGATCCCACGCAGTTGCTGATTCAGCAGCAGCGCCAGCAGCAGCGAGCCCGCGATCGAGATCGGAATGCCGAGCATGAGGAAGAGCGTGTTGCCGAGGTAGCGCCAGAACTCGGCGTCGTTCGCGACGAGCCGGCCGCCCTCGTGGTGAAACCCGAGCAGCTGACCGAAGTTCCCCAGGCCGACGAACCGCATCTGCTCCCTGAGATCGTGGAGGGTCGCGATCGGCGCGAGGCGGTAGTCGGTCAGGCTAAGGCCGAAGCATGCGAGCACAGGCAGGAAGGTGAAGATCAGGAAACCGAGGATGTTGGGCAGCAGGAACGGCAGCGCCTGAAGCGCGGCGGCGCGGCGTCGCCGGGGTGAAAGAGGGGGTGCGTCTGCGAGCTGCTGCGTCATGGCCGGCCCGTCAAGCCTCGTCGATCTCGTCGCTGGAGGGCGGGTAGTTGAACGAGTCCACCTCCTGGCCGATGAAGACAGTGACGATGAACTGATCGCGGTCGAAGCTCGGCAGATATGAGGATACGACGTCGTCGTCGAGCTGGTGGATCAAGGCGTGCTGCTCCTGTTCGTCGAGCGCGGACTCGAGGAACAGATCGGCCTGCACGGAGTTGTCGGCATAGTGAATGTCCACCTGGCCGACACGCTGATCGCCGCGCCAGATGACGTAGATCTCCGAGGAAAGCGTCCGCAGGAGGCGGACAAGACGCAATGCGTTCACGGCATGCCTCCGAGGAGGAATGCAGAGGTGTTCGGTACAGGTACGAGGTGGTCCTGCACTATCGGGCCTCAAGGCCGGGCCGTTTCGCGCCGATAAGGGGTACGGGAAAGGTGGGGCAGGGCAATGGTTGACATCATCGCGGAGCAGAACGCCGAGGCCGGCGAGGCCCCGCAGCAGGGCGCGCCGTCTGCGCGCGGCCTGGAGTTCCTCAGCGGCATCGAGCTGGAGGCATGTGTCGAGCTCGGCCGCACCACGATGTCTATCGGGAAAGTGCTGGAGCTTGGGCCGGGCTCGGTGGTGCAGCTCGACAAGATGCTGGGCGATCCGGTCGAGCTGATGATCAAGGACCGCCTCATCGCGCGGGGTGAGGTCGTAGTGGTGGACGATCGATTCGGGCTGCGGATTACCGAGGTTGTGGCGGGGTCATAGGCCGGAGACGACGCGCGGAGAGGGAGACTCACCTCGGAAGCGAATTCGTCCCCGATAGGGCTTCTGAGGTGAGTGCATGGTCACCGACAGCATTCTCGATCTGATCGGGAACACGCCGGTCGTCCGGCTGAGCAATCGCATCTACGCCAAGGCGGAGTTCCTCAACCCCGGCGGGAGCATCAAGGACCGCGTCGCGCTGGCGATGATCGAGGGTGGCGAGCGCGACGGGCTGCTGAAGCCGGATTCGATCATCGTCGAGCCCACTTCGGGCAACACGGGCATCGGCGTCGCATTGGTGGGCAGACTCAAGGGCTACCGGGTGCGCATCGTGATGCCCGAGGGGATGAGCGAGGAACGCAAGAAGCTTATCCGCGCGCTCGGCGCGGAGCTGATTCTGACGCCCGACAGCGAGGGGATCGCGGGCGCAGTGGATCGGGTCCGACGGATGGCCTCCGAGGACCCAAAGGTGTTCGTGCCCCAGCAGTTCGAGAACCCGAACAACCCGCGAGTGCACTACGAGGAAACCGCGCACGAGCTGTGGCGGCAGATGCGCGGGGACATCGACTGCTTTGTCGCCGGGGTAGGAAGCGGTGGCACGCTTCAGGGCGTCGGCAGGTTTCTCAAGGAGCGCAGGCCCGACGCGCGCATCGTCGCGGTCGAGCCGAAGAACGTCTCCGCGCTGCTAGGTCACGAGCCCGGGCTGCACCAGATCCAGGGGATCGGGGACGGCTTTGTCCCGGCGGTGCTCGATGTGTCGCTCGTCGATGAGGTGATCGAGGTCAGCGATGACGACGCCATCGATACCACGAGGGAGCTCGGCCGCGGCCACGGTCTGCTTGTGGGCATCTCCTCCGGGGCGAACGTCTGGGCCGCGCGGCAGATCGAGAAGCGCCTCAAGGGCGCCATCGCGACGGTGCTGCCGGATCGTGCGGAGCGGTACTTCAGCACGGCGCTGCTCTAGGGCGGCATCTCCCGATGCGGCCGAGGCGCGATCGGGAGATCGCGCCCTACAAGCCCGCGGACCACGTCGTCGGCGGGAGGTCGGCCATCGTCCAGAGGCCGGGGGGAGCTTCGACCACCGTGCGGATCGCGTTGGTCAGGATCGCACAGGTCGCAATATCGCCGTTCACACCGCCAGGCAAAGTAAAGCGAAGCGGCGGCTCGCCGTCGACGATTATCGTGTCTTGCACCTCCGGCTCGCCGATGCTGGCGCGGAATTCGAGCCGTATCTTCTCCTCGCCCGCGACATAGCCGAGCCCCAGTTGATACACGCCCGCAACCAATCCGGCCGGCATCGCTTGTTCGGAAGAAGCTTGCTCCTGCCCTGCGATCACGGGCTCGATCCTATCCTCGGTGCGCTCCAGCTTCCACCCAAGGCGTGAGGCAATCATCTGCATCGACTCGGTGAGGCCCACGTGGCGAAGGGAGCCATCGGCCTTCTTCCTCGCGAACTGCTCCAGTGTGAGGCCCGCGCCGATCTTCTGTTGAAACGACAGCCGGCGAGAACGCGCGTCCTGGCAGCGAAGCACGGTGATCTTCCGCACCTCGCGGCAGATGCCGGTGAGCACGAGCGGCAGATAGTCCATGAGGAAGCCGGGGTTCACGCCAGTCGCCAGCACCGCCTTGCCGGCGGCCTTCGCGTGGCGGTCGATGTCCGCGCTGATCTCGGGCGCCGACTGCCAGGGAAACGACAGCTCTTCGCAGCTCGACACGACGTCCAGCCCATGGTGCAGCAGGGCCTCGATCTGCTCCTCCGCAACCGCGATGCTAGACACGGTCGTATGGACGGCGACCGCTGTTGGGCAGGAGCTTGCTCCTGGCACACATGCCGCGCGAGCATCACCTGAGACGACGACACCGAGCGGCCTGCCGATCCCGCAGACCTCGCCGAGGTCACTGCCGATGATGGCGGGGTCCGTGTCCACCGCGCCGACGACTCGGAGGTATGAGCGCTCGAGGAGAAATGGCGTCAGCCGCCTCCCCAGCGCGCCGAGGCCGACCTGGATGACCGCTATTGTGTCTGACAACCGATGGGCTCCTCAGTGAGATCGTTCCCGCTGCCGAAATGGTTCGGCGGGGGCCGCCCGGCTCCTTGGCCGGCTACGGGAAGGATGGCCTGGACCATTGTCGAACTTGCGCTCCGTCCCCGAAAGAAACCGCATGGCTGAACGCGAGCGAATGGGGCAGGAGCAGGCTCCTGCCCAACAGTACGCAATGGTGCTGGCCGCGGGCCGCGGTGAGCGCATGGTCCCGCTCACCGACCACCTGCCCAAGCCGCTGCTGCCGATCGCCAATCGTCCTGTGATGGCATACATCCTGGAGCATCTTGCGCGGCACGGCTTCACCGACGTCCTCGCCAATGTCTTCTACCGCGCCCAGGAGATTGCGGACTACTTCGGGGATGGCTCTTGCTGCGGGGTCCGGCTGACCTACGCCTACGAGGAGCAGCTTTGGGGAAGCGCGGGATCGGTCAAGCGCAACGAGAGCTTCTTCCGAGGCGAGCGCTTCCTCGTCATCGGGGCGGACGACCTCACCGACATGGACCTGACCGAGCTGATCCACCGCCACACGCTGGCTGGCGCGCTGGCGACCATCGGCCTTGCCGAGGTGGAGGAAACATCCCAGTTCGGGATAGTGGTGACCGACGAGGCCGGGCGCATCGAGCGCTTCGTCGAGAAGCCGGCTGGTCCCGCGCCCAGCAACACCGCCAATACGCAGATCTACCTCTTCGAGCCGCGAATCCACAGCTTCATCCCCGAGAGCGAGTGGTACGACTTCGGATTCGGCGTGTTCCCGGAGCTGGTCTCCAGAGGCGAGCCTTTCTACGGCTTCGCGCTGCCGGGCTACTGGCGAGACATCGGCAGCCTGGATGACTACCTCCAAGCTCAGTGGGATGTGATGGAGGGCGCAGTGCGCGCGAGCATTCCCGGCGAGCAGCGGGAACCTGGCATCTGGATTGGGACGGGCGCCGAGATCCACCGCTCCGCGAGGATCGCCGCACCGGCGGTGATCGGCGAGGGGTGCCGCATCGGGGATGGCGCCGAGGTCGGGGGCGCAACGGCGATCGCCGACGGTGTGGAGGTGCCCGTGGGCGCCTCGCTTTGGAACTGCGTGCTCTGGGATGGCGCGAAGGTCGAGCCAGGGCAGAGACTGAGCGGCGCGGTCGTCGGCCGCGACGGGGTGATCGTCGCGCGCAAGGGCGAGACATGACGCGATCGCTGGCAGTCGTCGGCTCCGGACACTGGGGCAGGAACCACGTGCGCAACTTCGTCGCCCTTGGCGTGTTGGGCGCTGTCTGTGACGCCAGCGAGGAGGTCCTGTGCCGAGTCCGCGAAGCCTACCCAGGGATCAACACATTCCCCGATATCGCAGACGTCCTCGCCGACCCTGGCATCAGCGCGGTCGTGCTCGCCACCCCTGCTGCCGCGCATTTTGCGGGCACCAGGAGCGCCATCGCTGCCGGCCGCCATGTGCTCGTCGAGAAGCCGATGACATTGAACCTCGGCGAAGCCCAGGAACTCGCCCGCATGGCCACGGAACGAGGCCTCGTGCTGATGGTCGGGCATCTGCTCGAGTACCACCCGGCCTTCGTGACGCTGAGGGACCTCGTCGCGGCGGGCGAGCTAGGCGAGATCATCCACATCTACTCGTCTCGGCTGAGTCTTGGGACGTTCCGACACGAGGAGGGCGTGCTCTGGGATCTCGCGCCCCACGATCTTTCGATGATACTCCGGCTCCTCCGCAACCTTCCGGAGTCGGTTCTCGCGGTAGCCTCCTCTCACGTGCTGCCAGGCGTGGACGACGTGGCGACAGTCGTCCTCGCGTTCGCGGGCGGAGTTCAGGCGCAGGTCCTCTTGAGCTGGCTTCACCCGTTCAAGGAGCAGCGGCTCGTGGTCGTGGGCAGCCGGAAGATGGCGGTGTTCGACGACGTGGCGAAGGAGGAGAAGCTGCGCATCTACCCCGCGCGCGTAACGTGCGAAAGCGATCGCCCCATCGCTGTCTCAGGTGACCCGGAAATGGTGTCTTACCCGGAGGGCGAGCCGCTTCGCGCCGAATGCGAGCACTTCCTCCACTGCATCACAACAGGAGAACAACCGCTCACGGATGGTGTGAATGGGGTGCAGAACACGCGGGTGGTGGATGCATGCGAGCGCTCGCTGAAAGCGGGCGGCGCCAGGGTTGCCGTTCGTTGAAGGCCAGCGGCTACCGCGGCTCTGTCGTCGCGTCCCACTTCGCCTTGAACGTGATCAGCCAGGATCGCACGAAGAGCCGGAAATCCATCAGCAGGCTCCGGTGCGCGACATAGTAGAGGTCGTACTCCAGCTTCTCCGCCGGATCAGTGTGGTAGCGGCCGTGCACCTGAGCGACGCCGGTGAGCCCCGGGCGCACCGAGTGTCGTTCGTTGTAGCGGGGAATCGTGCGGATCAGCTCACGCACGAACTCGGGGCGCTCCGGTCGAGGTCCGACCCAGCTCATGTCCCCCTTGAAGATGCTGACCAACTGGGGGATCTCGTCGAGCGCCATCTTGCGCAGCAGACGCCCGACCTGCGTGATCCGCGGATCGTCCTTGGTTGCCAGCACCGCCCCCGTGCGTTTCTCCGCATCCTTGACCATCGAGCGGAACTTGTAGACGGTGAAGATACGTCCGCCTTTGCCCACCCGACGCTGCGAGTAGAGTATCGGCCACCCGTCCTCCAGCGTGATCGCCGTGCCGATGGCGATCCAGAAGGGTGTGGACAGAGCCAGCGCCGCGCCACCGACGAGGAGATCGAGCGCTCGCTTCACCGCGCTGTCGCCTGCGGCCGCCGTAGGGACGCTGGGAGTGCCCATCCCCTATCGTCCACCACGAGATCGGACGTTCGCGCCCACCGGCGCCCGACCCGACGGTTCCCTTGTGCCCGCCTGCAGCAGCCTCGCCGCCTCCTTCCCCTCGGGCGTGTCCGGCTGCTTGCTCACCAGCCATTTGAGCTGCTGGTATGCTTGGGCGGAATCCTTGACGTGGATGCAGGCATAGGCTAGCCGCAGCCGGGCGCCATGGTCGTCCGGGTTCAGCTCGACAGCTTTCAGGAAGGCCGCGCGCGCAGCCGCGTAGTCCTTCTGGTTGTAGCGACTTGCACCCAGGAGCATGTACGCCGGGAACGCACTGGGGTCGACCCTCAGCCACCGGCTGCAGACATCGGCAACCCGGTTGTAGTTCCGGGACCGGAAATAGAAGTCGGCGAGCTGGCGCAGCACGGAAACCTTGCTCGGCGCGAGCTGTGAGGCCTTCTCCATCTGGGCCCCGGTAGCTTTCAGATCACCGCGCCGGGCCTCGACATCGGCCAGCAGCAGACGCACGTCGGCATTGCGGGGTTCGAGCTGAACTGCCTCCTTCGCGTAGGTCAGCGCTTCGTCGTACCGGTGCATCTGCAGCAGCACCTCCGCCATCGCCGCGTGGTGCCGCATCGCGGTCGGCATCAGCGCGATCGCCCGCTTGAAGCTGTTCCGCGCCTCCTCCAGCCGGCCCAGCTCCTTGTAGTTCACGCCCAGGTTATAGTAGACGCTCGCGTTCCCTGGCAGCAGCTCGAGCGCCCTCTCGTTCGCCCTCAGCGATCGGCCATGGTCTCCGAGGCTTCCCCACGCATAGGCCGATATATAGTAGCCCAGCGTCGAATACGGGTTCAGCTTCAGCCCCTCGTCGGCGAGCTCGGCTGCCGTCTGGAAACGGTGCCACCTCGCCTCCCGTTCCGCCTGCCTCACCAGCACGTTCGACTCCACGGGCCGGATGCCCAGCCAGGTCACAAGCACAGTGATCCCGACCAGGCCGATACCCACGACCCCAAGGGCCGGGACTGGGAGACGCCCGAACCGGTACTCCCGCAGCACCGGCTGAGGGCCTTCCCCACCGATCATCCCCAGACGCGACTGGGCCACCGACAGGAAGCCAAGCGACAGCCAGAAGAACGTCACCGTACCGGTCTGGCGGAACGTCACCCCAAACAGATTCTGGAAAAGGAAGGCCGTCATCCCGACCGCGATCGCAACCCCCAGCCGTGCCCATTCCGGTTCGGGGTGGCGCAATGCCACCCGCACCGCAGTCGCATATGCCGTCGCGAGCAGGGCCAGGAAGATGAGCCCGCCCATCCCGCCCATCTCAGCGAGCACCTCGATGAGCTCGTTGTGGGCATAGTTCGGGACCAGCATCGTCCTTGTGCTCTTGCCGAGGTCGGCATACCAGCTCGGCGCAAGCCGCTCAAGTGCGAGGATGGCGTAGGTCCCATACGCCTTCCCGACGACCGGCTGCTGCCGGAAGATCTCCAGACCGGCGCGCTGGATCAGCCCCCGCTCCTTGCCAAGGGGGTCCTCGAATCGCGCAACCTTGAGCACGCGTTCCTGGTCGCGAGTAGGGAGGCGCTGGTAGCCCAGGTATCCGAGCCCGGCAAACATGGCAAGCCCCACCACGATGGCAGGCACAGCGACGCGGGCGACCCGCCTTCCCCCGCGGATGATGACAGCCAGCGTCGCCACCCCCACACCCAGCACGAGCCCCATGATCGGCGAGATAGTGACCGTCAGATACAGGGTCAGCAGCATCATCACGGCGGCGCCCCCAAAGAAGCCGGCGCTCGCCATCTTGGTAGCCGTCCTGCGGAGTCGTGCGCCATTCGGGCTCTCTCGAGCCGGCACCCATGCTGCCGCGATGGCGAGCGGGATCAGCAAAACGAGGAATCCCGCCAGGTAGGTCGCGTTGCCCAGGAACGAGAAGACGCGGGTCGTGCTTGTGCCCCACTTGAGCGGGTCGCTTCCCGCCGCCTGCATGAACGCGTAGATGCACAGCGCGACGGCCGCAAGCGTCGCCGAGAAAACGATGCGGCGCACCTGGCGCATCTCTCGGACTGAGAGGATGACCAGCCAGAAAAGCCCGACGTGCGCGGCGAGCCTTGCCGCCTCGGAGATGGTCGCGAAGCGGTACTGCGAGTAGACGATGCTGACCGCAGCCCAGCCAAGGAACGCGCCGACGAGCACGTTCAGTCGCGCCGAGGTCCAGCTCAGGCTGCCCCGCGCCAGGCTGCTGAAGAGCACCAGTGCCAGGCCGGCGACCACGCCGACACCGAGCGCGAAATCCTTCAGGTCCATCGTATTGCGCGAGGTGCGATGGATGATCAGGGGCACGACGAACACGATAACGGCGATGGTCGCCTCCCCGAGCAGGCGCGGCCAGTCAGCCGCCCGGCCGGCTGGCACGTCGCGTCCCCCGCGCGCCTGCCTCGCGCCCGCAGAGGCAGGCGCGGCACCCTGCCCCGAGCGGAGTCGAGGGGGGGCGCTTCGCTTCTTACTCTTCTTGTGGCTAGCCAAGGTTCAGGAAATCCAAGTGACGGGCGTCCCTGCCAGCCGGCCTGCAAGTTGGGAGGGCTTCGGCGGGGCACCACGGCTGGACGCGGGGTCATGATGATACTACCACTAGGACCGGCATCCTCCCTGCCAGCGAGGCCGCTACGCCTCTCGCAACCACGCCGCAGTCCGAGCCAGCCCCTCATCAAGTGGCACGCTCACCTCGTACCCGAGCATCTCTCTCGCGCGCGAGATGTCAGCGAAGGAGTGCCGGATGTCGCCGGGGCGCGGGGCCTTGTAGACCGGTGCTATCTCTACGCCGATGGCCCGCTGGATGACCGCCACCAGCTCGTTCAGCGAGATGCGCCGGCCGCCAGCGATGTTGATCACCTGGCCGGCGGCGGGGAAGCCGCTGCCGGGGCCGGGCCGCGCGCGCGACGCGGTGGCGCAGGAGCCTGGCTCCTGCGAAGGCGCCTCGCAGGCCAGCAGGTTCGCCTGGACAACATTGCCCACATACACGAAGTCCCGCGTTTGCTCGCCATCGCCGAAGATGACCGGCGCTTGGCCGCGTTGGAGCGCGGTGATGAACTTCGGGATCACCGCCGCGTACTCTGATGTCGGATCCTGCCGCGGGCCGAACACGTTGAAGTACCGCAAGGATACCGTCTCCAGGCCATACAGCCGCCAGAAGACCTGGCAGTAGAGCTCGCCGACGTGCTTCGAGACAGCGTAGGGTGAGAGCGGACCGGCCGGCGTGTCCTCTCGTGTCGCCACCGGTGGAGTCTCGCCATATACGGCTGACGATGCCGCATAGACGACGCGCCGCACCCCCGCCTCCCGAGCGGCCACCAGCACGTTGAGGGTGCCGGAGGCGTTGACCTCGTTGCTGGTGATCGGGTCCTTCACTGACCAGGGAACGGAGGCGAGCGCCCCATGGTGCAGCACGTACTCCACGCCATCGCAGGCCCGGCGCACCGTCTCGGCGTCGCGCAGGTCGCCCTCGATGAACGTTATCTGGCCCTGCGATGCCGCGAGATTGTCCAGCTTGCCGGTGCTCAGGTTGTCGAGCACGGCCACAGCGTCGCCGCGAGCGACGAGTCCATCGACAATATGGGAGCCGATGAACCCGGCCCCACCTGTCACCAGATAGCGTGCCACGAGAAGACAGATTCGTAGGGCAGGAGGCAAGCTCCTGCCCAACAGCGTGTCTCCTGCCCTGGGTCGCTTACAGCACAGGCTCGAAGGATGTCCGCAGCACCTGTGTCTGACCGGTGGCGGCTGAACGGTAGGCCGATTCGAAGATGTCGATCACATGCCGGGCGTGCTCCGCTGACGCGATCGGGGGCACGCTGGCGTGCACCGCATCGACCAACTGCATCACGTCCTCGAACACATGGGACTCGGCCATCTGGGCGTGCTCGCCGGTGACGTGCGGCTGCCGCTCCCCCTCGCGGCGCATGGATTCGCCATTGACCTTCGCGCCGACGACCAAGCCCTTCGTCCCGAAGATGCTCGGCTGGAACCCCTCCGCCACAGAGCCGGCGACGGTTCCATAGACCAGGGCGAACACCGGCTCGCCGAAGTCGAGCAGCATGAACGTCGTGTCATCCATGTCGCACTCGATGACCGTGCCCCTGAACTCGCGCTGGGGCACGGCAAGCCCCGAGAATGCCGTCACTCGCTTCGCCGGCCCGACAATCCCCGTCAGGTTGTGCAGCGAGTAGACGGTGACGTCGTACAGCGGCCCCCCGCCGGGGCGCTTGAAGTACCAGCTCGGCTCCACCTGTGTCAGCACATCGTCACCGGTGCGGAACTCTTCCTCGAGATGATAGGTGCTGATCGCCGCGCCCGCGGCGGCCCAGATCACCTGTCCGATCGCGCCGTCGAGGATCCGCTCGCGTATGCGCCGATTGTGTGGATGTGCCATCATCCCCGGCGATGCGACGAGGCGCACCCCCTTCTCCGCCGCGAGTCGCATCATGTCGTCGCACTCCGAAACCCGCGTCGCCATGGTCTTGTTGAAGTGGACATGCTTCCCCGCGTTGATGGCGGCGATCCCGTGCGCGTAGTGCAGCCCGATGGGCGAGCAGATCGTGACCGCGTCGACGCTCGAGTCGGCGAGCACCTCCTCGAAGCTCTCATACCAGCTCGGCACGCCGAACTTCTCCGCCGCTGCCCGCGCCCGTCCAGGGGCGGGATCGCAGACCGCGGCGAGGCGGACTCTGTCCTGAACATCGGGCACCGACAGGTGCGCCAGCGCGCACCGCATGCCGATCGCCCCTGTTCCGACCACACCCATGCCGATTGGGTCACCCATGCCTGACTCTCCTTACCGCCAGCTACCGCGCGATGAGGTCACGCCACTTCGTCTTGTGCTTCCAGCCGACCGTCTCCCGCAGCCTGCGATTAGAGAGCAGGCTCTCGTGCCCCATAAGCGGCCTCGATGCAAATGCTAGCTCGGGCTTGAACCGCTCGACGAGCTCCTGGGTGGGCTCCAGCACGGTCGTGTCATCGGCGTTGCAGAAGTAGACGCCATGCGGCTCTATCTCGGCCGCGCGCTCCATCACCAGCCGGTGGGCAGATGCAACATCTTCGCTTCCGACCCACGCCCACATCCAATCACTCCAGGCCTCCGTAGGGCCGGCATGCCGGGCGATTTCCGCCCGCCGCTCAACGTTGCAGATTCCGGCCGAGCGCAGCACATGGGTCCGCATCCCATATGCGCGCGTGTACGATGCCAGCAGCTCCTCGTCGACCAGCTTGCTGAAGGAGTACGAGTCCTCCACCTCCGATGGGTGTCGCTCGTCGATCGGCAGATACCTGATCGGGAACGGGGTGCCGCTGATCCTCCCCCCGTGCCCCAGCGCGCAATTGCTGCCGGTCATCACGAAGACGCCAATGTCCCGCTTCAGACATGCTTGAAGCAGATAGTAGGTGCCCATGATGTTGGTCCGCATGGTGTCGTCGAAGGGGATACCGCGCTCCTCGTAGCGGGCCCTGGAAGCGGGATGGTCACTCGCCCAGGGATTCGCGGCGGTGTGCTGAACGGCCTCGACCCCACCCTCCGTGGCGCGGAGACAGTCGTCGAACTCCGCTATGTCTCCCTCCACCCAGTGCCACCGATCGGCCGCTGCCGGGCGCGAGCGCGACATTAGCACCAGCTCGTGCCCGGCCGCCTCCAGCTCGGCTATGACGAACTGCCCAAGCCGTCCACTGGCGCCAGTCACCAGAACCTTCATGCGTGCCCTCCGTCCCCCCCGAGCGATAGGTTACGAGGTCGGACGCGACATCGCCTTCCGGCGGGGGCGAAGCGCCTGTGGCCCCCGCCGTTCGAGCCCGCACGTTAGAAGCTGTTTCATAACCCGCCCAGGCGGGTTATGAAACAGCAGCACAAGCCGCCAGGCTCCAGTAGGCGCATTTCATGCCAGCGTCTCTGGCGAACAGCCAGACGACGGAGGGTTATGAAATGCGCTCCAGTAGATTTCGCCCCAATCATGGAAGAGGCACATTGCCGACCTAACTCAGCTATCACGCTCATGAAGGCATCCCGCGGCGGACGCTGGGGGAAGCGGCCATGGTACTGCCGCCTGGGCTCTCGCGCGGCCGCTGGCTAGACCCGCCAAGGGCGGGCCGCCATCCCGGTCGCCCGTGGCGACCTAGTGCGATGGCGATGGCTTCAGTCGCCGCCGAGGGATCGGAGTGCATGCGAGCGCTTGTCCGCCTCAGGGAGGCTTCACGCGCCCGCTCAGCGGAGGGACTTGATGGGCGATCTCGACAGTCCGTCGGCCGAGACGACCTCGGCCGGGCCGATCGCAGACTATAATCCCGATCGGCGAAGAATGCAGCTCCTCTGGCTCGCCATAGGCCTGATCGGGCTGCTCACGGTAGCGCTGGTTGTCCTCGTCGCCTACGGGCAGGAGATCGCCGCCGCCGATTACGGCGAGCCGCTTCTCCTCATAGGCCTGCTCGCCTTTGTCACATGCACTGTCGCCTACTTCGCCGACAAGGACCGCGAGCACCGGGCCGAGAACCGCCGGCTCATCCACGAACTCCACGAAACGGCGAAGGCCCTCGACATGAGAGTGGCCCGCCTGAACAAGCTCTCGGAAACCAGCGTGCACCTCGCCGGGGCGCTGGACCTCGACCGTATCTCGGAGTTGATCGTGCAGGCGCTGGTCGACCAGGTTCACGCGGACGCCGCCTCCCTCGTCCTCCTCGATACGACCAAGGGCGAGTACGTCCACACCCGCAGTATGGGGCCTCTCGCCGAGCGCGACGCGGAAGGTGGGAATCCGCTCGCGATCGCACAGGCGGCCGCCTCGCAAGGACCCCTCATCAGGCAGCTCGACACTCCTCCGGCAATCACCGAGCAGCTCAAGGCATGGGAAAAGATCAGGGGCTCCATCGCCGCGCCCGTCAAAGTGTCAGATGTCATCGGCGGGGCGCTGGCGGCGATCCGCGAGGAGCGGTTCGATACGGAGGACCTCAACCTGCTGACCACCCTGGCGAACATGTCGAGCAAGGCCATCGAAAGCGCCGAGCTGCACCAGCAACTCAGGCAGTCCTACTACCGCACGTTGCACGTGCTCGCCCGCTCGCTGGCGGCGCGTGACCCATACAGCGCGGCCCACGGCGAAGCGGTCACATGGCTCGCCTGCCGTCTCGGCGACACCCTCGGCCTCGGCGAAGACGAGATGGAGGCGCTGCAGGCCTACGGTGCGCTGCACGACCTCGGCAAGATCGGGATCTCCGACACCCTGCTCTCGAAGCAAGGGCCCTTGACCGCCGAGGAGTCCGAGATCGTCCGCCAGCATGCACTCATCGGCGAGAGCATCATCCAGCCGCTCAGCCCTGGCGCCGCCGCCCTTGCCATGATCCGCAACCACCATGAGCGTTGGGACGGACAGGGATACCCGGACGGGTTGAAGCGAGACGAGATCCCGCTGCTGGCGCGCGTCGTCGCAGTCGCCGACGCCTGTCACGCGATCGTCTCTCACCGGCCGTATCGGAGCGGTGCGACGCTGATCGAGGCGGTGCAGGAAGTCAAGGCCATGACTGGCAGCCAGTTCGACCCGCGCGTCGTCGACGCCCTGGTGCAGCTCTGGCACAGTGGCGCGCTGGCCGACTACACCGTTCGGCTCGGCACGTCAGAGGCGACGGTCAACATCCTGGACCTGCCGACTGCTCTCACACCACCGGCGCCGCGGCGGGCCGTGCGCGTTCTCGAGCCAGAGCTAAGCGGCAGGGCCCTGTAGCGCGGCATCTCCGGCGCGTCGCCGTTGGGATCGGGCGATCCGCCGGCGGCGGATCGCCCTTACCATTCCCCCGGACGTGCTATAATGCCTGAGGCGCCCGCGGCTCGTGCTTCGTAGCGAAGTAAGTTCGCTACCTTGCAGAGTAGCAGGCGTCGCCGCGTCGCCAGCAGAACGGCGCTGTCTCCGTTCTGCGAGGGACGGCCGGGCAGGTCGCCCCTGCCACCCCATAGAAGGAACCGCCATGAAGTTCACGCGCGTGTTGTTGCTCAGCAGTCTCCTCGTCTGTCTCCTGGCTCTCGCCGCACCCGCCAGCACACCGGCCGACGCCATCGAACGCCTCGTCCTCATCGACGGTAAGATGGCGGACGGCTGGACAGCGGTCGAGTCCACCCTGACGCCGACCGCGGTCGAGGGGGTTCCCGCACTGCTCTTCGGGGTGAAGGTGGACTGGAGCGCGGGCGAGCCAGACTACCCGATCGGCTGGCCCCGCATCGAGATGAACGTCCCTGTGGGGCGAGGCGACTGGCGACAATGGGAGCAGATGCGACTCAAGGTCTACGCGCTGACGGACCGCGGTCCACTCCCGCGCCGACCCCTGGGAGTGAACGTCCGGACGCCCGTCAGGAACGGCTGGGAGCGAGAGGCAGAAGAGCTCCCGGCGGGCCAGTGGCGGGAGTTCACCTTCGACCTGCGCGACATTCCCGAACGCGACAAGGTTGAGTCCATCGGCATCTTCATCTCAGAGGACGCGTATCCCGATGGCGAAACGCTCCGATTCTACATCAGCGATCTCGAGTTGATCCGGTACACAAAGCCGACGCTTGCCGGCTCCAACCTCCTCGCCGCGGTATCATTCGCGGACAGCAAGGCGCTGCCGCTGGCAGTGGAGATGCTCGGGGTGAAGGAAAGCGCGAGCGCACCCGTCCTACTCCGGCTGATGGCGGGAGACAGGACGCTGGCTCAGACAGAGGCCCATGTCCCGGAGGGGGTGACCCAGGTCTCGCTTCCTCTTCCAGCGGGGCTTCATCCCGGTGAGTACACAGTGGTCGTGAGCAGCGGGGGGCGAGAGCGATCTCATCCACTGAAACTCGTACCTTCGCCGTGGGAGGGAGGCGTTCAATGAGATTCCGGCTCCTTCTTCTGTCTCTTTTCCTGGTGTTGGTCGGCCTGGCCGGCGCGGCGCAGGCGGAGGTTCTCATCTTCGATATGGGAACCGACACTTCGGCCCTCTGGCCGGCCGCCCACCGAGTTGTCCCGTCAGATCCAGGTTGGGTGCTCAAGGAAACGCCGGTGGCGGTTGACTCACCGGCCACAGGCAACCCGATCTGGACGAATCCGCTGACGCAGGACTGCATCATCGGCGCACAGCCGGCCGCCTATCGCTTCCCGGCCGCGGCCGGCCCCTGGTCGGTCTACGTCATCTGCGGCATCGGCGGGCACTGGGACAGCTCGGTCGCGCAGTACTGGGATTTCACGGTCTCCCTGGGTGCCGAGCAATGGCGCTGCCAGATGGAAGCGCCCGAGGGGCGGGGGCCGTATCTTCACCCAACGCATGTGTTCTCCGCCCGGCCGAACGGCGAGATCGAGGTGAGCCTGACCCCGCGCAGCAAGTGGTGCATCTCAGGCATCATCGCCTGGCAGCCGGCAGACGAAGCGACCGCCCGCCAACTGATCCGCAAGGTCGAGCAGTGGGCCCCCGAGGAGGAGCTCGCGAAGTGGCACGCGGACGTCCGGCCCCCAGCCGGGCCCGCGCCTGCGCTCACCGCGGCCGACCGCAAGCGGGGCTTCTATGTCTGGCACCGGCACTGGGCAACCGCGATCTACCCGTGGACGAACCCAACCCCAGATGAGCTGAGCCCATCCCTGCGCGCCTTCGCCGTCCCAGGCGAGTACGAACCGCTGACGTTCACCGTCAGGCCCCTGCGCGACATGACTCGAGCCGAGGTGAAGGTGGAGGCGATCGGCCCGATCCCCGCGGATCGAATCGAGGTCCGCAAGGTCCGCTGTCTCCCGGCGCGGCCGAACTACGACATGAAGAACCTCTACCGCATCGTCCCCGACATCCTCGACCGCTGGGTGGGCGGCCCCCTCCCCGCGCGCGAGAACGCCACCTTCTGGCTAACAGTTCACGTTCCCGAAGGCGCGAAGCCCGGCCTCTACAAGAGCCGCATCCGCTTCACCGGCGATGGGACGACCGTCGAACTCCCCGTGCTCTTCCGTATCGTCGATGCCCAGCTCAGCGAAGACCCAGGTCACACCTATGGCATCTACTACGATGACCCGCTTACACGCGTGACGGAGGCGCCGGACCAAGTGTCCCGCGACTTCTGGACGCGCAAGTCAGAGCTCGAGCACGCCGATATGGCTGCGCACGGGACTCGAAACGTCACCCTGGACTGCTGGGCAGGGGCAGCGGATGAGCAAGGCAAGTTCCCATACGTCGAGGAGTCCTTCGCCCGCCTGGACACCGAGCTGAAGATGGCGGCGCGGTTCGGCTTCCAGCCCCCATACGTGCTGAGCATCTCCAGCAGCGAAGTCTACGAGAAGTACATGAAGAAGAGGCCGAGGTCCCACCTACAAGGGATCGAGATGCCGCCCGACGCCTTCTTCGCCGAGATCACCGCGCTCGTCCGCACCATCGAGGCCGAGCGGAACCGCCGCGGCTGGCCCGAGTTCGTCTACCAACCGTTCGACGAGCCGAACTCGGACCCGGGCGTCATCAGCTTCATGGTGCGGCTGATGCAGACCGTGAAAGCCGCCGGCGTGCGGACCTACACCACCGCCTCGCCAGAGAGGCCCGGCTATCAGCCGCTCAAGCCCTATGTCGACGTATGGTGCACACAGACCTTCCTGCCGGACCACGACACCGTCGTCGCCGACATGAAGGGCCGCTCCGGCGTGGAGTACTGGTGCTATCCGAACGACATCTCCGGGGAGAACGACCACACCCCGGTTGCCGGCGCGAGGATGACCTACGGATTCGGGTTCTGGCGGTCAGGCTTCGTGCGGCTGATCCCATGGATGTACCAATACGTCGGCGGCGATCCGTTCAACTACCTGGATGACGGAATGCAGGACTTCCTCGTCCGCAGCGACCCCGACGGCTCGCCTATCCCGGTCGCCCTCTGGGAGGCCTACCGCGAGGGGTACGACGACATCCGCTACATCTACACCCTGCAGCAAGCGATCGTCGCAGCCCAGAAGTCGCCGTCGGCCGAGACCAGGCAGCAGGGTGTCCAGGCGCAGAGAACGCTCGACGACATCTGGAACGCTGTTCCGGTCCGGCCGCAGTACCAATACGACAGCGCTTGGTCGCCAGAGGACATGGACGTCTACCGCTGGATGATCGCCGACCGGCTCGAGCGTCTGACGAAGGCGCTCCGGAAGGACGGGGCCGGGGGGAAAGCGCCAGGCTTGCCATACTCATTACCATAAACTGGAAGCGGCCGGCACCTCGGCTCGCGCCGTCAGGGCAACGGCGCCCTTGGTGCACGCGCTTCGGCATATCCCACACCCGTAGCAGGCCGAGTGATCCACTCGTGCTTTCCTGGTCGTCGGGCTGTACCCGATCGCGCCGAACTGGCAGACGCGCATGCAGGACCGGCAGCCCGAGCACAAATCGCCATCGATGGTGGCAATGTACTCCGCCCGGAACATAAGCTTCAGGTCGTGCGTGACCGTCGCCCTCATCGCCAAGCAGTCGGCCCGGTCACAGTTGCAGATGCCCCCGACGAACGGTGTCACGAAGGTCCAGATCGTGTGGCAGAGACCCTCTCGTTCGTGCGCCGTGAAGGAATCGAGTGCATCCTCCCGGCTCAGTGTCTCGAATCCTCCGGTGTCGGGGCCGGACAGGAAGCTGCTGTCCAGACCTCGGAACAGCTCGCCGAGCTTCCCGCCGTCCGTCCCCATCGAGACCCCGTAGCAATACCGCGCCTCCTTGCCCAGTGTGACATGGCGGCAGATGCACGGCAGCCGGACGATGGAACCGGCGAAATCGAAGATGTCCCTGATGTCCTCGAGCGGGACGACCTGGCCGAAGTGCCACTTCTTCATGCGGCGGACCACCACCCCCTTGATGGCCCGCTGCACGAATGGCGGGGCGCTCCTGAGCTTCGCCATCTGCTGGGAGTCGCGGCCCAGGTGTTCCGGGTGCTCGAAGAAGTCGGCTATGAAATGCCGACGCCGCAGATCGCTGACCAGGTCCTCAGCGTAGTTCTTCGCCTGGAGATACCACTTCTTGCCTTCGCCATGCTGGACGCAGAACTCACACATGGATGCCCTCCTTGCCGGCCCATCTCGCGCACGAGGAGCGCGCTCGTACTACGGTGATGGCGAGCAGCATTCCTGCCTGGTCGAGTCGGAGCGGTTTCTGTCGCCCTCGCCGCAGGCCCCCCTGTCGCCATCCTGCCGCAGGGAAGCAGCGAACGGATACCGAAGCCCTGATCTGATCGTAGGTGTGCGGAGGTCCGGAGGCATGAGAGGTCGAGGTAAGCGCGTCGTGTTCCTGCTGGGGGCGTTCTCGCTGTGCGCCATCGGCTGGAGTCGGCAGGCAGGCCTGGCGAGCGCCGCCGCCGCAGCTTCCGCCCCCGCCCAACAGCGCGGGCCGCGCGAGAGTGCATTCTGGGAGCGGGCCAAGGAAGAGGTGTACAAGAGCCCGGAGGAGCTCCTCGCCCAGGCCGCCCGCGAGAAACGCAGGGGGCTCGCCTACGATAGGCTCGCCCGGGGCAACCCGAAGGACAAGACCGTCGCCCTGACGTTCGACGACGGCCCCCACCCCCAGTTCACTCCCCAGCTCCTCGACATCCTCCAGCGCAACAATGTCCGGGCTACCTTCTTTGTTGTGGGCGAGATGGCCGAGCAATACCCCGATCTGATTCGTCACGAGAGGTCCGCGGGGCACGTCATCGGCAATCACACTTACCATCACGTGAATCTGACGAAGATCCCGGTGGCGGAGGTGCTGATCGAGTGGGATGCCTGCCAGCATGTGGTCGAGGCGGTCACCGGCGAGCGGATGCACTTCTGCCGGCCACCTGGCGGCGACTACGACGACACCGTCATTCGGGCGGCGATGGCGCTCGGCCTGACCACCGTCCTGTGGACCGACGACCCGGGCGACTACGCCAGCCCCGGCGACACGGTCATCCGGCGGCGCGTCCTCGACCGGGTGAGCAATGGGGGCATCATCCTTCTGCACGACGGCATCCAGCAGACCATCGACGTTCTCCCGCAGATCATCCAGCACCTCAAGGGCAAGGGCTACCGGTTCGTTACCGTCGCCGAGATGGAGGCCCAGACCAGACACCGTTAGGCCCGCACCGCGCGCCTCCCGCTTACGGACCCTCAGCGCCTTGGCAGGAGCGGAGCTCCTGCCGAACAAGAAAGCGCGGAGGAGGCGCTGCCCGTGGGTAGGATTCTCGTGTGGAGTCGAGGGTTTTGGACGTAGGGCAGGAGCAAGCTCCTGCCCTACAACCGCGGTTGGGGAGCGAGACCCAGGCCAGGACGGCGCCCAAGCAAACGCCGCGTCTGCGCCTCGTCTCGCTGGACGCGTTCCGCGGTTTCGTCATCCTCGGGATGTTGCTGGTCAACAACGTCGCCCTCGACACCGCCACGCCCCCGCAGCTCACCCATGCACAGTGGAACCAGGGCCTGCATTTCGCCGACCTGGTCTTCCCGTGGTTCCTGCTCATCGTCGGCGTCGCCATACCATACTCGCTCGCCAGCCAGAAGGCGAAAGGCGTCCCTTCCTGGCGCATCGCCTCCCGCGTGCTGTGGCGGGCAGTGCTCTTGGTCCTCCTGGGGTTGCTGGTCGATTCGAGCATCGCGAAGAAGCCGGTGCTCGGCCTGGGAGTTCTCCAGCTCATCGGCCTGGCTTACCTGGTCGGAGCGGCGCTCTACTGGCTGCCGCCGAAAGCTCGTCTGCCCGTTGCCGCGCTTCTGCTGTTCTCCCACTGGGCGGCGCTCCGCCTGCTCATAGTGCCAGGCATGGAGCCTGGCGTGCTCGCGGAGAACGCCAACCTGGTGCAGCATCTCAACGACCTATATCTTAGGCCGCTTCACCTGAACGGAATCATCTCGGTGATCCCGACGGCCGCGCTGGTGCTCATCGGCACCGCGGTCGGCGACCTGCTCAGGCGGGAGCAGACATCCCCGGCGCGACGGCTTGAGTACCTCGCAACGGCCGGTGTCGGGCTCGCGGCCGCCGGCTGGCTCTGGAGCCTGGATATACACTTCAGCAAGGCCGTCTGGACCGCGTCCTACATCGTCTATACAGCCGGCCTCGGCTGCATCGTCCTCGCCTCGCTCTACCTGGTCGCCGATGTTCTCGGCTGGCGCCGCCTCGTCTACCCGCTCGTCGTCCCCGGCACGAACGCCATCTTCGCCTATGTCGCCCCCATTCTGGCCAAGGTCTACATCCTTCAGAGTTGGGCGCTGCCGTCGGCGGGCAGCGCCTCGCTGCCACTGCAGCAGGCCTACCTCAACGCCCTGATTCGAGACGCCGGGCGGGTCGCCGGCGGATGGCTCTACACGGTCACGTACATCCTCTTCTGGTGGCTGGTGCTTGCGTGGATGCATCACAGGAAGATACTCCTCCGGGTATGAGGGCGAGAATCCGCGGCACGATGGCTAGTACCTAGTGACATAAGTCAGAGTATGTATTTGTGAGGGATTTGGCATGGACTTTGGCGGCGCGCCACTCGAAGGGAGCGGCGGTTTCCAGGTAGGCGGTTATGAATCGGTCGATGGCGGTGCG
>Ga0315288_10000500_pt1 | contig 49327 bp, 38 predicted proteins | sample YL17G11_20_MG_FD_203454 | JGI IMG/M metagenome (GOLD analysis project Ga0315288, IMG submission 203454) | Sediment microbial communities from Yellowstone Lake, YNP, Wyoming, USA - YL17G11_20 | ecosystem: Environmental > Aquatic > Freshwater > Lake > Sediment | place: USA: Wyoming | collected... | reverse complement strand
CTGCACAACTGCTACCACGACTCCCTGGCGGAGCGGGAGGCCGTCACCCGCCGCCATCTTGCTCGTCTGCAGAGAAATGGCTGCTTCCATGTCTTTCAAGCTTGATCGCGAGGATGTTTAGGAATCCCGTCCAGAGGTTCCTCGCCGCGTCCTTCGTCAGTGAGCAGCTGCTATCCTGTCCCTCATGAGTGCCGATTCGACTCTCCTCTTCAGCGCCGCACGTGTCCTTCGCGCCCTCTGAGAACTCCGAGACCCCGAGCAGATCCATCGTGACTAGCCCCGCGCGGCGTTCGCTGTCGTCGAACACTATCACCCGCGCCCACAGTGGGTCGTGTACTGCCAGAGACGGGAAGACCCGTCCGGCAAACCCCGACATCCGCAGCCCAACCGGCGGCGTCACATCGATCTTCGCCACCCCAGCTTTCAACATCGCGTTGCCTCCTGATAGCTACCTTGGCATACCAGTCCACGCCGCCGCTCACACACAACAGAGCGGCACCGGCCGACCAGGCTGCGCGGCGCGCCCGGGCGCACCATTCCGGCGGCTACAGACAGTCAGAAGTCCGCCGAGTCCTGTAGCTGCGTCGTACGGTTCAACAGATCCGATGGAGTGGCGCCGGCGCGTGTAATGTGCCTAAGCTCCAGGGCTGTCATGCAGTAGGCCTCAGGATAGCGATCTCTTCGGTCCAGAAGGACCTCCCTGATGAAGCCACTGAAGATGTCCCATTCTTTCTCGTGCCCAAAGCGCATGAGAATGGGGCTCTTGGTGAAGTCATGCGATCCGATGATGAACACCTGATCGGCCGGGTACTTGAAGTACCACGCATCGTAGGAGCTGACAATGGCGTCTTCGCGCTCCTGCACCGACTCGGCGTTGTATTCCAGATCGAGTTCCCCCATGCTCCAGTCGCTTCTCGGCTCAGACTTCATATCATGGTAGGGCGGCGCGTAGAGGTCCGGGGCGAATCGGGTGAGCCCGGCCCATCCATAGGTGATGTCCCTCGGCATATAGCGCTCTTGCGCCAGCTGGTTCAGCGTCTGCCGATCGAGAGTCGGATCGCCAGGCCTGCGGAATCCTCCCCCTCCGCCCTTCCAGGTGTAGATCTTGTCCAGACCCATGATATGGCTATGCAGCCAGTTCTGGCCTCCCCCGATATCGAGGCGGATCGCGTCCTCCGTTCGCGCGTTCATTGCCTGTCCCTCGGGGTTATGGTGAAGCGTATGGTTCTCGATCTCGCAGCCTCTATCGTAGCCCCGCTGAAGCAGCAACGCCAGGTACTCGAAATCGTCCCTCGCGTTGGGCGCCACATACATGGTGAAGACCCACCGCACGTTTTGGCTCGCCAGGCCCTCCATTAGGCCGATATAGCGCTCCATCGCCTCAATGGTATTGCAGTCATCGAACGTGAAGGTGACGTACCGGGGCTGCCTGTTGGCATCAACAGGAGGCTTGGGCTCTGGAGGCACGGGCAACGCCTTCACCTCCGCCGACAGCGCTCCCAGTTGCTCCAGGCTGGCCTTCATGGTGCCGAAGGCCGACGGGTCGCTCTCCTTCTTGAAGGCTGCCGTCAGGCTATCTGCCGACTGCTGCAAGCCTGACATCCCCAGTAGCTTGGCCGACATGCGTCGGACGCCGGCATCCTCGTGCTGCAAGCCGACCTCCAGCTCTCCCAGCCCGAAGCTATCGCCCAGCTTCGCCATCGCGTAGGCAATATAGAGACGCAAGGGGAAGTAGTCGACGGGTTCGCTGTAGATGTCGTAGCACTTCCGCAGATCGCTCAGAACGCTCTTGTCCCCCAGGTCGGCCACCGCCATCGCCGACAACTGAAAGACCCGGCTCTCGGTCCAGCTCCGCGTTTCCCCAGTTAGGCCGTTCACTCGCGTGCGCGCGAGGAAGTTCTTGACTATCACCGCAGCCGCCCCCGGCGGAGCGAACTTCTGCAGGCCCGCTGCTACCAGGGCCTGATGCTCGGACCAGATGTCCGGATCGGTGGCCCACCGCATGAAGATCGGGGCAGCGCTCTTGTCGCCGAAGATCAGCAGATTGTGTAGGCCCTCCAACTTCACAAACCCGCCTGGGGTATCGAACTTTTCCTCCACCAGCCGCACGATATCCTTACTGTAAGCCGGGTCTCCTATGATGCGCAGCGCCCGCAGGGCATGAAATCCGGGGCTATCTTCCCCGAAGGAAGTGCATTGCTGAGCCATGGCAATGAGGGTGGGAGTGGCCTGCTTCAGGTCCATGGTGATCGCGGCTCGAATCGCCATCTGAAGCACCGGGTTCTCGTGCGGTTCCTTCAGCACGGTCAAGACTGTCTCGGCGCCATCATTGCTCCCCAACCGGAACAGTGCCATCGCCGCCGCGAGCCTGTTGAAGTACTCGTACTTCGTGATCGGGGACGGCGCACTCGCGGCCTCGCGACGCGGCTGACCTCCTCTGGCATCCCTTCCTTCAGGGGCCGGCGGGACGAAGGTCAGAGCTTCACTGAGCGCCGGGATGGCTCCGGGGGAGCCGATCCGCTCAAGGCAGGCGATGGCGTATCGCCGCACCGTAGTGGAGGGATCTTTCATCACCGCGATGACGGGGCCGACCGCCGAATCATCGTGTGTGAAGACTAGCTGAGCAACAGCTGCGGTGCGCACATCGACGTCGTCGCTCTTCAGAGCTTCACAGAAGACCGGTATGTTCTCGGGGTTGTTCTCCAACCCGAGGCGATACAGCTTCGCAACGGCCTCGCCCCTCTCCTCGAAGGTGAACGTCCGAATGGGGTGGTTGACCGTCGCGGCGCACGCGGTCGTGACAACCATGAGGGCCGCCAGGAACGCACCCACTACGACGCCATGTTTCGTCTGCACTTTGCTACTCCTTGGCAATACGTTTCTCTCCCGGGCGCGCCGGACCCGAGCGCTCGGGGCGATGAGCGCGCTGACCGCAGGGGATCGACACAGGGATGCGAGTCGGGCCACCGCGTCACATCTCGACGAATGCCTCTGCCGAGCTACACCCGCGTAGCTCGCCCCACTTCCGCCACTTGTCCCTCATCCCATCCTGGGATTTCGGCAGCCAGCCGCCCTGCGACTTGTGGCAGGCCAACGCCCGCAAACAGGTCTCTTCGTGGCCAGTCACGTCAACGAAGCGGTTTGCCGTCACAGGTGGGAACCGATCAGCATCGTCGCGCGCGGACACCGGGATCCAGAACGGTCCGATCTCCACCTTGACCCGTGCCATTTGATAGGCCGTATGTAGGATCATTGCGGCACAGAAATGGTCTGGGTTCTTGTTCTGGAACTGCTGCCCGACCACGAGCGCCGGCTCCCACTTGATCAAGAGGTCAGCGAGTTCCTGAACAACGGGCGAATCCGGCCAGTCACCGGTGCCCTGCCCTACGGCGAAGGGCACGCCCTTGGGAACGTCATCGTCGGGGCCGGGCCAGCCCGCGAAGTTCACTGTCAGGTATGTGCCGTCGCGTTGGACGTAGTAGTTCTCCAGCAGATCGCCATAGTACAGCTCGGCCCCGAACAGCGCCGCTGCTGCTTCCGCCTCGGCTCGCCGCCGCGGGATGATCTCCAGCGACGGTACGTAATGGCCGCCCTTCTCAGCAGTCACGGTCCATCCCGAGTTGCAGCGGCTCATCACTCCGTAGAGTGCCCGGTACCCGTCGGCGATGTACCTCGCCAGTGTGCCTCCGGCGCTGTACTCAATGTCGTCGGCGTGCGCCATGATCATACAGATAGTCTTCTTCATCGATCTCCTCCTTTGTCACCGGCAGGGGCATTTGGGTTCGCTGGGACTGCCTATTCGGCTTGCACGAGCCAGCGCCGCAGCCATGCGATGCCGCTGTCGAGCCGCACCTCGTGTCCGCCTTCATGGAGGTCTAGCGCGACCCGCTCAGCGAGTCGCAGCCGCTCATAGTGTGACCGCAGTTCAGCAAACTCCTCGACCACCTGGGGCCACCAGGCGATGCTATCGGCCTTGCCCGTCTGGATCATGAGCGGCCGCGGGCAGACCAGACTCAGCAGATCGCGGTCTGCGAACTCCGTCAGCCAGCCACGCACGAACACGTGCTCCTCGGCGCCATCAAGGAAGCACGAGTAGCGTGGATCGGAGATGACCATCTTGTTCAGCCGCGAGTTGAACCACGCCGCGCTGATGACGGCCTTCAGCCGTGGCTCCAGGGGCGCCCAGAACTGCGCGGCCATGCCACCCAGGCTCAAACCCCAGAAGCCGACCCTCGTTTCATCGATCTCCGGACGGGCGAGCACGACATCGAGCAAGCGCTGCATACGGGTAAGCTCAATCCCGGGCAGCGTGGTCCCGGCAAGCGTCGCCAAGCGCACGATCCTGTTGCGGGGTTCCCGGCCGAATAGGTTCATCGGAGCCAGCAGGGCGAAGCCCTCCTCCACCAGCCGGCGCGCGTAGGAATGGTAGGCGCCCTCCGGGTCGATCAACCCAAACACGTGCTCCGGCGTGGAGCCGATCCCGTGCTGCGCGACGACGAGAGGCAGGGGCGTGTCGGCACGGGCAGGGATAGCGAAGATGGCCTCCGCCCGCAGGCCCCCATCCAACGGTAGCCGCAGGAACGATGCAGCCATCCCCTCCAGGCCCGAGATCGGCTCACATACGAGGTCGCCCGCGATACCGAGCGGGGGAGGAGCAAGGATTGCGCGCCAGCGCTCGCGGTTTGCGGCGACACTCTTTTCGTAGGCCTCGGCGCTGTCGTGATTGCGGTGCCACGCGGCGCCGGCGCGGGCCGCGTACCCGTCCACGATCGCGCGGCGGAAGTAATCCTCCAACTCGCGGCGGTAACGCTGATTCCGTTCCTCGACCATCTCTCTAGGATCCATCGTTTCCTCGTCCCCTACTGTATGATTCGTTACACTCCCGCGCTGAGACTCAGCGCGGCGGGGCCGCACCGATATCAGGGTACGCGCCGCGCAGCACCACATTTCCCGAGCTATCTCGGTAGAGATTCACCGGATCGCCATGCCGCCACGTCCGCGGGCTGACGAGCGTGACCACGTTCAGCCGATAGTCGATCGCCTGGATCTGGACCGGCTCCGTCTCGCCGATGCGAATCCAGTCAGCGGACACCAAGCCATACCCATCGCAGAGATACGCAGCGTCCCTCAGTCGCAGATCCCGCGAGGCGTCTCCGGGACCGATGGTCTGAGTCAGGTCGCGCCCCGCGCCCGCGCACGGTGAGTCGGAGGCGAGGGAGAAATCCTCCCTCGCCGGGTCGGCTAGACGCGGATCGGCCCAGATGTTGCCGCCGAAGTGCTCGGGGTCGCTCGCGTCACACCATGCCGGGTCGTGGCAGACATCCCCGATGGCGACCGCGTGCGAGTTGCCGTCGGGCCCGGAGAAGCAGTTCCCCAGCACCCAGTTGTCTCCGTACCCGTCGGCGGTATTGCGCAGCCTCATCCGCAACTGAACGCCCATCTCTTCAGGTTTCTTCGGCGAGGCGCCATTGCCAGCGAAGATGCTATTCACAATGGCATTTCGGCTGGTGTCCTTATCCCGCACCGGCGGACTCAATAGCACCATGCCGCCCCGGCCATGCCCCCAGAACGTGTTGTTGTAGAATCGGTTGTTATCCAGACCCGGAGTGATATCGTGTCCCTTGTCAGGATCGCCCCAGGGGCCCGCCTCCACTCCCAGTACCTCGTTCGAGGCGAAGGTGTTGTACCGGTAGATCGAATCATAGGAGTACACCTGGAGCCCGACCCCACCGTTTGCCGCCTCGGGGTAGTTCAGGCGGGTGTTGGAGACGCGGTTGTTCTCGAAGAGGTAGTGGCTCCCCGGGACGTGCTTCCCCCGGAACATCCGCTCGCCGATATCCAGCCCCTTCTGCCACAGGTTCTGGATGACGTTGTTTCGGATGACGATGTAGTGTCCGTGCGCCGCGATCACCGAGTGCCCGGACCTCGCACCCCGGAAATCGTTCTCCTCGATCAAGGTGTAGTCGCAAGGCCACCCCCGGATCATGTCGCCGGCCCCATGTACCTCTCCGGGCTTCGTGCCGTTCGCGCGCGCCGCGCTTCCCCACTGCCCGAACCGGCAGCGGCGGATGGTCAGGTAGCTGCCGTCGGCACACCCCACGCCCTCCCAGCGATTCGTATCCTCGGTGCTGTTGTCGAAGGAGCACTCCTCGACGGTGATGTGATGGGCATTGGTGCCCCAGATCCAGTGCCTCTCACAGTCCACGAAAGAGAGCCGCCGAAAAGTTAGCCAGCTTCGGTCAGTGATGTCCCCACCGGTATCGACTTCAGTGATGCGGACTTCAGCGCCTTCGTGTCCCTCGAACGTGATCGGCCGGCCCGCTTCGCCGCTTCGCGCTGGACGAATCGTCTCGCGGTAGTCCCCGTCGCGGATCACCACCGTGTCGCCAGGCGCGGCAAGCGCACAGGCCCTGGCGATGGTGCGAAAGGGCGCGTCGGCGGTGCCGATGTTCCCATCGGCCCCATGGGCCGATACGAAGTATGTCCGTCCGTCACATGCCATCGACAGTCCCGCCAGCGCGCAGAGAACTGCCGCCGTCATCACATGACTCATCAGATCCCCTTCGCCTACTCATCTTTCACCCCGCGGTCTGACCGGTGCCCAGCACCCCCGACAGCACGGCGAGCACGGCGCGGGTCAGGTACTCCCCCAGCACCAGCCCGAGAAAGGCGGGACGCATCGCCCGGTACATTGTCAGCCCGCCATAGCGCCGCACCACTCCGGTCAACCCCCAGGCGATCAGCATGTTCGCCCAGAGGACGTTGTTGGTCTCCCATGCGCTCGCGATCAAGAACCCAACCGGGCTCAATGGCCACCACAGGCAGGTGCTATTAAGCCAGGTCAGCAACAACGTGAAACCGGCGCCCACGAACAGGGCGAGCCGCAGCCAGTTGTCGGGTGCCTCCGGCAGCCGCAGGCTGGAGTCCAGTTCGGCGAAGGCCCACTGTGGATAGGAAAACGGCCACGGGCTGAGGGTGCTGGCCCCGTGGTGATAGAGAACGACGAGCAGGGCCACCAGCCCTGCGACCAAGACAGTGACCATCGACAGCGCCGCCGCCAGCGGCCACCGTTTGCCTCGAAGTCGGCCCGCGTGCAGCAACTTGAAGCTATTCATTACCTGCGGCATCGCCAGGCTCATCGGATCGTACATGAAGATGGCGGACAAGTACGTGTACATGGTCAGCGACTGCGCGCCGATCGATGCCGCCCCGAGGGTGCCCAGCACCACCCTGCGTGGGAAGAACCCGGTATCTACGGACATCACGCCCCCTGCAGACACCAGCCGAGACGCACCGACCAGGACCGCATAGAACACGCCTATCAGCAACGCGAACGACCACCACGACACGCCCGCCTTCATTGCCCACCAGATCATGAAGGCGTTTGCCAGCACGAAACCTATCAGGGCCCAGCGGCCGGTCACCGGACCGGAGGGATCAGGCTCCTGCGGCCCTCGTCCGAACAGGTCCTGCACAGCCGCCTTGATCCTGCTCCGCGACAGGTAGAGCATCATCACGGTGAGCGCAATGAAACCGCCCGCTTCCTGGAAGGCGATGAACGCTCGCGGGTCCACGCCCAGGGCCGCAGTGCCGCCTTCCTCAGCCACGCCGAAGGAGCCCCACACCAAGAGCTGCGTGAGATAGAGAAAGTAGAAGAACCACAGGCTCAGAGACACTTCCGCCGGCACCAGGCATCCAATCCCGATCATCGGAAAGAGGATCGACAGCCGCATCTGCGAGAGCGCGCTCCATGGCAGCCCCATGCCGCCGAGGTAGCGGCCGATCGGCAAGGCGTAGAGCTGAACTGCCGGCACATTTGGGAAGAACCCGTGCAGCCATGACAACACCGCGAGGGAGGCGGGTACGGCGAATCCGAGCCAGAACACGCGGCTGTTGAGCAGGGTGTCGCGAAGAGTGGGCTTGGCGCCGTCCCCAGTGATGGCGAGTGGGACATCCACCAGCGGAAAGGCGAGTCGCTGGCGCTCGATCCAGTCCTTGCTCATCAGCGCGCCGAGACAGAACATCCCCGCCATCAAGGCGAGCGTGAAGCTCCCCCAAGCCAACAGCGGCGTTGCCCAGTCGGACCACGGAATGCTGGCCCCCGGCGGCATGCCCTCCCAGTACCAGCTGACAGCATCCGGCCTGCTCAGGCGAAGCCATGCCGGGACGTGAGGCCAGATCAAGTACTGCCACTGGTTGGCGGGTTGGGCCATGTAGAACGGGTAGGTCGTCGCCGAGACCATGTATGGCAAGCCGCCCGTCTGGACGAACCCGATGGATATGATGAGCATGCCATAGACCACGAGCAGCTCCCCCCGGGTGAAGGCGCGCCCCGGCCAGAAGCGCAGGAGCAACCCGTTCAGCAGCACGAACAGGAACAGCACCACCAACGGGCCCCTCAGCAGCGATCCTTCCCCCACATTCCATGCCTTGCTGACGAATGCCAGATAGGGGTTGATCAGAGCCAGGATGGCGACAGTGACAGTGCCGATCAGGATTGCGCGAAGGGTGATGGGACTGCCAGGGCGAGCGCCTGCATCGACGCGTTCGTTGATTCTGGTTGGCTTATGGGTCATAGTACTGAGAGGACGGAGCGCTCCGAGGAGCGCTCCGTCCCGAGTCAACCGGCATCATTACGACTGGGGTGATCCCACTGGACCTAGCAATCACCCTACCACTTCAGATCAGCAGGGGTCGAGCCGGCCGGGCCGCTCCCCGGACAGCACGGGTCGTTCAGCGGCATTGTCTGTTCCTTGAACGCGGTCTTGATCGCCCCGGCGCTCCACCAGGCGGCATGTCCATCCGCGAAGCCCAGGTTCGAGCCGCCCAAGTGGCGCGTGAACTTCACCTGCACGTTAGGGTCCGTGCGAAACTCCTTCGGCGCAAAGGTGTACAGGCCACAGTCCGCATTCGACGTGCAGTTCGCCCAATCAACCGGGCAACAGCCGGCTGCGCCTCCATCGCCTGTGCCCGTGCAGCTTGTCCTGCAGCCATCGGGATAGGCGTAGCAGTTCCACTGATCCTCGTTCTGGCCAACCGGGGCGTGGTCGCCGCAGACGAGGTAATGCGTGACATCATCGATCGAGGACAGCTTGTTGCCGGCTGAGAACCGGCAGTTCACGGACTCCACGAAGGCCTTCAGTGCCGCCTCGGAGCGGGCCCTCGCGCCGCTGTTAGCGGCCATCCGCTGCTGCAAGAAGCTGTCGGTGACATCCCCTCCCCAGCCCGGTGGGTAGGTCGGAGTGCACGGGCCATAGCCGGCGCTCCTGTTGTCACTGTCCTGCCAGAAACTCTCATAGACCTGCCAGGCCTTGAGCCAGCTGCCGTTGATCGGCATGAGGATGTTCGCGGCTCCGCCCGTCAGTTTCGCGCTCGGGCAGTTCCACACCGAGCGGTTCTTGAGGTACTCGTCGAGCAGCACCTCAGGCCTGAGGTAGGGGTCGGCATACGCGAGCGCGCTCCTGGTGCATGTGTCACGGCCCCTTGGGTTCGCTACCGTAAAGTAGTCGACTGCGTCAGTCTGCGAGTTCCCCGGCGGCATGGTGTCGTTGTTGTCACCGAGGTACATCTGCATCGCCAGGGCGATGTTCTTGATGTTCGACAGACAGACCGCCTTGCGCGCGGATTCGCGCGCCCGGGCAAACACGGGGAACACCATAGCTGCCAGGATGCCAATGATGGCAATGACCACAAGCAGCTCGATCAGAGTGAAACCTTTCGCGTCTCGACTTCTCACCATGGAGAGTCCTCCTTCTTGATAGATGGTTGTCGCCGGGGGAGTCGGCACCATCTCACAGATGAATCACTCCCCTGATGCCGTCTAGTCACCAAGGCCGCCAAAACCGAAGCAACTCACCTCCCTCCTTCTCGGGATCTCCGCCCTCCGTGAGTGAGCGCAACTGTCATCCCGATATGATAGGCGCAAAGGCCGGAACTGTCATTGCACAGAATGCAGGGGGCATTGTACGGATGACCCGACTTGCGCCCATCACCCTGGGACTCACCTTCGCGGAGAGTGCTCCCCAACACCTCGATGGCTCCGAGAGGGGCATAGCTCGCGGGACAACGCGTGACTGGGTTGGACCCGCAGTTTGGGCGGTGCTCTCCCAGGATGGCACGAACGGTGAGGTGCAAGAGAGACCGGAGCAAGTGAGCGGCTTTCCTGGATGCTACCTCTCGGCGTAACTGCGGCATCTCGCCGATAGTGCTCCGGCGTCCGGCGCCCGAGTCGTTCTCTCGTCGGAAGAAGGCGCTAACGCAGGTAGCCGAGCGCCTTCAGGTCCCTCCGCATTTCGTCGTCCAATGATCCTTGTCTGAGTTTTGTCCGGGGTAGGGACCGGTAGGACGCGTCAACGAACTGAAGAGGCCGAGCCGTCTGGGTCATCGCGAACTCGCCGAAGGCGTCCACCATCTGCGCCGCGGATTTCGGCTGTTTGTCGATAACGTTCCTGGTTTCTCTTGGATCTGTCCTCAGGTCGTAGAGGGCGCGCAACTTCGCCCCCTCGTACAGGATCAGCGCCCAGTCTTGGTTGCGCACGAGGTAGCTTCGAGGACTGCCTGCTGCCCGCGCGAAGACGGCTTGGTGGATTTGGCGGGTATCGCCAGTGATCAACGGGAGCAGCGAGTGCCCCTGGATGCTCCCGGAGGCATCCATGCCGAGAAGGTCCAGGATGGTCGGAGCAAGGTCGACCGTCTGCGTGAGCGCCTGGATGCGTCCGTGGGCGCTCCCTCCGGGCAGTCTTATCACAAGCGGGATATGCAGCAGTTCGTCGTAGACCCCGAAGTCGTGGTAGATGTACCCGTGCTCGCCGAAGGCCTCCCCATGGTCGGCGGTGACGATCAGGACCGTCTTGTCCAGCAGTTTCCTGTCGCGGAGCAGCTTCGCCAGTTGCCCGACTCCCCAGTCACCCCATCTCAGACTAGCGTCGTACCTGTTGACCCACTCGTCGAGGGGAGGCGGCGCCATCTCGCCCTTCTCTCGCTCGTCACGGGCGATCTCGCGGAAGGGGTAGTCGCCTTGCCAGGCGCCAGGGGCCGTCTCACTCGCGAAGAGCCGCTTGTACTCATCCGGAGCCGCATAGGGGTGATGAGGGGGCAATAGGTGCACGTAAGCGAGGAACGGAGACGCTGACCCTTGGTCCAGCCAGGAAGAGAGGGCAGAGACTATGCTCGATGGGTCGAACGTCTGCTCCTCTCCACGCGCCACTATCCCCGTCCGGTTCCCGGCAACCGTGTCGAACAGGTGGGTGTCGCCCAGGATTCGCGTGACAATGGGGTGAGCCGAGAAGAGCGCCGTGCGGTATCCGGCGGCCCGCATGGCGCCCACGAGCGTCCATGGAACCGCGGTCAGATAGTCGGCGGTATTCCTTCCGCTCTGATGGGTGTCCGCGTAGGTCCCGGTGAAGAGCGAGGCTGTAGACGCAAGCGTCTCCGGGTAATCGGCGAAGTGCTTGCCGAACAGCACGCTCTGCCGCGCGAGATCGTCGATGTTCGGGGTCGTTTCGCGAGGATAGCCGTAGCATCGGAAGTGATCCGCGCGCGCGGAGTCGAGCGCCACGATCAGGATGTTCGCTCGCGCGGCATCCGAGCGAATCTCCCCGGCCGTGACAAGGGCGGGTCGAGAGGCGGGTGGAGCCGGCTGCTTGTCAGCCCGAGGCGAAGCGTTTCTTCCGCAGCCGAGGAAGACTATTGGGGACGTGCCGAGAACGACAGCAGATACCGCCACTGCTGCGAAGAGCACCACCGATCGCCGCATGCTTCTCAGCACCTCCGCAGCTCTGGTCGCCCAGCAGTTGCTGCATCACTGGACGTTCCGCCCCAGTTAGCCCAGTTCCTTCAGCGCCCTTAGCGCCGGCAAGGGTAAGGTCATCCCCTGCCGGATCGGGTCTACCCCGAGTATGAGCGGCTCGTCTCCGAACGCCTCCATCGAGGGCTCGCGGCAGCTGGCCAGCGCGATAAGCGCCGAAGGGTCTGCACTTTCACCTGACGCGCGGCCGAAGATCCCGGTGTTCGGTTCCCGGTCTGGCTGGCGAGATGAGGTGTCAGGCCACCCGACCGGATCGCTCGCAGGATTCGGACTGCCTGGTGTCTGTCCGGAACTGCCCAGGCGTCTTGCCGTAATGCTTCACGAACGAGCGGTGCAGGTGACTGGCATCGGTGAAGCCGGCCTCCTTCGCGATCTCGTCTAACGGAAGGTCCGTTGTCAGAAGTCGCTGGGTGGCGTGGACCAAGTGCGCGCGCATCCGGAATTTGGCGAAGCTGACACCCATCGATTCCCGGAACAGCCGGTTCAGAGTAGTGCGGCTTAGGTTGCAGGCGCGTGCGGCTTCGACCACCTTGACCGCACGGGGACCGCGCTCTCGCAGCATGGTGAGCGCCGGCATGACCTGGCTCAGCTTATTCCCGAGGCTCGCGCCCGGTCTGGCGCCGCCAGGCAGACTCTGGTCCCGCAGTAGCTCGAACAGCAGCCTCATGACCTGGATCCGCAGTCCGGTCATCCAGAGCGGGCGATCCTCCTCGAGTTCCTCGCGTATACTCCCGGCGATGTCCAGCATGCGCTTCCGCTGCTTGTCGGAGGTGATACGTGGGCGCTGTGAGGGGGGAGTGGCGAAGATGCTGAGCCAGGGAAGGTCGGCCAGCTCCGTCCCGTCCAGGAACTCCGGCAGAAAGATCACGACCACATACCCTGTGCCGGGGACCTTGGCGCGCCACCCGTGTGGTTCCCACATCGCCACCAGCCAGGTTTCGCCGGGTTCGATATCGCACGTATACCCCTCCCAGTGCCGTTCCTGGCATCCCGAGACGAGAACGCCCACTTCGATCCCGTCGTGGTAGTCGAAGTCCAGCGCGGTGGTGTCCACCGTCGCAATGCGGACGTGAATGGGGGAAGAGGGCGTCAGGTAATGATCTAGCCGTTTGACCTTCGTAACCGGATCAATGCCCAGATCGACCGACTCGAACACTCTCATGGCAGCGGATTATACCCCGCGGCGGCAGAGTGTGTCCACCCGAAAGCGCGGGCATGTCGTGAGCACGAGGCAGAAGGCACTTGGACTGAGTGCCTTCTGCTTGGGCTGTGAGCCGGTTCCGCGGCCCCTCGGGCTGGCGTTGGCGTTGCGGTCCCGGTTGCCGGGCGCGACCTCAACCAGTGGAGTCCGAGTACCTCTGCCGACGATACTCCGCAGCGAAGGCGCTGCCATCGTACGCAATGCTGGAGTGCGCGAGTTCAGCAAGCCCGACCTCTCGGTTCCCGTTTTCCCGGGAGAGCTTCGCGGCGAGGGCGCAGAGTTCCGGCTCCACGAGGTCGCCCATCCGAACCGGGGGTTGAGCCTGATCTCCCGCAAGATAGGGGAGGAGCGCTTCCAGCAAGGCGCGGTAAAGCGCACGCGAGTCGATCATGAGCTGCTGGACGCCGCGGTCGGTCACGACGGTCGCGTAGAAGGGAAGCCACTCGCCGGTCGCCTCGATCGCAACGAGTCCTGTCCTGCCGTCGCTCCATGTCAGCTGCATAAGGCGTCGCGGTCCTCCCCCAAGGTGACGGACGCTGACCGCACCCGGGCCGAGTATGCCGCTGAGCAGCGAGTAGGCGTGGATGCCGTAGTTGAACTCGTCCACTCCGCACCCGCAGAACACGGTGTGTGGCGTGCCGCGCTCAGCCTCGGGGGTGGCGAGATAGGCAGCCACCTCGCGGCAGAATCGGAGCGAGGATCCACCGGTGATGCGGGCACCGGCCCGTTCCAGCCGCTGCAGTTCACGGATGTCGGCAACGCTGCCGGCGAGCGGCTTGTCCAGCAGCACCGCCTTCCCGGCATCCAGAAAGGGGCGCGCCTTCCCCAGATGGGTGTCCCAATCGCAGCCGTGGATGATAGCGCAATCCACGTGGGCCGTCATTTCGGCGAGCGTGGCGTAGACGCGCGGTATCCCGTGTTCCTGTGCGAACCGCTCGGCATAGCCGGCGGGGTGAACCGAGCCGCCATCCCATACGCCGGCGATCTCGTGGCCCAGCTCACGCTCGATCGGAATCCACGCTGCCGGGTGTGAGGTGTCGAGATCAACGATGCCAATCCTCACTGCCGCCCTCCGTTAGGAGCCATTCGATTTCTCGGGGTTGACGCGCATCAACGTGAATGCGCTCGAGATCTACCATCTACCCTTCGATCAGGCCTCTGCGTTCCCCTCCCTTCGCTGCATGGCGCCGTCCGTCATGGAGCATCTGGATGCAACACACATTCCGAGATACCTTCGAAGTCGGGTCATCCGTACAATGTCGGCTGCACTCTATGCAATGACAGTCTCCGCCGTTGCTCTTACACTGTGATCATCACTTGGCGATGGGCTGACGGAGTCGATCCATTCGTCTCGCTGTGGAGGCGACTGGCGCGCGTCGGGCAGGAGATCGGGAACCTTCAGATGGGGGCAATGCAGAACGGGCCGCCGAAGGATCCGGAGCGCGCAGTATTCAGAGCCATGATGCCATCTCTTCTGGGTAGCCGAATGAGGAGTGACAACCGAAATGGAGATGCTGGCGAAGTCCTTGCTGGGAGTGGCCCTGGTGGGCCTATTGCTGCAAAGACCAGTTCCGGGCGCCGGCGAGAACACAATGCCCTTTGAGAAGCAGGCGTTCTTCGTCGCTATCGACGGCAACGACACGAACCCCGGCACGCGCGAGAAGCCTTGGCGGACCATTCAGCATGCCGTCGATCAGGCGCAGCCCGGGGTCACCATCTACGTCCGCGGGGGCGTGTACGAGGAGTCGGTGCGGATCGATAGGGGCGGCGCGGCTGGCAAGTACGTCGCTATCGAGAACTACCCTGGCGAACGGCCGGTCATCGACCCGGCATTCAAGTCCGGCTGCGGAATCCTGGTTACGGCGGATTACGTACGGACCAAGGGTTTCGAGATCCGGAACTGCAAGGCCGAGCCGGAGCGCCGGGGGGAAACCGGGGGGCTGGCGTTTGTGGTTGCGAACCACTGCGTGGCGGAAGGGAACACCATCCATCACGTCATCGGCGCGCAGGGCGAGCATCATGGGAAGCCGGCCATCGGCATTTCCGTGCAGGACTCCGGCTTCGTCATCATCCAGAATAACACCGTCTATGACATTGTCGGGCACTGCGAATCCATGGGCATCAAGGCTGATACCGTGTCCAATGTGGCGATCCGGCGGAACCTCGTCTACTTCTGCGACAAGGAGGGCATCAGACTCCTGACCTACGACCGGGACAGCGACAATGTCATCGAGGGGAATATCGCCCTGAGCAACAACATCGGAATCGCGGTGAACAACTGCCGCCCGGAGAGCGGAACCACCATCGTCAGGAACAACTTCTGCGGGTGGAACTGCACCGTTGGAATGCAGATCAAGCACACCACCAACACCGTCGTGACCCACAACACCATCTATGGGAACCAGGGCCTCGGGCTCAAGTTCAACGACCGGCCGTTCAACTACTACGCGGTGGTGAAGAACAACATCCTCAGCAACAATGTGTCGGCATGGCAGATCGTCGACAACGAGAACTTCCACGAAACGGTAGACTACGACTTCTACCAGTACCAACCCGGCAGCCTGCTTGCCGAGTTCAACTGGTCGGAGGCGGACAGATGCTACAACCTGCTAGACATCCAAAGGAACACGGAGCGAACAGATACCGTGGGAAAGACGTACGAGCAGCACGGAAAAGAGGGCGACCCGCTGTTCGTGAATCCCGAGGGCAATGACTTCCGGCTATTGGGGGGTTCGCCTGCCAGGGGCGCGGCAGATGACGGGAAGGAAATGGGTGCGCTCGAGGGCGACCTGATCGAGGTTGGAGCCGAGAAGGCCTACAGCCTTGCCAGGATCCCTGACTCGGGCGAGTTGAGGCTTCGGGTCGAGTCGTTTTCCTCGGAGAGCGAGCGGGGGCGCGCCGCCAATGTCGCGGATCAGTCGGGGGATACCTACTGGGAGGTAGACACTTCCAAGGACAGCAAGAGGGAGATCGTGTTGGCGCTCACGGGCGAGAAACCTCACGAACTCACCTTCATCACCCTGACCAAAGCTGAGCCCAGAGACAACTACTACCGGCAGTTCCGGTTGTACCTGGATGATGGATCGGGGCAATGGACCCTGGTCCCGGAGCCTGCGGAGCATCCCTTTGTCGGCTATACGAGTCCGCAGGGAATCAACAACGGTGAGACCTGGGCGTTGCCGAAAGGCGTACTGGCCCGGAGGCTGAAGGTCGAACTCGTCAGCGGGTATGGTGATATCATACGCATTCCGGAGATCAGACTCTACAGCAGCAAGGCGGCCGCCAGCGCGGGGCAATGACGGCCTCGCGTTCTGGCCAGGCGTATCCGGAGATCCACTCGCGCAGGCTCCTGAACCCCGAGCACAGATCGTGGTTCAGGAGCCTGTACGCGTCACACCCTGCGCGGACGTGGATGGCCTTGCATGACGCTGACGCGCTCAGGGCTTCCAGGCCGCAGATTGAACTCACACGTCTAGCTTGAGTAACCGCGCAGCGTTCTCAAGGCCGATCGCGCGCACCGTCTCCTCCGAGGCGCCGGCGGCCACCAGCAAGTCAATCATGGTCGGGATGTTGGGCGTGAAGGGATTCTCCTCAACTGACTGATTGGAGTAGATCATCCCGTAAGGCAGGAACGGTGGACCGGGCCGGGTGACCCAGTCCGTTCCCATCATCATCTTGTCATGGGGTATGCGCTGAAGAGCCGTCACCACGCCGGGGGAGTTGATGTCCTTGATCTCTGCCCAGAAGTTGGCCGGCCATCCACCCAGCCGCTGGTCGATGATGTCGAGGTAGCCATCGACGACGGGAGGGTTCGCCCGGTCCCCACCTACGAGATGGGCCAGAATGTAAGTTGCCTCCGGCGCGCGCTCGACGAGACCGAGCAGGTCATGCAATTCCTCTATGCCGGAGGTGAACGGACCCTGAGCGAGGTTCTCGGTCGAGACGTGGACCTGGACCGGGACGTCGAACTCCACCGCCTTTCGCACCAGCCGTTCCACCGGGTCGCTGTCCATGCGGTAGTACATCTTGTACTGCAGCATCTCCCCGAGCATGACGAAGCCCAACTTCCCGAAGCAGATATCCGCTGTCTCAAGCGATGCGTCGAGGAAGTGGGGGTTCATCATGCAGGCCGCATACGCGCGGTTTGGCAGCTGCTGTACAACACGGTGGACGAACCGCGCCGCATCCATCACCCCCTCCGGCCGCTCCATCATCCGCTGGTACTCGGCCCCCGCGTCGGTGCTGACGACAAAGCGCAGATCGGCATTCGCTCCGTCCAGCACCGCGGCCAGGTCACCTGCCAGGTTTTCGCGCACCGTTCCGTCGCTGGACACGCCGCTGATGTGGACGTGCGTATCGATCCATTTGATCATTGTGGCCTCCAAGTTACCCATGCGGCTTGCCGCCCGCGCATCACACCCACTTCCTGAGCCAGGCGATACCGGTGTCGATGCACGTTTCGTGTCCGCCTTCGTGAAGGTCGAGGACGCACCGGTCGGCGATGCCCAACCGATCGTAGTGGCGCTTCACGTCGGCGAACTCCTCCACCACGTACGGGAACCATGAGATGTTGTCTGCCTTCCCGGTCTGCGACATGAACGGCCGGGGACAGATCAGGCTGATGGCGTCGCTCTCGCTGAACTCTGTGAGCCAGCCGGGGAGGAACACGTACTCCTCCTGGCTGTCCAGGAAGCAGCCATACCTCGGGTCGGGGATCACCATCTTGCGAAGGCGGTCGTTGAACCACCCAGCGCTGATGATCGCCTTGAATCGCGGCTCCAGCGGGCCCCAGAACTGCGCGGCCATGCCGCCGAGGCTCAGGCCCCAGAAGCCGACTCTATCGGAAGCGATCTTCGGGTCCTTGAGCACCACATCCAGCAGCCGCTGCATCCGCACCAACTCGATGCCCGGCAAGCTTATGTTGGCGAGCCTGGCGAGACGAGAAACCCGATTGCGCAGGGGCTTGGTGCACAGGTTCATGGGCGCCAGCACTGCGAACCCGGCCTCCACCAGTATGCGGGCATATGAGTTGTATGCGCCTTCCGGGTCGAGCATGCCGAACACATACTCCGGCGGCGAATCGATTCCGTGCTGGGTGACGATGAGGGGCACTGGGCCCTTCGACTCCGGGACTGCGAGGATCCCCTCGGCGCGCAGCCGTTCGCCCAGCGGCAGACGAACGAAGCTCGCCTGCGGACATCCCTGCCAGCCCAGAGGTTCGACCTCGAGCGGTCCGGAGACCACGAGGTCCGGTGGGTTCAGGATCCCTCGCCATCGCTCGCGATTCGGCCCGACGCTGCGCTCATATGCGTCAACGCTCGAGTAATCGCGTTTCCACAGCTTCGCCGCGCGCTCCGCGTAGCCATCGACCAGCCACGACCGGTACCAGTCCTCCAGCTCCTTGCGGTAGCGTCCATTGCGTTCCATGACCCGTTCGCTCAGCGCCTCAGTATCCACAGTTACCTCCTCGGTGGTCGTCTGATCCGACCGCGGCAATCCGCCGCCGACTAGATCAGGCCATCCACTCCATCATCTCACGCGTCACCGGGTAGCGCGCCGGCTCACCCTTCAGGAAGCACTTCAACTCCTCGAGCACATACTCACCCTGGCGGTGCCGCTCCTGGCCGATCGCCCCGGAGGTGTGCGGGGTGAGGAAGACGTTCGGCAGGGTATACAGCGGGCTGTCCGGAGCGGGCGGCTCCGGCTCAGTGACGTCGATAAAGGCGAAAATCCGCCCCTCCTTCAGCACCTCGATCATCTCCTGCTCGCGGACGATGGCGCCGCGCGCGGTGTTGATGAAGACTGCCCCCTCCTTCATGGTGCGAAGGTGCGCGCCTGTGATCATGCCCTCGGTCGAGGGGATATTGGCGGCATGGACTGTAACGCAATCGCACGTCCTGAAGATTTCGTCCATGCCCATCGGGGTGGTCCCCAGCTCCCGCGCCCGCTCGGGGGTCAGGCAGGGATCGTAGCAGAACGTCTCGACCTCATAGCCCTTGAGCCTGTTCAGCACACCCGATCCGACCACCCCGGCGCCGATCACCCCGATCTTCGACCGGAACATGCCTTGCGCCTCCGTCGGACGGACAAAGCGCCGCTCGCGGCAGGTGGTCTGCGAGGACTTCAGCACCTGCTTCAGCCCGAGCACCATCACCGCGATGGTGTATTCCGAGACCGGAATCCCGTTTGCCCGATAGGCGCTCGTCAGCCGGATGCCCCGCTGCCAGAACTCATCCGTCAGGAATTCACGTACTGACCCCGCCCCATACAGCACCGCCTTCAGCCGCGGGGCCGCCTCGAGGAACTCCTTGTCGAGCTTCATCATCCCCCAGCCAGAGAGGATGACCTCTGTGTCCGCGATATCGCCCCTGAGTAGATCGAGCTTCCCGACCCTCTCCGAGGCGTCGATCAGATTGACGAGTTTGCCGATTTCGGCCACGGTCTCCGGACTGTATATCTGATCGCGGCTCCTCGTCGGCAGCAACATCATCGCGCGCTTCATCTTATCTCCTCCTTCGGATATGATCTGCGCCGCCCCTTCAGCAGCAGCCGCCACAGATAGACCTGGTTCACTGGCTGTGTTCACGGTATGGCAGTGGATACCAGAGTCGCCCGTGAAGGCCCAGCCTGTTGTCGGTGGCACCAAGTTCCCATTGTGCGGGTACCGCTCAGAACGCGGGGATCACAGTATCTGCATAGTGCGCCCGGACGGCGCGGCCAGGCAACGGTTCATCCCACGGGACGCGGTTTGGCAGGGAGAGACTTGCGGAAACTGGAGCAGTACACGCCGAGCAGCTCTGCTCCAGAATCGAAGTAGGTGAACCGCGCTGGATTGGTCAACCCAGTGCTGTAACGAACTTCACTCACCTCTGCCTTCTTCAGATAATCCAGGCTCAGGTTGATCAGAACCTTACCGATGCCGCGCCCGCGGAAGGCTGGGTCGACCCCTGGGCTACCGAAACGTCCAGGGGTCCGGGGCTGCCTGATGTCGAGGGGCCCCATGAAGCCCACGATCTGACCGCCAGCGCGAACCACGAAGATCACCGGTCGGCAATCGTCGGCCGTGGCGCGCTCGATGGTGGCATGCCATCCGGCCGGGAAGTATCGGCCAACCAACTCCAACAGCTCTGCGCGATCGCCCGGCTCGTACATCCGGTAGTGAATCCCCTCCGCCGATAGCACCTCGCGGCGCCTCTTGACTTCGTCAGAGAGGTGGAAACGCTCCAGGTTGTTTCGCAGGTAGAGTTCGTGAGTCAGCGGACGGTAGCCACACGAAATCAGGAATCGATACGGGGCGGAGTCCAGGTAAGGGCGGCGCAGCAAGGAGACAGGCATGCGAAACGTCTGAGTGGCAACGACTGTCTTGCCCTGCCTGACAAAAGCTTGTTCCAAACCCCGCAGCAGCCTGCGGCCAATGCCTTGGCGCCACCGACTGGGTTCTACTGCTACCCCCGACAGCCAACCAGGCTGCGAGCCCGACTCGGTTCCGTCGCCAGCGCCGGCCTTCTGCGCGCAACCGAGGGCAAAGCCCACGACCTCGGAGCGGTCTCTAGCCACCACAATCTCGAACGACAGGCCGTCTTCGTGGACGACAGCGTCCAATCGTTCAAGCAGACCACTGGTGATCTCGTGTGCCTCTCCCTGTGCGAGCACGGCTCGATCCCACAGGGCCGCAAGGCCAGCAGTCTCACCTGCCCGTGAGGCGGAAATCCGTATCATTTTCTCAACCCCAGCCTCTCGCTGCCGTCTTCGCCTGCCCAGTCCTATCCGGCAATCTCCTGCACCGCGCCGGTGCGAATGGCGCGATCCGCGGCCAGTACCATGCGGGTCGCCTGGATGCCATCCTGGGCGGTCAGCGCCGGTGCTCGACCGGCGAGGAGGGCGCCGATGAACTCCTCGTCCTCCAGCTGAAAGCCCTCTTCCTCAGCGCGTTCCTCCACCCAGGTCTTCGAACCGTCGAAGAAGGTTGCCTTCTTCAGACGATCGCAGAGCTGGACGCTTCTGCCAGCGCCAAACAGCTCGAAGAAGAACTTGCTCGTGAACTGCCCCTGGGCGGCGTCCCCTTGAACCCAGCTCGCGACAGCCCGATTCTCGAACTGTATCGCCGCAACGCACTGGTCGATGCAGGGATGACCGGGGTGTGTCATCGCCCCTCCCGCTGCCCAGACCGTTCGCGGTTCGCTGCCCGCAAAGTACCGCAGGATGTCGGTGGTGTGACATCCCTGGCTGTGAACGTTTGCCCCTCCCTGAACGGGATCCTGAGTCCAGCGGCCGTCCGGCCAGCGATTGTCCATCATTTGCCCGACGAGGACCAGCGGGCGCGGGATGAACTCGTGAGCCTTCTGCACCAACGGGTAGTAGCGCATCTTGAACGCTGGCATCAGGTGGACGCCGCTGCGACTCACTGCCTCAGCGACGGCTTCGCATTCCTCGATAGAGAGCGCCAGCGGCTTCTCGATCATAATGTGCTTGCCGGCCTGCGCGGCGGCAATCGCGAGCGGCGCGTGGGAGTCGTGCCGCGTGCAGATGTAGACAGCATCGATGCTGCTGTCGTGCAGCACACGCTCGCTTTCCGTGGTCGCATACTCTCCGCCGAAATCGCGAAGCGCGGTCGCCGCCGCCGCCTCCACGGTGTCGGCATAGGCGACGAGTTCGGCGCCGGCGATCCGCTTCAGACACTCGGCGTGGGTGCTCCCGTTGTCGCCACAGCCAATGAGCCCAATCCGGATTCCTCTCATATCATCACCTTCCCGTATCGATAGCTGTCCCCTCAGCGATCACCTCACAGCCATGTGCCATGTTTGGTGAATCAAGCTTGAGTGTAGGTTTCCGCGCCGCCGCTGTCAACGGTGACAGGGATCCGAGACTCATCCTCCCGCTATCGGTCAGAGACCATGACTGCAGATGCGTGACTGCAAGTCCGGGTTGACGAAGGCCGACCGACGGCCTAGAATGCGCCGGAGAATCGCCGGCCTCGGAGAAGGTCGGACGCGAACTCCACATGAGTCACATGCCTAGCCAGCAGAAGCCGGTCTTCCCCGTCACGCCCCGCGCAGTCGTGCTCGGATCGCTGATCATTGCGCTGTTCGCCGTCGTCAATCCCTATGGCTCATTCGTGAAGAAGACGTGGAGTGTCGGGTCGGGTCCTCTCATCAGCAGCGCGATTGTCGTCTTGTTCGTCCTCGTCCTCGCGAACGGCGCGATTGTGCGCCTCTGGCCGGAGCGGGCATTACGTCGGGCCGAACTGCTGGTCGTGTACGGCATGGTAATCGTATCCGTTCCGTTCTTGAGCGATGCCGGGGGGCCCATGATCGTCGGATGTACGCCCTACCCCTTCTACTTCGCCAGTCCCTCGAACGACTGGGAGCATCTCATCTGGCCGCATATCCCCCTGTGGCTGCGCCTCGATGACCCGAATGCGGCAACGTGGTTCTGGGATGGGCTACCCGAGGGAGCGCGTATCCCGTGGCACGCCTGGCTGCACCCCCTTCTCGCCTGGTCATCGTTCACTATCGCGCTGATGGCCGCCATGTTCTGCCTGGGGGCGCTGTTGAGCAAGGACTGGATCGAGCACCAGCGGCTCACCTTTCCTCTGGTCGAGGTTCCCCTTACCATCACCGGTGATGACCCGCGCCCTACGCTTGGCCGCACCATCTTCGCCAATCGGGTCTTCTGGATAGGCTTCGTCATCCCGTCCACGCTCGCCATAGTCGACTTCCTGAGCCGGTTGTACCCCAGCGTCCCCTCGACCCGCATCGACGTTGATCTGGGGCGCTACTTTGCCGGCATGGGGCTGCCCTGGAACGTTCTCTCCGAGCATCCGGCCCTTCGTTTCCGCATCACCTTCGCGGCAATCGGGATCTCCTGCCTGCTGCCGACCGACGTGTCCCTGAGCCTGTGGCTTTTCCACGTTCTGTTCAGGGTGCAGCAACTGGTCGCGGCCAGCTTCGGCATCACCGGGCAGGGCGGCAGTGCGGCTGTCAACATCGATCCGCGCGCCTTCATAGGGTTTGAGGAAGCGGGTGGCCTCATCGCCTTGAGCGCCGTCATCCTCTATCAGTCGCGGAATGCGCTCAAGGCAGCTTGGTGGAGCCTGTTGGGGCGCGGCCCCGATGATGATGACCCCTATGTCCCCTTGCCCGGCCGCTGGGCGCTGCTCGGGTTCATACTGGCGAACGCGTTCATGCTCTGGTGGGCGGTGTGGACGGGGATGCACTGGTGGGCGTTCGTGTTACTGATCGGTTTCTACTACACCATCCTGCTGGGAGCATCTCGGCTGGTGGCGGCCGGCGGCGTGATGTATATTGACACCGGCGTGTTCCCTCGCGGGGTCATGCTGAGTACGATCGGGGGTCTGCCCATCGGGTACAACTCGAGCACTCTGTTCGCCTACCTGTCAATCACCTACATGTCTGATCCGAACTCGGTTCTCATGCCACAGATAATGCACAGCTTCAGGCTCATTCACAGTGGCCGGACCCGCGGCCGAACTTTCTCGCTCGCTGCCCTCGTCGCAGTGATCGTGATGCTCGCCGTCGGGTTGCCCGCCATATTGTCCACGGTCTATGTGCGCGGCGCGCTGGCGGTGCCTCCGTGGAATCCGTTCACCTCCTATCCGGGTTGGGCTTTTCGCGACCTCGAGTCCAGTATGCACTCGCCCGAGATGCCGGACAACTGGCTGCGCCTGGCATTGGTGCTGGGGGCCGGCATTATGTTCGGTTTGGTCTCCCTGAGCGCGCGATTCATCTGGTGGCCTGTCAGCCCTCTCGGTTTTGTCATCGCCAGCTCCTGGGAGACAAACTACTCGCTCTGGGCGAACATCTTCATCGCCTGGGCCGTGACCACCATCATCCTGCGCTACGGAGGTCTGCGTCGCTATCGAGCCCTGCGCCCGGCGTTCCTGGGCCTGGTTCTGGGTCAGTACCTGACGGGTGGCGCGTTGAACATAATCACCTCCGTGTTCGGACTGACTCAACCCGGATAGTCGCCGCTTCTGGAAGCCGAGGATCCAGTCGGTACTGCGAACCGCCCACCCGAAGTAGTCTCGGAGGCAGCAGACGCGATCGGCGATCGTACTCATACACCGAGGATGCAGAGAGAGCCGCGGCGAATTCTGGCCGCGAGCAAAGCTTGGATAGCGTTCTCGGGGGACAACGGATGGGAGAGTCCAATGAAGAGCCGTGTGCCGGCGCTGGAAGGCGTCGAGAAGTGGTGGCCGCATGCGGAGGCGGCGCCGAAGTTGGGCAAAGGCCGGGACGGAAGCTTGCGGATCTCTGCCAACGGCACTCGCAGCTGCAGCGGCGGCTGGGACCTGCGTTATGGTGGGGTAGTGCCCGGGGCGGTGTATGAGATCGAAATGGACGTCACCTACGAGGACCTGGACCATCCACGCGAGATGGTGGGGGCGATCGTGACATGGGGCAACAAGTGTCGCCGCGCCCCAGTCGACCGGCTGATGCCGGAGCAGACCGGTCCGAACGCACGCCGGCTCGTGCGGACCGTGCAGGCGCCCCCGGGGATGGACTCGATGACCCTTCGCTGCTTCCTCCGCTGGTCCTCGAAAGGCACTTCGAGTTGGAGTATGCCAGTCGTTCGGCCGGCTTCGGTGCCGCGCCTGCGGCCGGCGCGAGTCTGTCTGGTAACGGGGAGCCTTCCTCGGGTCCACGCACGTCAAGCGCAGTCGACGGAGGACAACATCCGGTTCTATGGGGAGATCTGCGAGCAGGCCGCCAAGGCTGTGAAGCCAGATCTGTTGGTCCTGCCGGAGATCGCCCTCCACGTCGGAGCCCTCGGGGGGCCGTTCAGGTCGGCCGTGACGATCCCTTCGAAAGAGACAGACGCGTTTGCCAGCATCGCCAGGAAGTACAAGACCCACCTTGTCCTAGGTCTCTACGAGCGCGAGGACGATGCCGTCTTCAACTGCGCGCTGCTGTTCGACCGAAAGGGCCGGGTGACAGGCAAGTACCACAAGGTCCATCTGGCCCCCGGAGAGGCTCATTCCGGGATACTGCCCGGTGACAGCTTCCCTGTATACAGTACTGACATCGGCGCGCTCGGGTTCAATATCTGTATGGATAGTTCGGCGATTGAGTCCTCACGTATGGTGGGTCTCAATGGAGGTGACTTCCTGGTGTTGCCGATCATGGGAGACCACCGGGCCGACCGCCACAGCCCGGGTCAGCCGATCTACAGCGACGATCGCTGGCGGGCGATCATGCGGGTTCGCGCGATGGACAACCAGCTTACCATGGTGGTCGCCCGGAACGAAGGAGAGGGCAGTTGCGTCATAGACCGGAAGGGCGACATACTGGCCTATAACGAAGGCGATCTTGATTACATCTGGGCCGATGTGCCGGCAAGACAGCCGTTCCGGAAGCACTGCGGCGACTGCAACAGGGACACCAACTGGGGGCAGCGCCGGCCGCATCTCTACGGACCATTCGTGGACGATAGCAACTACGGCAATATGCGGATAGCCCAGACAACGGGGCAGGCCTAGTGCCGCGAGTGTAGGGCGGCCGACAGGCATCGAAGGAGTTCGATGGCCCGTCTCACCCATCGCGAACGCATCCTTCGCGCGATCGATCACATGGAAGTGGATCAGGTGCCGCGCTTCTTCTCTGCTGAGCCGGAGACGGAGGCGAAGGTTCTCGCCGCGCTGGGGGTGGATGACCGGTTGGACCTCTTGCGCGCTCTGGACACCGATATGATCCAGGAGACCCTGTTCCTCGATCTCCCCGATCTCAGCTCCGTCAAATCCATTGCTGATGCCCAGCGCCTGCCATGGCCGGACAGGCAGTCGTTCGATCTGCGGGGCTATCTCGAGCGCCTGGCAGCCGCGAGGTCGACAGGTCTGGCTGTGTTGGGAGGGGTGTGGGCGAGCATGTTCACCGACCCTCGTCGCGGCATGGGTGAGTCGAGATTCCTGATGGCAATGCTCGACGACCCCGGTCTCATCGAGTATGTAGTGCAGCGTGCCGTTGATTCCTACCGCGATGTGAACGAGGCTATCTTCTCGGCGGGAGCGGCCGATATCGACGTCTTCTACTTCGGCAGCGACTTCGGGATGCAGCAGTCGCTGTTCATCAGCCGTCAGTCGTTCCTGAGGTTCTTCAAGCCTCACCTGCGGCGGCTCGCCCAGCAGGCAAAGCGCTACGGCCTTAAGGTTATGTTCCACACGTGTGGCGCAGTGAGTGAGATCATCCCCGACCTGGTCGAGTGCGGCATCGACCTGCTTGACCCGGTCCAGGTCTCCGCTCGGGAGATGGAGCCGGCACTACTGGCAACGCGGTTCAAGGGCCGGATCTCATTCCGCGGCGGCATCAGCACGCAGACCGTGCTTCCGCGCGGCACGGCGGCCGAAGTTAGGTCAACCGTGCGAGCTACGATAGGGGCCCTTGGTCCGACAGGATACATCGCCGGGCCTGATCAGAAGATGCTACCAGACATCCCCGTTGAGAACGTGCTGGCGATGTACGAAGCGATAGGGGATTACCAGGTGCGGTAGCCCGTTGCTCCAAGCGTATGCGGAACCCGTTGGGCCTCCACTATCATAAGACGGTGTCCCCTGTGAGTGTTGAACAGATGCGAACGGTCGGGTGCGGCATTCCTTGGGGGCGCTCCGCCGTCGTCATGGCCGCATCGCGCCAGGTCAGCGCAACTCCTGCACCGCTTCCATCATGGCGACTACGTTGTCGATGGGCGTGCCAGGAACGATCGCGTTCGAGATGCCGACGATCGTGCGACCATGCTCTTTGCCGGCGGCGATAGCTTCCTCAACCTCGCGCCGGATATCCTCCTTCGTCCCCAGATGGACGGTGTGCGAGGAGATGTTCCCGATGGTGAGCAGGCGCGGGAAACGCGCGTGCAGCTCTCGCAGGTGCATGCCGGCGCGCCGGTCGATCTCGTAGTAACCGTCCACGCCAGAGGCGCCGAAGAGGTCGTCGGCAACGGGCCAGAGGTCGCCGTCGCTGGCAAAGAGCGAGAAGCAGCGATGCTCGTGGCAGATGTCGGTGATCTGCTTCAATCGCGGAAGCATGAGCTCGTGGAAGGCCTTCGGCGAGTACATCGGCCCCTCGTTGGAGGCGAAGTCGCCGCCGCCGAAGAGGTAGCGGAAGCCGGCCGCAGCGAGCACTGGAACCCTTCGGCACGCGTACTCCACCTGGAGGTCGAGCGAGCGCGCGACCAGGTCAGGCCGGAGCAGGATCGCCTCGAACCAGATAGAGTGACGCTCCAGGGAGATGCCGAGCGAAGCGCCGCCGCAGCGGATGGCGTACTCATCGCCCAGCTCTCGCAGGGCGCGCGTCTCGAACTTCGGAGGCGAGGGCCTCCAGTCAGCGATGGACTGCTCCTCGTCCCTCAGTGCGCGGTCAAGGTACTCGAAGCTGAGTTCGCGCTCGGGCAGGTAAGCGGCGATCTCGCATTGCTCGGTCGGCGGGTCAAAGCGCAGTATCTGCCACTGGCTCTCGTCACCGTATTCGAAGAGGTACGTGTTCTCGTCGAGCTTGCGCGTTGGTTTGGTGTCATGGCGCCAGTAGCTGGCGCGCACCACGTCGTTCCCGAAGACCTGCGATACGGCAATCGCGTCCTGGTACGACCGCTCAAGGTACTCCGCGTGCGCGTCCGGTCCGTTCCACAGCGCCGTGGCCTCACGCCACTGCTGGATACCCCCGCCTACGTATGCCTCGTGCCCGAGCAGCTTCGAGGCGACGTGGGAGGAGATGCCGATATGGTGGACGGGGACTCTATCGGGCTTCTCTCCAGCGAAGACAGCGGCGACGCGTTCCTTGGGTGTCATAGCGAACCTCACGCGATTAATGGTTCCTTTTCGGGCGCGGTGGGGCGGGGTCCTGCCGACCGCGCTCGGGCGGAGGCTGATGCAGGGATCAGGTAGCCTTGGGACACCGGGCTGGCAGCCCGCACATCCTGCAGGCGGCGATCCCCGGCGTTCGGTGAGCGATGTGCAGCAGGTAGCTCGGCCTGGCGCGGCCGTCCCAGGTTGCGGGCGGAGAATGCTGGGCTGCGGGACGCGGCTAGGCTTCCTGGATGCTTTGGACTGGTTCTGGTACACTCCGAGAAAGCCGAGCGCCCGTAAGGAGGCCCAGGATGGCGAACGCACGAGACGTGACTTACTCGGTCTTCACGAAGCCGTGGAAGATGCCGATCCCCGAGCTCGGCGCGTTCGTGAAAGGCCTGGGATTCGATGCGATTGAGCTCCCCGTGCGGCCGGGGTATCAGGTGCTGCCGGAGAACGTGCGGCACGACCTGCCAAGAGCGGCCAAGCAGCTCGCTGATTGCGGAGTGGCGATCGCCAGCGTCGCGGGGACGGCCGATGAGGAGACCATCGTCGCCTGCGCCGAGGCAGGCGTGCCGACGATCCGCGTGATGGTCCACATCGATGCGAGCGGCTATCTGGCGACGGAGGCCAGAACTCAGGCCGAGTACGAGACGCTCATCCCTCTGCTCCACCGGCACGGCGTACAGATCGGAGTGCAGAACCACTGCGAGGATTTCGTCGCTAACGCGGCCGGCCTGCTGCATCTGATGGAGCGCTTCGATCCCAAGCACGTCGCCGCAGTCTGGGACCCGGCCCATTGCGCGCTCAGTGGCGAAGAACCGGCGCTCGCTATTGACATACTGTGGTCGCGTCTCTGCATGGTCAACCTGAAGAACGCAATCTGGCTGCGCACCAACGGTCCCGAGGCCGAGGTAGCCAAGTGGAGCAGATACTGGACTACAGGCAGACAGGGGATAGCTTCGTGGGAGCAGGTCGCGACTGAGCTCAAGCGCCGCCACTACGGCGGCGTGCTCTGCCTCACTGCCGAGTACGACGACGAGGCCTCGGTCAACCGCCTAGTCGCGGAGGACATCGCCTTCGCCAAGTCGCTGTTTGCCTGAAGTGCAGTCGGCTAGAGTTCCTATGGTGCACAGCCTGGCGGCAGCGGGCCACCTGCTGGCCCACACGGATCGCTCGATCGGAGCTATCGCTGCCGAGTGCGGCTGGTGATGGTCAGCGAGGAGACGGGATCGGGCAGGGGCTGAGCCGGAGGAAGCGCAGTTCCGCGTCCGGCGGATCGTCGCAGGAGCCAGGTGCGCATGAGGGGTCTGCTGATGAACGAGGTGCAGGATGTCCTCGCCGACTACGATATCGGCGAGGTGCGTGAGGTCCAGGTAGCCGGAGGCACTGCCGGGAAGTGCTGGCGTGTGATCGCAGCCACCGGCAGCTACTTCCTGCGATGCCGAGGCACGCGCACGGGTTCGCGCGAGGCCATGCAGTTCGATCACGGCCTACGGAAGCACCTGGTGGCGGGAGGCGTACCGACGGCGGAGCCGATCGCCGCAACGTCCGGAGAGACGTGGGCGCTGTCGGATGGCCGAGCATTCGAGCTGTACCGCTTCGTGGAGGGTCGTGCGTTCGGGGAGACTCAGGCGGAGCTGGCTGACACCGCACGCGCGCTGGCCCGATTCCACCTCGTTGCAGCCAGCTACCCGGCGAGGGGGAGTTACAGCCCGATTTTGGCGCAGTTCGCGAACGCTGCTCCCGGTGTCGGCGGAAGCGAAAGGATGGATGACCCGGAGGTGATGCTTGCCGCCTACGAGCAGCTTGCCGGCCAGTATCCGGGGCTGGCGGGCGCCGTTGAGCAGGCGAGGCTGCTGGCCCGCGCATACGACGCGGCGGTCTACGACGCCCTGCCTCGCTGGCTCATCCATGGGGACTATCACCCGGGCAATCTCCTCTATTCTGACTCGGGCGAGGTGGCAGGCATCTTCGATCTCGATTGGGCGTGCGAGCACACGCGGAGCCGCGATCTGGCCGATGGGATCTACTACTTCGGAGGCCGCCGCGCGGCGCCGTTCGACAATGCGAGCATCTGGTCCATGACAGACGCGGTCGACCTGGACTTCGAGACGGCGACTGCCTTCATGGGGGCATATCGCGAAGTTGCAGCACTGGACCCCGACGAGGTTCGAGCACTCCCGCTGGCGCTCCGCGCGCGATGGCTGGCAGAGCGGCTGGAGGGATCGGCCAAGGTGTCGCCTGAGCAGAGAACGTGGTTCGTCATGCGCGATCTGGAGCGCCCGCTTCAGTGGCTGGACACGCATGGAGAAGAGCTGATCCGACGCCTGACGGCCTGACGCCTGCGAGGCCGGCGGACTGGTGGCCTCCTCCGCGTGGCTACTGCTGGTCAGGGAGATCAGCGCCGCGGTGATCTCAGGAATGAGCCATCGTCATTGCCCGGCTCCTCTCGGGACCCGGGACTTCGTCAGGCAGCGAGGCGGCAGTAGTCGCTGATGAGGCCGCCAAGCACCGGGCGGGCTTTCTGGTCACGCAGTATTGCCGAAGCTAGTCGTCACAGGGGGCAGCTCGCGGCGCATTTCGCTGAGCCGGTATCCGAAGCCCGGCCCGCGCACCGATTCCAAGGTCACTGTCCCGTTCTGACGCCTGTATAGGCCCGGGTGGACGGCCGCTTCGGGAAGCGACACCGCCGGGTAGAACTGCATGCCATTCGTCTCGACGCCCATGATGGTTCCTGCATAGGCGGCGAGAAGACAGTGTGGGATCTGGGCGAGCATTGGATTGCTTAGGTCCTGGACCATGAGGGTCATCCCGTGCGCCTTCGCCCAACACAGCGTGAGAATGGCGCCCGTCTGCGTCTTGCAGGTCTTGAGTGCGACTCCACTCCACCCGAGCGTGCGGCCGAGCTTGACCAGATGCCAATCGTGCGCGCTTTCGTCCATGAAGAGAGGCTTGCGCGCAGATACGGCGTGAACGTCGATGCGGTACTTCTCCAGGTCGTAGGGGAACGGCTGCTCGACATAGAGGATCATCTGCCAGATCTGCGGGTGCTCGGTCACCAGCCGGTCGAGCACCTGGGTGACGTAAGCGGGCTCCATCACTGTGCAGTTGAAGTCGGCGGTCAGCCAGATGACATTGTTCTCACGAGCGATCAGGCCGACTGCGACCAACCGCCTGTAATCCCACTCGGGGTCATCGCCCCGCAGCTTGACCTTCAGGCAGTACAGACCATCGCGCTCAATCCAGTCCGCGAGCAACACCGGGTAGCCATCATCCGGCTCCGAGCCCGTAAGCTCAGCCGCATCGAGCAGGTCCTTGCCCGCGACCAGGTGCCAGGCCGGCAGCACGTTGGGCCGCGGAGTCACGAGCCACTCAGCGGGGAACCGGCCGGCGAAGGACACGTCTGAGCCATCCGCGGGAACCAGATACGCCGCCAGGTCGCGGCTCATGTACTCGGCAGTGTAGGTTTCGTACACCGGGCGGCTGTGAAGATTGCCGTAGGCATCGTGCAGCGCCAGATCGAAGGCTGAGCAGGAAACCAGGGCCGCCAGCCAGGGCATGGCCTCGGCGGTTCCGCGCTCACTGTTGATCTGGTTGAGCAGCCGGGGAAGCTCCTGCGAGACGAAGTCGCTTCCGACCTCGATCGGATGACCGGAGCCGCCGAATGAGGCCCAACGCTCTGCGAGAAGCTCACACAGGCGCGCCATCGCCTGGTGTCTTTCATCATAGCTGATCGCGCTCGGCCAGACCCACTGCACGCTGAGCGGCGTCTCGCCCCACCCGTCGGCCACTTTCCCGCTGCCATCGGCGACTCGCAGCTTGACCCGTGCCAATGTAACGTCCGTGAGCGTCTCCGGGCCGAACTTGAGGGGAACGCGTGTCCGCACCGGGAGCATGTACAGCTGCGATCCGACCACACTGACATCTGTTGCCTTCGACATAGATTGCTGACTCCTCCGGCCCGTCGGCTGTTCGTCTGGGCTCCCGGTCGATGATGCTGGCGTCTGCCACGGGACATTGCCCGGGCCGTGGAAGCCCACTAGCGGCATTGGCGTCTGTCGTGCACGCGCTTGCCGGAGACCTCTCTTCATCTCTCACATTCCCCCCTCACGCGGCGCGATCCTCCCCCAGCTCGGATGTAGCGTAACACTCAAGGCTGGACGAAGGTGAGTAGGATCGACGTGCCTCTGGCGGCGTCGCAGGGCCTGGTCCTCAGGACGCGTGCGGGCGTGCGTCACCTCATGTCCAGCGTTAGTACCGCTGCCAGCGTGGCCTGCACAGTCATGCGCACGTTGGGCACGTCCACCGATTCGGCGGTATCCCCCGCCTCGTGGTAGTTCGGATCGGCATAGGGGTAGGAGCCGAAGTTGGCGATCGCGGCGGGGTAGCCGGCGTTGACAAATGAGCCGTCGTCGTCGCCGGGGCGCTGCCGTAGATACGTGCTCTGCTCAAGGCCGATCCGGTAGGTTTCATTGACCGCTGCCATCAGCCGCGTGAGCGGCTCACCCTCGGGCGCAATGTACAGCGTGACGTTGGTCTTGCGCCCGGCATCGCGATCCGCCTGCGACTTCCCCGCGATGGCGTCGAGGTTGATGACTGCGATGCAGTTGTCTCCGCGCGCCTTCGCCGCGCGCGCAGCGACCACACTCGTCCATGGCGCGTGCTCCTCGTTGCAGAAGAGGAGCCATAGGGAACGCTGCGGCTGGTAGCCCGCGAGCACGCGCGCGATCTCCAGAGCACCGGCCGTGCCCACTCCGTTGTCGTGCGCTCCGGGCGAGTCGATCCAACTCGGGGAATCCTTGTGCGCAACGACGCAGATGATCTCGTCGGGCCGGCGGGCGCCGGTCTTGCGGACGTGGAGGTTGCGGACGGTGTACCAGGGGTCCTCGGGCTGGGGCGTGGCATACCAGTGATGCCTGGGCCTGCTCTCATCGCAGCGGAAGGCCTGCGCCTGATGCGAATCGCTCTCCAGCGTGTAGCCCCAGCCGCGCAGCGTCGCCTCGAGGAAGTCGTCCGTCTCGTCTAGGGTGCTCTTCGATTGCCCGGGCCGGGTGTAGTTCGCCTTGCGGCAGGGCAGCGGGTCCTTGGACAGGTAGAAGATGGAGTGCCGTAACTCGTCCTCGCTCACCTGCGCGATCAGTTCGGAGATGACGTGGTTATGCATGCTCGACTCGGTGAGGCTGCAGTAGTAGGCGTCTGGACTGGAGCAACGGAAGAGAGTGCTCCCGGTCCAGATCGCTCCGCTGGACCTGTTCTCCGCGCTGCATGCATATCTTCTTGGATGCCGGCCTCGCCTAAGCGGCCAGGTCCGCTTTCGCCCAGCACTCAGCGCAGATGCGCTCTCCACACTTGGTGCGATGGGGCTTCGGCCATCGAACAGAGTGGATAGCATTCCTCGGGGGGGACACCTTGCCGTTATGGGGCGCCGAGAGGAGCAACGCCGCCAAACCAGGAAGTGAATGCTGGTGAATATCCCGGCGACTCTCGTAGAAGGTGTTTCAGTCATGGGTGACCTGTGTTTCCAGAGCGGCCAGAAAGTGGTTCTCATCGGCGACAGCATCACCGATTGCGGAAGGCGCGGCCAGTCGGCGCCACTCGGCGAAGGCTACGTGAGTATGCTCCGCGACCTAGTCCTGTGGGGTTGGCCGGAGCGAGACATCACCTGGGTCAACAAGGGCATCGGCGGCGACCGCGTCACCGATCTTCAGTCCAGGTGGGAGGACGATGTGATTCGGGAGGCGCCCGACTGGCTGTCCGTCGAGGTCGGTATCAACGATCTTCACAGCCATCTCGGGGACCCTGGCAATGGCGTCTCTCCCGCCCGGTTTCGCAATACCTACCACGAGATCCTGACCAGAGCCCGGGAGAAGACCACTGCCGGACTCGTGCTCATCGCGCCGTTCTACATTAGCAGCGATGATGGGTCACGCGTCCTCGAACTCCTGCCAGAGTACACCTCGGTGGTGGAGGCGCTGGCGGGAGCTTTCGGGGCGCGCCTGGTCAGCCTGCAACCAATGTTCGAGCGCCAGCTAGAGTACCGGCCGCCGGGTGACTTCTGCCCGGAGCCTGTGCACCCTAACCGCACCGGGCATCTTCTCATCGCCCAAGAGATCCTGCACGTCCTGTGCAGCTGACGGCGAATGGCAGGGGACGTCGCCGCTCAGGCCTGCGCGTCGAACTGGCCTTCTTCCTCCCAGGTCCAGGAGGGGGCCGAGTAGCCTGACTCGTGAAGCTCCTTGAGGCGCCCTGTATCGATCTCGATTCCAAGCCCCGGACCCGTAGGTACTTCGAGGCAGCCGTCGTCGCCAAGCTCGAACGGAGTGGAGGTGATCTTCTCGACCATCACGTTGCCGACGTTGAACTCGACGAAGGACTTGGTGTGAAGCGAGGCGACCATGTGAATGTCCACGGCGACCCCCACCGCTGTATTCCAGCCGTGAGGGACAAGCTCGATGCCGTGCTCTTCGGCCATCCAGGCAATGCGCCGCGACTCGGATAGTCCGCCGACCTTCGAGGAGTCCGGCTGCACGATGTCCATCGCCCGCCGCTGGAAATACGGAACGAACGTCTGGCGTCTCGTCAGCACCTCGCCGTGTGCTATCTTCACGGGCGAGAGATCAGTGAGACGGACGTAGCCCTCAATGTCATCCGGGGGCAATGGCTCTTCGAACCAGTAGACGTTGTAGTCGGCCAGCATCTTCGCCCTCTCGAGGGCGTCTTTCAGCCGCATCGTCCAGTACGGGTTGCTCCCCCCGGCGTCGATCAGAAGCTCTGTCGAATCCCCGGCTGCCTTCCTCGCCGTCTGCACAAGGCGCTCGTCGTCCCGCAGGCTCTGCTGACCGAAGGGGTCCCATCCCAGCTTGATCGCGCGGAAGTTGCGCGCCAGCATCGCTTCGATGCGCTGAAGCAGTGTGTCGACCGGATGAAAGAGGATCGACCCGTAGACCGGCACTCGCTCGCGATGTCGCCCCCCGAGCAGCACGCTTACAGGCTGTCCAAGGATCTTCCCAGTTAGGTCCCACAGGGCGATGTTGATCGCGCTGATCGCGTGCGTCATAGCACCGCCCCGGCCATGCCAGTAGGTGAGCTGGTGGAGCTTCTCGGTGACTCGTTCGACCTCCAGAGGACTCTCCCCCATCACGAAGCGCTTGAGCCACTGCAGCGCGCCAACGGCCTGTGGCGTCTGAGAGAAACACGCCCCCCAGCCAATCAGTCCCTCATCGGTGCGCAACTCCAGGAACACATGGTAGTTCCGGTCCGGCGTGTGGACAGTCCAGTCGGTTATCTTCATGAGTGTCTCCTCGCCCTCAGCACCGGCAACCATCCGGGCAGAACTCATCCTATCACCACCCCCAGCACGCGTCAAAAGATGTGCACCGCGCCAGCGCATCGAAATGAAACTCGTGGGCCCTAGTTGGCGCCGAACGATAGTGGACGGAGGATCGAGGATGGCGGAATCGATGCCGTGGGAATACGATAAGCTTACGTGGCCTGAGATGCGCGACGCGGCGGTAGCCCAGCGCGTGGTCGTGCTTCCCGTCGGGACCACGGAACAGCACGGGCCGCACTTGCCTTTGGACGTAGACACTTACCTCTGCTCGCGAGTCTGCGAGGGGGCAGCGCGGCTCGTGGCGGACGAGGTGCTGGTCATGCCGGCCCTGCCCTACGGCTTCAACTGGCACCACATAGATTTTCCGGGCACAATAGGCATTGCCTGGGACACGTATGTCCACTTCCTGCTCGACATCGTAAGGAGCTTGGCCCATCATGGGTTCAAGAAGGTGCTCATTGTCAACGGGCACGGCTCCAATCGGATCCTGGTCGAGGTCGCGGCCAGACAGGCCACGATGGACAATCCTGTGGTCTGTGCCGGCTTCAGCTACTTCGAACTCGGCATAGACGCTGTTGGCAGAGTGCGAGAATCGCCAAAGGGTTGGGTGGCTCACGCCGACGAGATCGAAACATCCCTCTATCTGTACCTGTGTCCCGAGCGCGTCCGGCGTGAGCTAGCGGCAGCCGAGAACAAGATGCTTCCCTCTGACTTCTGGTGGCAGGACCTTGAGATCGGTCCGAGGGTCGGCATGATGGAATGGTGGAGCACGTTCTCAGACACTGGTGTGCTTGGCGACCCAACCGTTGCCAGTCCTGAGAAGGGCGAAACGCTCTACAAGGTCATGACCGAGGAGCTGGCAGCCCTGATCCGAGAGTTCCGCGCTCGCCCGGTCCGCTCTCGCAAGGACCATCACTAGAGCTCTGCTCCCGTCCGCGTTCAGCGCTTGTCATTGCTCCTCGGCAGACGTCAGGGCGTCAGCGTGCATCGCGGGCACGCCCCTTCTCGGCGTACACCCTGATCTCCGGCATGCGGATGACGTCGCCGTACCCGCTGACCAGTTCGACCTTCACCCTCCGCGCCATGGTGCCCGCAGGCAAGGCCCAGGTCTCGCCATTGTTGAGGTCGCTGGTGTAGCCAACAAAGGGGTGCTCGGGCGACTCGGGGACCGATTTCCACTGCCCCGATCCATCATCCACGTACAACCCGAACTGACGATAGAGCCGGTTCCCGGTCTCAGGCTCGTCCTTGGTCAAAGTGATGAAGGTGAGATTGTGAGGTTTCTCGCCCGGGAGCGCCAGCACGATCTCCATCTTGCTGTCTTTGGTGGTTTCGACCTCCCAGTAGGTACCGTAACGTCCGTCCACGGCGTTGGCCGCCCGCCCCTGCTCGGTCTCCGAGGAGAACGACTCGATGCGCAACTTGAGCTCACCCAGGTCCGGGATCTGGGCAAGGCTGTGGGCCTTGTCGGCTCCAACCTCGACCAGCTCACTCTCCAGGGCGCCCATATCCTTCCCATCATCGGCTGCGCCCCTGGCGGGCGAGCCGGCCTGCAGCCGGAAATCATGGTCCGCGGGATTCACGAACAGCGGGTCGCCCTCTTTGCCGTGGCGCTCGTACATCGTCCCTATCGTGTCGGTTTCCGCGGTCTTCCTCCGGATGTCGGCAAGGCTGTAGCACTTGCCGGTTTCGGACCAATCGAACCAGGCGAGTAGACCGCCGGGTTGGTACTGATAGAAGTCGTAGTCCACCGTCTCGTGGAAGTTCTCTCTGTCGACAATGGACAAGGCCAACAGGTTGTTGCTGAGGATGTTGTTCTTCACTACCGCGTAGTAGTTGAACGGCCGGTCGTTGAACCTCAGCCCCGGGTTGTGATTCCCATAGATAGTGTTATGCGTCACGACCGTGTTGGTCGTGTGCTTGATCTGCATTCCGTGGCTGCAATTCCAGCCGGAGAAGTTGTTCCTGACGGTCGTGGTGTGGTTCTGCAGTGAACACATGTTCACCTCAATGCCCACGTTGTTGCTGAGGGTGACATTCCCCTCGATCACATTGTCGCTGTCGCGGTCCCAGGTCAGTAGCCTGATCCCCTCTTTGTCGCAGAAGTAGACGAGGTTCCTGCGGATCGCCGTATTGGACACCGTGTCGGCCATGATCCCCATGGATTCGGTATGCCCCACAATGTCATAGACCGTGTTGTTCTGGATGACGATGTCATCGGAGTATTGTATGTGAATGCCGACCGCCGGCTTGCCCCCGCCGGTCTCGCTTTGCACGCCGATAATGTGGTGGATCGTGTTCCCCTCCGCCACGCAGTGCTGGGAGGTGAAGATCCTCAGCGCGCCGATATCCCCTCGGCGGTCCATGCGCGGCTTGCAGTTGCGGATCTCAAACCCCTTGATCCTGATGTAGCCTCCCCAAACCAGGATCGCGCTTCCGGCATTGAACGCCGGATCGATGACCGGGTGTTCGCCGGGATAGTTCTGGAGGGTTATGTACTTGTCGGGCGCTCCGCTCTTCTCGATGACAACCGACTCCTCGTACACGCCTCCGCGAACGTATGCCGTCTCCCCGGCCTGCAGCCGGTCCACCGCGTGTTGAATGGTCCGCCAGGGATTCTGCTGCGTCCCCGGATTCTCATCATTGCCGTCGACAGCGACGATGTAAGCCTGTGTTTCAGAGGACATTGCTCTCTCGCCCGCTCCCAGCGCTGCTGTGTTCAGAAACGCAAACCCCAAGAACACTACCGATATCGAGGCGACACTCTTCATCCTACGACCCCTCTCCCCCCGTCGTTCGAGCAGGAGCAACGCCGCTATACATCCTGCACACACCGAAAGCCGAATCCCTCGTTGGTGTCGGTCGGCCGGTTATAGTGCCGGATCGTGCATTGCACGTACTTCGCCGGGTACTCCCAGGAGGCGCCGCGCATCACTCGGTAGCTGCCGCGCTCTGGGCCCGTCGGATTCTGGATTGGCGCTGATGCATAGTAGCCACTGCGGTACCAGTCTGCGCACCACTCCCACACGTTGCCGATCGTATCCAGACAACCGTATGGGCTGGCACCCTCGGGGTAGTGGTCAACAGGCGATGTGTAGACGAAGCCATCCCTATCGCCGAACAGGTTGCATCGCCACCTACCATCAGTCCCCGGGGCCTCACTCCCCCACGGAAACTTGCGGCCGTCGGTGCCACGCGCGGCTTTCTCCCATTCAGCCTCGGTGGGCAACCTCTTGCCCGCCCAGGCTGCGTAGGCAGCCGCATCCTCCCACAGCACGTTCACGACAGGGTGATCGTTCTCCCACCCCCACCGCGGCGTCTTGGGCATCTGCCGCCCGGTTGCCTCGCAGAGCCTCCGATACTCCTGCACGGTGACCGGACAGACATCAATCCAGTAGGCATTCAGGTACACCCGCCACTGCGGCGTCTCGTCACTGTCCTGGCCATCAGCAGGGGTGCTGCCCCTGAGGAAGTCACCCCCAGCCACCAACACCATCGCCTTGCCGTCTCTCGGACTCACACAAACACCCTCACGCGTTTCGTCTCGCATTGGTTCCATCGAAGACTCCTGACCTTCAGGGGGCCTGCAAAACCCTGAACGCACGATGACCGCGACCCGAGGGGCTCACCATTTGACCAGCTTCCCTCAGGCTCCTTCGCTCCGCGCACAGCGGCGCGTGGTGACCGGCATCGGCGCCCGCTACTTTGAGTACTGCTCTCGCTTTGCATGCGCGGCGGTCTGCGCCGCGGGGGTCCGTCCGGCACGGAGGGCTGCGTAGGCTTCCCGGTGCCGATCGTGGTATTGCAGAGTCGGCTCGAACCCGAACTCCGCGCGCAACTGCGCCGTCGTTAGCGCGGGGTCGGTGGGTTCGACGATAAAACGAGCGTCGTCCCGGTACGACGTGATCTTCACGCGCCCCGTATAGGCGTCCAGCAGGCTGTCCGGAATGCCCCAGTTGAAGTCGTAGTGCGCCACCACGAAATCAAGGTTCATGTCCTGGACGACGAAGTTCATTCGCTCGTCGGTCTCGGCGACCACACGCCCACACGGGTTGATGATCCGCGACCGCGCCGTGTACACGGATGTGATGACATAGTAGTGGTGGAGGTAGGCATAGGCCTGAAGCGGGAAACCGCCGTCGTAGGCCGAAGGCCAGAACACCGCCTTCGCCCCCTTGCGCGCCAATGCCGCCCAGGTCTCTGGAAAGCCCACATCGAAGCAGATCTGAACCCCGACGCGCCCGAAGTCCAGGTCGAAAACGGGCGGCTCGCCCCCGGGAAAGACACCTTCCTCGAAGACCGTGTAGTCGGGCGACGTAGTCACGGGGTTAGCTTTGTCGTAGATTCCCAGAATACCGCCGGACCGGTCGATGACCACCGCTGAGTTATATACCCTCCCATCACGTGCCGTGCAGATCGGACAGATGGCATAGCAGTTGTGCGCTTTCGCGCGCTTTGCGAAGGCGTCAGTGGTGGGACCGGGCACAGGCTCGGCCATCTTGTGGAACTCGGCCTCGGCGACCTCGCGGTTCACGAAGTCCTCCGGGAAGCAGACAAGGTCAGGCTTCTGCTTCAGCGCCCGGTCGAACAGGGCGAGCATGTACTCCCGGTTCCCTTCGACTTCGTGATGATAGCGACGGTTCTGACAGGTCGTAATGATGCGGGCGATACTGCCCACTTCGCGCCTCCTCACCTCATCCCGCGTGAGGTGCTATCCGGACGTTGTTGAAAACTTGGGTTCGCCGCGCCTCACTTGGCATCCTTGGGGTCTGGGTAGGATCGTCTGCGTGCCTGTGCTGAGCGGCCTGCGCCATCGTACTCTCAGGTACCCCCTCGGCTGCGGCTAGTCTTGGGTTTGTGCGGGACGAAGCCCTACAGAGGGCGCATTTGTGCGCCTCCGAGGGTCGTCACTGGACTTGACTTCTTCCGGCCAAAGAGCGTCCATGTCCTCCTGACTGGGATGACCAGATCAGACTGAACGGAGGCTATCGGAATGGCAGAGCGTAGACGATGGAGAACGAGGATGCTCCCGGTGGCAGACGGAGCGAGGGCGCGGCCGGCTGGGGTAGCGGAGGAGCTTAGTTGGGAGGCGGCGATCCAGCTGTTCACGGAGTGTTGGAGCGCGGATCATCCGGGGATACGGTCGCGGACGCTGGGGCATTACCGGGACCAACTGGTCACCCGCATCGCAGCGTTCGCGCAGGAACGCGGCATCGAGGTCGTCCAGCGCTTCGGCCGCTACGATTTGCGCGCGTTCGTCGCCTGGCTGGATCGGATGGTGACTCACACCGGCAGGCCGCTCACTCCCCGCGGCAAGCAAATGGCGCTGGATTCGGCGAAGCGCTTTCTGCTGTGGCTCCACCAGGAAGGGATACTGCCCGAGGATATCGCCAGTCAGGTGGGCAGCTATCGGCTGGACTCTGACCCCGAGCCGCGAGCCACACCGCAGGCAGACCTGGAGAAGGTGCTCGCCATCCTCGACCCTGATACCCCCACCGGCCTGCGCAACACCGCCATGATCCACCTGCTCGCCTTCTGCGGCTTGCGCGTGTCGGAACTGATCGGCACGAACGCCTCTGATCTGTCGTTGGAAGAGGGCCGGGTGCGCGTTCGCGCCGAGACGAGCAAGGTGCGGCGGACGCGGTTCGTCGATCTACCCCTGACGATTGTTGATGGCAAGGAGGCAGTGAGACCGGAGGTGGCCGAATTGCTTGCATCGTGGCTGCGACTTCGCTCCCAGGCCTGCCCAGAGCTTGGGGATGACGATGCGCTGTTCGTCACCCTGGGGCCAAATCAGTTCGTGCATGAAACCCCAGCACCGGATCGCCCACAGGTGCGGCCACCGGGCGAGCGGGTCACCCCGGATGCGGTGCGGACCATCCTGAAGCGTCTCGCCTCCAGGTCCGGAGTGGACCCGGCTCTGGTCACCCCCCACCGGTTGCGGCACTACTTCGGACTAGCCTCGGCCAGAGCGGGTGTCCCCACCACCGCACTCATGCGAGCGATGGGCCACCGCTCCCCCATCATGACCGCCCGCTACTCCGAGTTCGCCGACTCCGAGCGGAGGTGGGCCTTTGCGAGGGCGGATATCACCGAAGGCCTCACACTTCCCAGCGCGCGCTAGTTGATAGGTCGGAGATGAAGCAGGCCAGGAGGGTATTTCCTCCTGGCCTGCACCTCCTGAATCGTGCTGACACTCTGACTTGTTCCTGCTAAAATCAGCCGATTGCAGCAGGAAAGGCCGACCCGCTGACTTTCAATCAGTGGTACTACCGACAAAAAGCTTTAGTTGGAGTAAGCCCAGAAACCTGCTTGTCTTCGCTAGCGGTAAGTCGGTATACTGTCTGTAGTAGTTGTGTAACCGCAAATTCTGAAAACCGGACATTACCGGACATCGAGCCGGCGTAGCTCAGTTGGCCAGAGCAGCTGATTTGTAACCACGCTCTCTGGAACTCCCAACTTCTCTCTTCGCACAGGCGGCATCTCTACGTCGGCACCCGCCGATGTCCCCTTCAGTGGTCGTTATTGGCTCTGAATGTCCGGTTTCGGGAAATGCCCATGCCAGGCGATACTGAGGCGGGCATCTGAGATGCCTTCTGAACGAGCAGATCTGACATCCGAGCACGAGGGGACATCACCTTTCTCGGCCTGATCGTCTGTGCATGCCTTCATGGTACTTCTGCGCTTCTCCATGCAGGGCTTCCGAGCGGACTGACAGAATATGCAAAACACTCGCTGGATCGTCACTTGGAGCCCAATCTGAGCCATGAAGCACAATTCCCCTGCCCTGTTTCGCTCACTCCTGGACACAGCGCGCCAGTTGGTCGGCCGGAGCGAGACCTGATGGGCCGGCCCCGTACCACCTGGCCCGCCGTGCTCTGTCCCCGCCTGACGATCGGCGACGTGCTCCGTGCGACGGGTCAGGAGGACCCGTTTCCACGCCTGATCCGCGCCCGGACCGACAGCGATACACTGATCCCCATCGCGATCATGCCGACCGCCAGCCATGGGCGGTTGAGCGCGGTGGCCGTATCCTTCCGGACGATGGAGTATCCCTATCACGTCTGCTCGCAGTGGGTCTCCGTCGATGCCACCACCGACAGTCGTGGGCGGCAGCGCTTCCGATTCGTGTGGCGCGACTGCCAGGGCGTCGCCGACTCGCTTTACCTAGCATCGGAGGCGACGCAGCTCACCTGTCGGTGCTCGAGGCAACCTTCCAGGTGCTAGTGCTGAGGCCCTATTTCGCAAATATCGGCAGGCGGTTGGTGAAGAGGCCGAAGGTCTACTTCACCGACGTGGGCACGCTTTGTTACCTCGTCGGGTTGCGGGACCCGGAACACGCCGCCGCCGGCCCCATGGGTGGGGCGATCTTCGAGACCGCGGTGGTGGCCGAGGTGGTAAAGACGATCATCCATCGCGGCGAGGAGCCGCAGGTGTGCTTCTGGCGCACCGCCTCCGGCACGGAAGTGGATCTGGTCGTCGAGACCGGCGGCAAACTCTTTCCCATAGAGGCGAAACTGTCGGCCACGCCGCGGTCGCCCATGGCCACCAGCATCCGGGCGTTCCAGCAGGCGTTCGGCGGCAAGGCCACAAGTGGCTACGTAATCCATCCTGGGGAGGTTACTTTGCCGCTCGCGCCAGGAGTGATAGCGGTCCCGTTCGCCGAACTGTGAATGCCGTGGTCTGCTGAATCCTACCAGACAGTATGGGCTTGCTATGGACGACCCGGACATTCTCCCCGAAACCCCGCAGGATGCCTCTGCCTGGGTTGATACCTTGAACGAGGCGCTCGCCGAGCGGGTGCCTCGGCTGCTGGAGCTCGCCGATCGGGCCGTCAGGGAGTGTCCAGCGGAGCACCAGGTCCTCTATCTGGCAGCACTTGCCTCTCTCATCGAGGAGAACCCAGAGCGATGCCAGCGGTATCTGACTCGGATCGGCAAGCGCTACGACCTCGACAATCGCCACCACCTGCTATGGGCGGTCGCTCTCGCACAGCAGCGAAACGTTGCTGGCGCGCTCGAGCTGTTGCGAAAGAGCGGCCTGGACAGTCCACAACAGGTGCGTTACTGGTTCTTCGGGGACGGGGCGCTGTGGCCCTGGCTGGCAGATTGGGTGCTGAAAACGCTCACACATGAACCTCGTCGTGAGATCGACAAACGGAAGAAGAGGCCCCCAACCTCGACTCGTACCGCACGACCGGCCTCCCGCGACACGACTCCCGCCACGTCCGTGGTCGAACCTGCCGCGCCGCTGCCTGATGTGCCTGAACTCCCGCGCTATGATCCTGCCATCCCGGTCCGCTTCGAGCTTCTCAACGCCGACGCCATCGTCCTGGACATGCCGGCGCAGGGTGAGGATGGTCTCGACTGGTATCGGTTACGTGCCGAGTTCACCCATTTGAGCCTGCTGCGGGAGTTCGACGAGCTGCTCTGCCTTCCGCTGCTTCACCAGGTGCAGACCTACTGGTACCAGGTGGAGACGGTGCGCAAGGTGCTCAGGTCATTCCGCGGCCGAGTGCTGCTGGCGGACGAAGTGGGTTTGGGCAAGACGATCGAGGCCGGCATGGTGTTGAAGGAGTACCTGCTGCGCGGGATGGTGCAGAAGGTGCTGATCCTGACCCCCGCTTCCCTGGTGGGGCAGTGGCAGGAAGAGATGGCGACCAAGTTCGACATTCCCTGCGCCACCAGCTACGACAGCATGTTGAGGACCGACCCGGACGCCTTCTGGGCCCAGCCGCGCGTGATTGCCTCCATCGCCACCGCCCGCCTCCAGGAGCACTTCGCGCGACTGACCGAGCAGGAGTATGATCTGGTTATTGTCGACGAAGCCCATCACTTGAAGAACCGCGCCAGCCGGAATCACCGGCTGGTGGACGCCCTGCGCAAGCGCTTTCTGCTCCTGCTGTCCGCCACTCCGGTGCAGAACAGCCTGGTGGAACTCTATAACCTCCTCACGCTGCTCAAGCCAGGCATCTTCAAGACAGAAAGAGAATTCCGCGTGGCCTATGTGACCCCGGGCAGGCCGCGCCTCCCCGCTAACCGCGACCGGATGCGCGAGCTGATGCGCGATGTGATGATCCGCAACACCCGCGCCCTGGTCGATGTGCGTCTCCCCTCTCGCCACGCGGTCACGCTACGGCCGGAGGCGACCGGCGAAGAACGGAGCTGTTACCAGGCGCTGGATGAGTTGGCGCGGGAGCTGCACGCGAACGCACCCGGCCATCACCGGCTGGCCTTGCATCACCTGCTGAGCGCCGCGGGTTCCTCCCCGGCCGCCGCGGCCGCGGCCCTGCTTCGCTTCAGCGCGGGGAAAGACGAGCGCTGGGGCGCCCTGCTGGAACGCTATCGCCGGATTGATCGCGGGGCGAAGGAGAACGCTTTGCTGGACCTGCTGCGGCGCAATCCCCAAGAGAAGAAGATGGTCTTCGTCCACCATCGCGAGACCCTCCACCACCTGGATGATATGCTGCGCGAGCAGGGCCTTCCGTTCGCGCGCTTCGAGGGTTCGCTCTCGGGGCCGGAGAAGGACGCCGTCATCGAGGAGTTTCGCCAGCGGGCGTCGGTATTGCTGTCCACGCAATCCGGCGGCGAGGGGCGAAACGTGCAGTTCTGCAATACGCTCATCAACTTCGACCTGCCCTGGAATCCGATGGCCATCGAACAGCGCATCGGCCGCCTTCACCGCATCGGGCAGACGCGGGAAGTCTTCATCTTCAACTTGGTCGCGCGCGGTACTCTGGAGAGCCAGGTGCTGCAGATTCTGGACGAGAAGATCAACATGTTCGAGTTGGTGGTGGGGGAGATTGGCGCCATTCTGGGCGAGTTGGACGAGCAGCAAGATTTTGCCGATATCGTCCTCACCACCTGGCTGGAGACCACCGAACAGGGCCGCTCCTCCGCGTTTGCCGACCTGGGCGAGCGCATGATGGAGGCCAAAGAACGGTATGAGGCGATCAAGGAGTTGGATACCGCGTTGTTCGGCGAAGAGTTCGAGACGGTGTGATGAACCAGTTGCAGCAGTTCTTCGCGAAGTTGCTTGAGGCATCCGGGGCGGCGGTGGAGGTGATCGACCCCGAGGGGCTGGAGGTGCTCGCGCCGCCGTCGGTGCAGCAGGCGCTCGGCCTGCCGGAGTGGGCGCGGCTGGGCTTCGGCGCCGAGCTGCCCAACCACGCGCAACGCATCACCCTCGAGTCCCAGATGATGGAGGGCGTGTCGGCGCTGCTGGAGGAACGCGGCCGCCATGTTCGGCGGGTGCTGGCTCCAGGCAATCCCCTGCTTGCGAATCCGGAGCGGATCCTCGAGCAGAACCTCGACTTGCGGAATGCCACCTACCGCCTGGAGGGCGTCGCGCCGGCGTGGACCTGTTACGAGATCCTCATTCTCCGCTACACTGCCATCTCCGATGAGAAACGAGAGGGCATACTGGAGTTCGGCTTCAACCGGGCCAATGGCGCGACGCTGGATGGGATGCTGCCGGAACTGCTGAGTGGTGCGGAGGCGACGCAATCGCGGCCCATATCGCCCATGCCGGCCATCCCGCCGCTTCCCTGGGAGCGCCTGCAGTTCACCGCGATCCTGGAGCGCACCCTGCCCTTGCGACTTCGCCGCCATCTGGAGTCCTTCTTCAACGGCATGTCGCGCCGGCAAGAACGGGATCTGCTGCGGCTCTTCTCCTATCACCAGGACTTGCGACGCGAGGCCGCGTCGCGGCTGGCCGCGCTGGCGGCGCGGGGGGAGTTGACGGAGAAGCAGCAGGCCGAGCAAGCACGAGAGCGCCAGCGGTTGGATGCGATCGCCAGGGAATACCAGGCCAAAGTCGCGGATGTGCGTCAGAAGTACGCGATGAAGGTGGATCTGGCGTGGCTGCAGACCCTGGAACTCGTCATGCCAACGCAACGCCTCACAGTGCGCATCAAGCGACGGAAAGGAGAGCGCCAGTTCACGCTGGACTGGAATCCTCTCGCCCACAAGTTGGAGCAGCTCCCCTGCGAATACAGCTACACCTGGGAGCGGCCTCGTGAAGTCTGCGATGATGCCCTGCACCTGGTCACTCCCGCGGCGCACGGTCCATGCCCCGCCTGCGGCAGACCTTTCTGCCGGGCCTGTCACCAGGCAAAGTGCCCAGAATGCGGTCGAGTTCCAGACTGAACCATCGTCGGGAGCTTCCGCCAGCAATGCCCCCCCGCGTGTCTCAGCGCGCGAACGGTGGGTGATCGGCGGAGGGTGGTGCGTTGCAGAGCTTGGTACGCGCGCCGCCGCACATCCCAGCTCGCCGCGCGGTTTTTCGCTACCGTGGGACCTGTGCCGTCATCAGGGCCTGCTGCATTCTTCTCAAAGCGGCCCTTGCCAGAGGCCGGATTCGCCAATCAAGCTCAGCCAGCCCGTGTAGGTTCAGAGACTCAGCGGACAGCAGTCAAGGCGGCCACGACGACCTCGCCCTGACCTGTAGCATCGGGGCCGAGCAAGAGCGTCAGCGACGCGATAGGGACGTCCGGCCTGGGGTTCACCCATTCCTGGGCAAAGAGCGTGTGACCGGGACCCGCGGCCACGGGCACCGCGCGGTAGCAGGTCGGCCAGTTCCCAGTGATCGGGCCGATATCGTCCCCGTAGAATGCCGAAAATGTTGTCCGCTTTCCATCGGCGTACCTCACCCGACACCTCAGCACGTCCGCGGGTCCACGTTCGTAGGAGTAGTAGGTCGCCTGTCGGTACACGCCCTTTAGAGTCGTCCCCTGCAGCACCAGCAGCCGCGAGGCCCTGTAGCCGATCGGGATGGAGGCCGACCTTGGGTGTGTCCGGTCCAGCACAACGGCCCGGTCCATCACGCCGTCGGAAACCATGATCGAGAATGGTCCTGTCCCCAGGACCGTCTGCAGTGTCTCGCCAACCTCCAGCCTCCCCAGCAGGGACGCCGGTAGCGGCCGTACCGCCGCGGTCAGGTCGACAGACTGCGCCTTGCCTCTTCCGCCAGAAACCAGCCATCGTTTCTGTTCGGTCATCCGCTCGATGAAGCGCGTTATCCAGGGCGCCATCAGCGCGGAGACCTGGGCGCGCTCCATCTGCAGGCCGCGCCAGAGCATGTCGGCGCCGGGGAAGAATCTGTGGAAAACGTCGTTGTGCCCGAACTCCTCCGGTGTCACCCCGCACCAGGTGGACATCTCGGCCCCCAAGACGTAGGGAAGGTTGGTCCGTTTCTCCCAGTCCGCGAAGCCAAGTGGATGGAAGTTGCCGTAGATGGCCTCGAAGCCGTGCCGGTGGAAGTTCCGCGCGGACTCAGGGTCCAGACTCCAGTACCAGTCGCAGATGAGCAGGTCCTCGGGCACCATCTCCGCTGCCTTGTAGGTGGCGGGCATGTCGAACTTCATGCCGGTAACCGGATCTCGGCTATAGCGTCTCACTCCGCCGTACCGGGTACCATCGGGGGTGGTTATGTTCATCAGCTTGTCCCCCCATATGAGCGGCCTGATCCCACGGCTGGTGAGGAAACTGTGGATCTTGTTGACGTCACTGGCCAGGATCTCATGGGCCGTCCGCTTGCTGCACTTCGGGCAGACGCGGAAAGTATAGGCCTCGTCGTGGCCGATATGAAGGATACGGGGCCGGAAGAGCTCGATCACCTCGTCCATGGCGTCGAAGAGCAGTTCGTAGCTCTTGGGGTTGGAGGGGCAGTAAGTGTCCGGCCAGGGATCGTCTGCGCGCTCGGCGATCTCGGGGTGGGCGCAGCAGAGATAGTAGGAGTGACTGAGCGACTGCACCTCGGGGATGATCTCGATGTGGCGACGCTCGCACTCCGCCTTGATCCGGCGGAGCTCATCCTTTGTCAACCACGCGCCCCCGGCAAGCTCGGTGTGGGTGGAGTCTTTCCAGAAGTATCGCGAATGCTCGAGGGCAGAGGGGCCGGTTCGCTCGTGCCAGCCGCCGGAAGCCCAGACGTCATCCGACGCCCTGCTCGGCGAAGTGTCCTTCCCGAAGTCATAGGCCAGGGCGTCCCGGCAGAACTTGGCCCAGGCGCGGTTGATCTCTGGGTGCTTCTCGTATTCCATGCCTCCGCCGATCTCCAGGACAAGCGTGTTCAGTTTCAGCTCCGCCATAAAGTCGAGGAATCGGAAGAAGAAGCCAAGATGTTCCCTCGGAGGCAGATACAAATGCGCCCCTCGGATGCGATGGCGGGGCCAATCACGCACCGTGACGCTCGTGAGCAAGTCGGTCTGGCCGGCTCTCAGCAGTTGCGCCAGCGTCTGGGCGCCGTAGAACACGCCGCTGGCATCTTGCCTCGCGAGCAGAACGCCCTGGGGCGCGACGGATAGCACATATCCTTCTGCCGCCTTGACCGGGCGCAGGTCGCGGGGCAGCTCGGCCATCGTGGTGACAGTAAGCGTCCCCTTGCTCTGCCCCCGTGCGGAAGTCACGAACCGTCTGCCCGTTATGCGGTTGACCTCCCGCACCGCTTGCTCCGCCGCCGGGGCAAGCCAAGGCGCGTCCCCAACGACCCTCAAACCCAGCGGAAAAGAGAGCCTCATCCCCTCCGCTCGAATCGTGATCTCCTGCGGGCGGGGCCAGACGAGGATCCCTTGGGCGTTTGTCTTCATCACGAGTTCTCCTTTGCGGCAGCGATCGTTTCATCGATGTAATCCAGGTGCACTCCGAAGCGGGTTCGCTGCTCGCCTTCGATAGTCCGGTCGGTCAGCAGAGGACGGAGCAGCTTCTCGGTCCTTCCGCTGAGCGTCACGGCCGCCTTGCGGTACCGGCGCAGTTGGGCCACGTCGTGGGTGCCAGGTTCGGCCAGAACCTGCGGACCGAACTCGGCGAAGTGCAACAGCACATCATGGGCCCACTGCCAAAGCCGGATTCTGTAGCGCTGCCGCTCTGTCTTCGGTCGTGCGAGTGTCAGAAGTCTCTGTGCCCGCGCGAGGTTCCCGCGCAGTAGCGTGAAGCGCCGACGGGCCGCTTCCGGGTCGTTCCTCACCTGAGTGAGACGGTACTCATAGCCCTTCCCGTAGTAGTGACCGGTCTCCAGGTCTATGGCATCGGTGAAGGACTCGGCGATGGCCGTCTCGTCCACGCCCATTATTGAGTCTCGCATAATACAGTTACAACTCCGGGTAAAGTCCAGAGTGCTTGAGGAAAGCGAAAGCCAAGTCGTCTGTGCGCCGCGCTTGGCGGACGCCGCGTCGCACTTGCGCCTCCAACTCGG